>JABAOC010013216.1_pt2 | contig 12835 bp, 13 predicted proteins | sample 7062161 | NCBI WGS metagenome assembly JABAOC01 (sample SAMN14538625, study PRJNA623070) | marine sediment metagenome | biome: marine biome [ENVO:00000428]; feature: marine pelagic biome [ENVO:01000023]; material: deep marine sediment [ENVO:00002113] | place: India: Gulf of Khambhat ... | reverse complement strand
AGCGCGAGCCCCGACTCCTGAAACGAGGCCGCGCAGACAGTGAGTGCAACGTAGCCGAAAGATACGAGGGAGATTATGTGCAGGCCCCCGGCCGCGAACAGCACCATCCACAAGAAGGGCAGGGATATGCTCGGCTTGACGAGGGCGACGACTATCATCCCTGAAGCCAGCAGATTCCGCTGCCATCCGCACCCAAGGTGCTGAAGCAGGAGCAGTCCACCAAGAAGGACCGGGAGCAGGTGGACACCAAGCTGCCCGTTCCCGATGGTCACTCCAGTGGCGTTCATGGAGAGCGCCGTCAGTGCGACGAAGGCATGCTCCAAACGCGAGTCTGAGCCACTTCTCTGCACAATCAGGTAGACCAACCACCCCAGCGCCACGACAGAAGTGACGGCCCAGAGCCAGCGCGTGGGGGCAAGAGGAAGCCAGCCAAGTAGTGGCCAAAGCAGGGCGTAGCTTGCGGGTGGGTAGACAGCGGTAGGTCGCTCTTGGTACACTGGCTTTCCGGCAAACCAGTCGTGGACCTCGGCGTGTCTCAGCTTGAGATCGACTGCACCGTTGTGGCCTGGCTCCCAGACCAGCCGGCGGAACTCGTCTCCCAGCTTCAATGCCGCAAGAAGCGCCATGACTGCGCATGCCAGGCGAAGAACGGTGAGTCCATGGCTCGTCCACCAGGTGCTGATGATGGAGGTGGTCGTCCCACTCCATCCTGCCACCAAGACCCTAAGTTCTAGATTATCCATGATTAGTCGAAAGGCGGGGAGACGTCGAACAGCTTAGCAATCCTCAACCGCGCTCTCCCCTGCGCGGAGTGGTGCTGTCTCGTCTTCGCCAGGAACGATCACGGTCTGGCTTCAGGGTCGGCTCTGGGACCCGGAGGCTCACTGGTCTGGGTCAGGTGTCGAACACGGTGAAACTCGAGATCGTACTGTCTTTCCACTGAGTCTCCAGCATCCCAGCTGTACCCTATCGTTTCTCCTACTGCACTCAGCCCCAAGCCTAAGAGTAACGCAGGTAGGACAGCTGGAAAGAGATGAAGCGGCCGGCCAGGCCGGTGCAGCTCGTCAAGAATGCGTCGCAGGCGCACCACGGGAATCAGAGGCCCAGCCCCGGCATAGAGCAAGCGTCTGAGCAAAGGCCAGTGTTCTGAACGAGCAGCGGCAAACGCTCGACCACTGTGGTACTGAGCCCGTATCCAAACTGGCAGGCTTTCGAAGTTCAGGTGGGAGATCTTCGCCGCCGGTTCCAGATATAGTCGGTGTCCCTTCTCCCGCAGATCCGAGTGCAGGGTACTTTCCGATTCCAGCATGCTGTCAAGCTCAGGGCCGTACTGCAGAAGGGTCGGGAGCTTGTAGCTGCTGTTGTGCCCTGGCAAGAAGTCGCGTACACCCCCCTGCGAAGGATCCATCCACTGCCCATACCCGATGAGGAAATCGGCCCAGCTGATTGTGGAGCGCTTATTGGCGTTGCGTACGACAGGTCCTACTGCTGCCCAGGGCTGACGATGCGCCTCGATCAGCGCCTCAGCCCAGTCCGGCTCCGGATAGGAGTGCTCTTCCACAAAGGCCACCACTGGCGCGCGCGCCCGGCGCGCGCCGGCAGCGTTGGCTGCACCCACGGAGCCGACCTCGCCAACCTCCACGACCTGAAAGCTATGAAAGGGCCCCAGGGCCAAATCATCAGCCTCAAGCTTATCTGCTAGCGGGGCAACAATCACGACCTCTAGTCGATCCCTGACCGATTGTGCTCGGAGATGCGCAACTGCCTGCCGAATCGTCTCATATCGATCCGGAGTGATCACGATCACGGACATCTCTGGGGAGCTGCGATGCGTCATACCTGATGTCTGCTCCATGAACGGCCTGACTTTCGAATCTTGCAGACGCTGGGTCGGAGAATCGCCTCAGCCGACTTGCGGCGAGCCAGTCTCACATCAGTCGGAGATTCTCGCTGACTTAGTGCGGAAGAAGTACACCTCCCGATCCCTTTCCTCACCCATGGATCCACCCTCAAACGCGTATGTGCAGTCACAACAGAGGGCCAATTGCTGGTAGTCGTTGCGAAACTGTCGACGTAGCGCGCGGTAGTCAGCGCCCCACCAGACGTTTGCGAAAGTGCTCTCTCCCAGATCGCCGAGGACGTGCCGGCCATGCGGATCGAAGGTACAAGGGCAGACCTTCCCATCATAGTGGATGGCGGGGTTGTTCCAAAGGACCTTGCATGGGTTCACCTCGCGCCGGATGCGGGACTGGCTTTGCGGATCAAGCTTGAACGGCTGGTAGTTCGGATTCTGGGGCACAAAGGCGCGGCCATCAGGCTCCGTCACACAGTACTCGCCGTCATCATAGGTGCACAACGTCCTGAGAGTAAGAGCATCCACCTCCAATGATCTGGCGAATGCTTTCAACTGTGGGATTTCGTGCTCGTTGTGCTTCATCACCAAGAAGCGCAGATCGATCAAAGGCGTCTTGGACTGCAGCGCATGTCTTGCCTCCACAATCCTCTTGATGCCTGCTGTGACCGTCTCCAAATCACCTCCTTGGCGGTAACGTTCGTATGTTGCCTGGGTCACCCCGTCGACAGCGAAGACGATGTAGTCAATCCCTGAGTGAACCAATTGCTCCGCATGATCCCCCCTGGCGAACACGTGCCCGTTGGTGCTTGAGATGACTCCAATGTCCCGGGTTCTCGCATAGGAGATCATGTCGTAGATCGATGGATTGAGAAAGGGCTCGCCCCAATCCCAAAGAATGATGATGAACAGATGTTGGCCGAGTTCGTCTATGATCTTCTGGAAGGTGCGCAATTCCATGTGCCCCTGCGGGCGCTCCAGCCCCTCCGTTACCGGACAAAGGACACACTTCAGGTTGCAGGCGCTGGTAGGCTCGACTTGGGCATGGGTGGGCCACCCCCACGGCCTCTCCGGCTTAACAAGGATTGATGCCTCGACGAGAATCCAGTTCAGGATCTTTCGCAGAGGCACATGTTGAAACTCGAACGGCATGCGGTCACACTCTATGGGCACTTTGCGCGTGACTAGCGCCTTGAGAGCCTTGTGGGCCCTTTCAAACAGCCTCGTCGTCATGTGGGTCGCCTCAGGAGGGGGGCAATCCATCGGTAATAACGATGAACGCGAGCATTGAGCCGGGCGAAACAACAGAAGCCGCAGTCACAGCGATCATCCACCAACGCCGATCCTTTCATCGCCAGATTCCTGGCCCGGAAGGCTCGGTACGCAGGGCCATTCCAAATCTCCTCGAAGCTGCTCTCGTTCAGGCTGCCCAAGGGAATAGGGCATGCCCCGCAGGGCATCACGGTGCCGTCGACGCGCACGTGAGTATGAAACCAGCCAGCATAACAGGGAAGGTCGAGGGAGACTCCCTCGCCAACGCGAAACCGGAGAAGAGCTTCGTCCAGATTGTGGCTCAAGGAGAGGGATTTCAGCAATCCCCTTGACTGGAGCAGATCCTGACAAACCGTATCGATCTCGGCAGCGGACAGAGCAGCCGACGAGAACTCACCGCCCCAGTGCTTATAGGGAGTGAAAGTGACACCATCGGCGCCCACTTCGTGTGCGAGTCTGATCTTCTTGGTGATACCTCTCCTGTTGTGTCGATTCAGGGGTCCGGTCAGGATGAGCGTCGGAAGTGCTGTCTGGCGCTGGGCCTTGAGGGTGCTGAGAAGCTTGACCCCGTCCAGCGTCCTTTGGAAGTTCTCAGAGTCAACGCCAGGATAGCATTTTGCGTATTCCCGTGGAGACGCCGCCCAGAGAGACACTCTCAGGATGTCAAGCCCGGAGTCTACGACCCGTCCGACGTTGGATTCGTCGAGAAGAGTGCCGTTGGTGAAGAGATGAACGTAAAAACCCGCCCCCTTGAACAGTGAGATGATATCGAACAGCTGCGGATGCAAGAACGGTTCTCCCTCTCCGGTGATGATGATCTCGCGGGTGCCGAGCCGGCGGACTTCGTCGCGCAATGTCCTGATCTGCTCCACAGGCATGTGCTCGGCACCATCAACAGAGTGCAAGCGACCCCTCGTTGCGGATGAATGGAATTGGCAGCCGAGACACCCCTGATTGCAGAGGGTCGTAGTACTCAGCTCTACATAGAACGGTCCACCGTACGCCGTGTCTCCATCGATCAGGCCCCTTAGAAGCTGGATCAGCCACTTGATGGTGCTGATTGACCCTCTCCAGCCCTGCGGAGGCGCATCGGTGCCTTCGCAGGGGGGGCAGAGCTGCGAGTTCTGGTTTCCCATCTTGAACCTCTCTCGAAGTCGCTCTCCGCGCAGGAATCGGGGTTGTACCTCGGCAGACCTCTCGCTGTCACCGTCCCCGTTAGCGTCGCATAATGCGCGCTGCACCAGCGACGTGGACTGCCACGTGCGTTGACTTGAGTTCAATGGCGCCGGTCCGGTATGAGTCCCACGGCAACCGGCTGAACGAATCCACATGTCTTGGCGCCACCCAACTGGACATAACTACGCGTCTGTGACGAAGCGCAGTCGTGCCCCGCCGAGCCCACCATACGCGGATCATCGTTGAGGCCCTCTTCCGAGCCCCTGTCCGCGGGAAGGCGCCCTCATGCTGATTCCCAATCGTCCGCAAGAGAACACAGTAGCGACCAGCACCCCGTCCGCGGGGCTACTCCAGTTGCTGTTGTTCCGCCCCCTCGATGGGGTGTCGAACCCGACGACACTCAAGCTTGCGAATCCTATGCGCCGCATCTCCGGCGCCCAAGACATAACCTATGGTTTCCCCTGCCGCACTCAGCGCCAAACCCAACATCAACACGGGTAGGATTGCTGGGATTAGATGGTGAGGTCGTCCAGGCCGCCTCAACTCGCGCACAATGCGCCGGATGCGCACCAAGGGGATGAGCGGCCCAGCCCCGGCGTAGAGAAATCGCCGCCGGAAGGACCAACGTCGGGAGCGAGCCGCTGCGAACACTCGCCCACTATGGTACTGTTCCCGCATCCAGACGGAAAACACCTCGAAGTTCACGTGGGAGGTCTTGGCAGCTGGCTCCAAGTAGAGTTGGTGTCCCTTTGCCGCCAGATCCCAGTGCAGCACGGTTTCAGCCTCCAGCATGACTTCGAGTGCAGGACCATAATCCAAGAGAACGGCGCGCTTGTAGCTACTGTTGTGTCCGGGTAATTGGTTCGCTACTCCACTTGGAGCAGGGTCCAGCCAGGGCGCGTACGAGATAAGGAAATTGGCCCAACTAACCATACTATCGGGATTAGCATTGCGTACTACGGGGCCTACTGCTGCCCAGGGTTTCTTGTGGGCCTCGATCAGAGCGCCAGCCCAGCCGTCGTCAGGAAATGAGTGATCCTCAGCAAGGACTACCACTGGCGCGCTTGCCTGCCGAATGCCAGCGCCGTAGGCTTGAGCGATGGAACTGATCTCGCCCACTTCAACCACGCGATACCGGCGAAAAGCGCGCAACTCCGAGTCATCATCACCCAGCGCGTCTTCCGACGGCGCAACGATCACCACCTCAAGCATGTCACTGACGGTCTGCGACCGAAGGTGCTTGATCGTCCCGCGAATCGTCTCATGGCGATCCGGGGCGGCAAGTATGACCGACAGCGCGAGCAGACTAGAATCTGCCATACTCCCCCGGATGCCGGTTCTGCTAGCTCTCAACTCCCATGGCCTCTCCAGCCGGAGTGATCTCTCGTGGCGCCTGCTCGACTATCACAGGCTGACCCGTCGAATGGCTGCACACGGGCAATAGCCATGGCTCAGCCAGCCTCCGGCCCCAGGTAGGCACTCTGCTTCTTGTCATGTCCTGCGTAACCGACCACCTCTCCCGCAGACCAAGACAGGACCCCCACCACGATTAGAGGCAACGCTATTACAAACCGAGGCAGATAGACCCTGTTCCTGATGTTGCCCAACAGCACTTTGAGAAGAATCCTCAACGGGATGAGAGGTGAGAGAACCACATAAGCCAGGCTTCTCGGTCTCGGAAAGCCCTGACCTGGAATTCGCACTCGTGCGAATGATCGACCATGATCGAACTCATGTTGCACAAACTCAAGGAGGCTATTGATGCTGTAGTGCGATACGACCATGCGAGGCACAAAGCGCAGGCGGTGGGCATCTTGTCCAAGGCGCCAATGGAAATCGGTGTCAGAGCAATATGTACCTTCAAGAAAGGGTCCGTATCTACGAAAAGCCTCCTTCTTGTAAGACATGTTTGCCCCTGCAATGTCATCCAACCATCGGGGTTCTGTTCCGGGCATCCATTGACTGAATTCGCAGAAGTATGCCGCCCAGCCGACAACCCCGCTGGGCTCTGCGTTGGCAATAGCGCCACCGATAGCCAACTGAGAGGACTCATGAGCCTTGAGGATCTCGTCGACCCACTTGCTGTCGGCGGTGCAGTCAGCATCAGTGAAGGCAATGATGTCACCTCTGGCTACTGCCACGCCGATGTTGCGTGCATCGCCGCAATACTTCCTTTCTGAGAACCGACATAGTCTGACCTGAGGGAACTTCTCCTCAACAAGTTTGGCAGTGCCATCTGTGGAACTGTCAACAACAACAACCTCGAAATCTCCGTCTGTCACCTGGCTCTCCAAGGAGGTGAGGCACCTTTCTATCGTCCGTTTCGAGTTGTAGGAGGCAACAATGACCGACAGACGAGGCTTTCGATGCATGCAGAGAGCCATGTCAATCAATAGTGCGTAGGGCCCACATCTTCACAAGCCCGCAGGTTGAAAGAAGTGAGCCTCAGCGATGATTTCATCAATACAACTTCCTCCTTCGTAGGCATAGCTGCACGCGTTGCAGAGAGGGATGCTCTGCCACTCCGAGCGGAATTGATGACGAATGCGCCGATAAGCGTCCCCATACCAGATGTCCCTGAAAGAATCAGTCTCCAGTTCACCAAACCCGCATTTCTCGTCGTAGTCACAAGTGCACAGAGCGACTGTGCCATTCCAGTGAATTGCCGGCATGTTCCATAGCTGCTTGCAGGGGTTGTGACGCCTGCGTATCGGCGCCTGGGCTTCACCGGTGTACGTGAAGCGCCTGTAGCGCTCGTTCTGCGGTATCAACTCAGTGTGATCTCCATAGGGGTTCAGTGTCTTGAGGGTCAGCACATCCACTCCCAGAGACGCTGCCAAGTCCTTCAGTTGTGGGACCTCGTGCTCATTGTGTTTCATGAGCAGGAAACGGAGATTGATCAGAGGTCGTGCAGAGTTGAGCTGACGTTTTCTCGCCACGACCTTTCGAATGCCCTCAAGCACGGATTCAAGATCTCCTCCTTGGCGGTAGAGTTCATAGGTCTGCTGGCTTATCCCATCCACGGCGACGATAAGGGTGTCGAGGCCTGAGCGGATTACCTCCTCTGCGTGCTCATGCTTCGCCAGAAGCTGACCGTTAGTACTGCATACGACCTTGATTCCTCTCCCTCTGGCGTAGGAGATCATGTCGTAGATGGAAGGATTCAGGAAGGGCTCCCCCCAGTCCCACAGGAGGATTAGAAAGACATAATCGCCGATTTGGTCGATCAGCTTTCTGAAGATCCTGAACTCCATACTGCCCGTGTGACGGTCCATCCCTGTCGTGACAGGGCAGATGACGCATCTCAGGTTGCAGCGGGCATCTGGTTCTATCTGGAGATGGGTAGGCCAGCCCCACGGCCTCTCTGGTCTCGCGTACATCGACGCCTCGACAAGGATCCAATTCAGGATCTTCTTGAGAGGCACGTTGCGGAATCGGTAGGGGATGCGATCACATTCGATCAGTACGCTTCGGGTGACCAGCGCCTCCACGGCTTTCCAGGGTTTGACCATCAGATCGCGGACCATGGCATGCTCTCCGTGTATGCACTATCTGGCTGCCACACCAAAGGTGCGACCCACCGGAACAACCGATGTACGCGCATGTTGTCGCGGGCGTAGCAACAGAAGTCGCAATCGCAGCGCTCGGCGATGGATGCCAGCCCTCCGGTTCTCGCCGCCTCCCGACGGAAGGCGCGAATCGCCGGACCGTTCCAGATGTCGTGGAATGTGTTCTCATGCAGATTTCCGAAGTGGAGATCGCGATTGCACCGCCCGCACGGTTGAACGGTTCCGTCAACCCTGATCCGGGCGTGAAACCAGGCGATGTAACAGGGCAGCTTCTTCCACAGAGTGCGTCCTGCGGCGTACCGCGCAAGCGCCTCATCGATGTTGTGCTTGATAGGGAGGGAATGCAACCTCCTCCTGGCGTGCAACAAGGAGACCCGCACTGACTGTTCTTCGACGGGGGAGAGCGCAAAGGAACTCAATTCACCGCGAACGGTGCAAAACGCGGCGAAAGAGAGTTCATCACATCCCGTCGCAAGCGCCAGATCCACGAAAGCGTCTATTGTCTGATAGTTCTGCCGGTTGATGGGGTGATGCAGGCAGACGGTGGGAAGCACGCTATTCCGCTCGGCTTTGAGCCGCGACACGAGCTTCAATGCGTCCACGACCTGTCTGAATGTGTCTGCACTGGTGCCAGGATAGCTCTGTTCGTACTGTTCAGGCGAGCTCGCCCATAGGCTTACTTTGAGCGAGTGGAGTCCTGCATCCATGAGCTCCTGGATAGTCTGCCGGTCAAGCAGCGTGCCGTTGGAGATCAAGACGGTAGATAAGCCGGCAGTTCTCGCTGCCGAAATCATGTTTGTAGCATCGGGATGCAGCAATGGTTCCCCCGATCCCTGGAGAATCAGGGTGTGCGTGTCCATCGACTTCAGTTCCTTGCACAGTCGCTCGAACAAATCCACAGGGATGTCGGCTTCCGCCGGGTTCCTCAGTGAGGTCTCGTCCACATAAGGGGAATGATAAGGACAGCCGAAACACCGCAGGTTGCAGCGGCCTGTGAGGTCGACATCGACATAGAGCGGTCCAGCGTGTGCAACCTCATTATGGATCAGGCCCCTAAGCAGCTGGAAGTTCTTTCTCAAAGTTGCCATCGATAATCTCTCAGCGTGCTGCTACGTCGGAGCGTCTCCGCGGTTGCGAACAGCCCAGAACTAGGTTTATCCCTATCCCCGCGTTCCAGGGTCTTGCCGTGTACCCACGTGATACGCTTCCCCAGCAAGATTTCTGGCTGCCGTCAACCCTGCCAGCATTGAGTGATCCATGTTGTTGTACCGGTGCGTCCCGCCTCTGCCGATCGTTTGCAGGTTGTCCACCGTATCCAGGAAGCGTCGGACCGTGTCCACGTTCTTGCGATAGCCACGGTTGTACACCGGGTAGGCCTTGGGTTGGCGGAAGACGACGCCGTCGACCACAAGGTCGCCATCAGTGAGCCCAAGATGCGCCAATTCGGCCGAGGCTAGCTCAATCAGTTCGGCGTCGGGCATGTTCCAAACCTCATCTGCCTCGTCGCAGAAATACTCCAGCCCCAGGCTTGTCTTGCTCTGGTCAGCCACCATCGCCGCGCTCCAATTCTTGAAGTTCTGTACTCGCCCCACTTTGAGATCCGGATTGTGGACATAGATCCAATTGTCGGGAAACAGGTTTGCGCGGTCGATGATCAGTCCGACTATGACGAAAGCTCTATACCTCAGCCCAAGGGCCGCCTGTACCACGTCTTCTGGCGGCGGAGGGTCGAGTTGTAGGATGAGGTCCTTCACAGGCATACTGGAAATGTAGTGCTCTGCAAGGACTTCGACAATCTCTTCGTCCCGTTGCGCAATCACGCTCCTGACTTGACGACCTTCAAGTCTGAAGCTCGACACACTGGTGTTGAGCTGAACCTCAGCACCGTGGCTCTCGACAACCTCCTTGAAGCGCTCCCACATCATACCTGGCCCCAGGACAGGGTACTGGAATTCGCTGATCAACGTGTCAGCATCGCCAGTCCCGAAGAGAGCGTTGGAGAGGGCTGCTCTCAGCGACAGGCCCGCTATCCGCTGAGCTGCCCAATCCGCCTCGATCTCGTGGCATGGAACACCCCACACTTTTTCCGTGTAGGGACGGAAGAAGCCTTCGAAGAGACGCCGCCCCAGACGATTTGTCACCCAGTGCTCGAAGGTTCTCTCATCGCGATAAGGCCACAGTCGAGCGTTCAGATAGCTGAGCACGATCATCGTGCTTTCGACGACGCCCAGGTTGGACAGCGCGTTAACGAACTCGAGGGGGTAGTTGAGGAAGCGACCATCGTAGCAGATGCGCGATAGGCGGGAAACCCGTAACAGGTCCTCCCCAAGCATTTTCTGCCAGAGCTGTCGCACCTCTTCGTTCCGGGTGAAGAAGCGATGGCCACCTATGTCGAAGCGATAGCCTTGATAGACCTCGGTGCGCGCTATTCCCCCGACTTTGTCAGCTTGCTCCAGGATGAGAGGCTGGGCACCTTGCCTCGCAAGTTCCCACGCGGCGGTCAGACCAGCTGGGCCAGCGCCGACAATGACCACAGAATGATTCATGAGCTAAATCGCCGGTGTCCCTTCTGCGCCCGCTTCAACCGACTCACGGCCGCTTCGAAAACCCGGTACCTGGTCCAGGTGATCTAGTGACTGGAGAGCAGCTTGCAGCTACGCTGAATGCCACAGTGCTCTACAACCTGTGCCCGCTGCGAGTTGTGGGGGAGGTCCGGGCCGTGGTGACCAGTCGGATCACAGGTCGGATACCTGTTTCGGAACGGGTCCTTGCGGCTGCCTGCCAGTTACGAGGATTCTAGCATGGGTGCAATGGCATGTCAAAGCTCAGCGAGATACCGATGTCGACCAGCTGGGCATGGTCGTGGGTAATCCGGGCGGCTGCGAGAAAGTGCCTCCGCTACCCAGCCAACTTCTTCGCAAAGAACCTGCCGCTCCACAAAGTAGGCCGTCTGATTGATGCCGATGATGGCCGCACAGCAGCACCAAACTGAGTTGGAATACACTGTCAGAGGTCTTGGGTTGGTGGGGACGCCCCATCGTCATTTCTGGCTTCCTACCCAGACCATGCGCACCGCTGGAATGGTGCCAGAAGCATCCACACTCATTGGAAGCAAACGCTGCGAGCTCTGGTCGGCCGGGAAACGTGCTCCTGCAGTTCCAGCTGCCGGCGCGGACTGCGATGCGCGACTACCTCGGGTGGAGTCGATGCTGGCCCGGGTTCTGGCTAGAAGCGGCGAGCCCTGCACCAGTGGCCTGGCGGCAAGGGGGAAACTGGCGTCAGTGGTGTGGCCTCTGGTTCAGTTTGGCGACGAGGGAACCAACACGCGCCGTGAAACGTCATTCCTGTGGCGCATAACCGTGCGCCCGGTACCATTCAACAGCTTTGCGGAACGCCTCGCGCGCAGGACTCTCGGGGAGGCCAAGTTCCCGCACTGCCTTCCCTGCACTAAACCACTCGTATCTGCGCGACAGACGCACCTTGTCTGGTGTGGCGGTCGGTGTCCTCCCTGGTTTGACCCGCGCCAGGCCCGCATCCACGTAGGCGAAGGACAGCGCAACCCAGTGGGGGATGCGCAGGCGCACCGGCGGGCGACCGGACACGTCGGCCAGGATATCCAGAACCTGCTTTAGCGTCAGGTTCTCGCCGCCCAGGATATACCGCTCACCCACACGCCCCCGCTCGGCGGCCAAGAGGTGGCCTGCGGCCACGACGTCTACGTCCACGATGTTCAGACCGGTGTTCACGTAACCGAACATGCGCCCGTTGAGAAAATCCACGATGATCTGTCCCGTCGGGGTGGGCTTGTGGTCGCCCACGCCTACGGGTGTGCTGGGGTTGACGATTGCCACAGGGAGCCCCTCGCGGGCGAAGTCGCGAGCCACCTCCTCGGCCAGGAACTTGGACCGCTGGTAGGGACCGATCCTGTCTTCAAGGCTGCTGGGAGTATCTTCAGTGGCAGGGGTGCCGTCTTTGTTTACCCCCAGGACCGCGATGGAGCTGGTGTAGACGACTCTTTCTACCTTCTCGTGGCGCGCGGCTTCCAGCACGTGGCGTGTGCCTTCTACGTTGGTCTGGTAGAAGTCCTCCCATGGATGACCCCAATAGGCGTACAGCGCCGCCACGTGGAAGACCCAGTCACACCCAGCGACACCCCCACGCAGGCTTTCGGGGTCTCTCAAGTCACCTTCCACCCGCGCCGCCGGCAGACCGTCCAGTCGCTGGGTGTCGGATCCAGGGCGTACCAGGGCTCGCACCTCGTGCCCTTCCTGGAGCAGTCGTCGGACGACCGCGCCTCCGATGAATCCTGTTCCTCCAGTCACAAAGGTGCGCATGACCCCTCCAAAGCTTTGCTGTCCAATTCCTCCAGAAGGGCGGTCACGAACTCGACCGCCCGATCCAGCGCCTGTGGACATATTGTGTCCATGGTGTCGTCGGGACGATGCCAGTGAGGCAGGGTCCCGGTGGCCGGGTCGCGCCCGGCGATACAGATGGCGCGGAAGCCCTTTCGCCGCAACGTGCCCACTTCGTCCTCCATCGTCATCCACGCTGCGCGCACACCCAGCGTGGGATGCTCGTCGGCGACCTTCCTGGCCAGAGCCAGCAGCTGCGGGTCAGGTGTGTAGTGAGAGCACACGCCTTGCCTTGTGAGGTAGACGATCTCACCACTGCCAACGCCTTCCAGGCCAACGAATGCCGCCCGGCGCAGGACGCGGCCGTGCTCGCGCAGAAGAGCATACAGTCCCGCGTGGTCAGTCTCCTCGGCACCCGTGAAGGCCAGCCAGACCTCTGTCTTATGGAGTGAATGGGCGGCAAGGCGGGAGCCGATTTCAAGAGCCACGGCCACGCCAGCGGCGTTGTCGTGGGCACCGGGGGTGTAAGGAGCAAGGTCGTCTCTCCAGAGCGTGATGACGGTGCCAACTACGTAGCCGGCAGGCAGAAGCGAAACCCACCACACCCACCCTGG
>JABAOC010045843.1_pt2 | contig 12836 bp, 13 predicted proteins | sample 7062161 | NCBI WGS metagenome assembly JABAOC01 (sample SAMN14538625, study PRJNA623070) | marine sediment metagenome | biome: marine biome [ENVO:00000428]; feature: marine pelagic biome [ENVO:01000023]; material: deep marine sediment [ENVO:00002113] | place: India: Gulf of Khambhat ... | reverse complement strand
CGCCCAAACCAGGCTAGGCTACCCCGGCTCAGTTTCCTAATGTTGGCTTCATTCTTAAGTCTTTTATGTTGGCTTCTGAAGTTGAGTAGGACTAGGGGATGAGTGTGACTGAACTTCAAGACACAAGCCCGGATTGCTGGTGTAGTCTCCTCCATAAGAGATTTATCTGATCAGCTCGCTAGAGTCTCTGCGTGTGCAATGGGGGAGGAATTGGTGGGCTACGAGGAATGGTGGAAAACCCTCGAAAATCTCATGGCTGAGTTCCTAAAGAAGAAAACAGTGATCCCCTCTGGAGTGATGACATCGCTCAAGTCTGCAAAGACCCTGATTGAAGTGTATGGCGCCGACTTGTCAAGAGTCGAAACGATATCTTCAATCGAAGAGTACCTTCTTCAGGTTGAGTCAAGTCTGATCAATTTGGCTGAAGATGAGTTTGGTCAGACTTTCGTGAAACGTTGGATGAAGAAACTGGAAAACGCAAGAAAGAAGTTGTCAGAACCCACGGCTAAAGCTCCTCGGTTCATTCCGGGTTTGCCGAAGGGTGAATATTGGATACGGATATTGCCCTCCGATGAGGTTCTCAGACAAGAGGTGGAAGAGCTTGCAGGACAGTTCGGGCTCTCTTGTAGAGCCCAGGAAGGTGGCTACATACTGGTCTATGGGAGCAAAGGTAACGTGAAGGATTTTGTGAAAAAGATGGCTGCTGAGGCTCGGAAGACCCGTGCGGGATAGACGTCTTTATTTAAAAAACCGTTAAACCCTGGATGAAGTTATTTATAGAACAATTCTATAGAGGAATCTATCCACTGTTGGTGGAGCAGAAAACCTGATAGCCTTGGAGTGGCCTTAGAAGAATGCCCTATGTCAAGAAAATCGAATTGAGAGGTTTTAAATCCTTCGGGCCAAAGACAGTCACTATTCATGTAGACAAGGGCTTCACTGTGATCACAGGCCCAAACGGGAGTGGCAAAACAAACATCATCGACGCAATACTCTTCGTTTTGGGTGAACTGAGCGCTCGAAGAATGAGAGCAGAAAATCTTGCCCGGACAATTTTCCACGGCTCAGGAGATGGTGAAGTAAGAAAAGCAAAATCAGGCAAGGTCGTACTTCAATTCGACAATAAAGATGGGCGAATCCCAATCGACACAGGCACGGTGACAATATCGAGGGAGGTCTTTCGAAACGGACAATCAGTCTACCGACTCAACGGAAGACGGATTTCGAGAACTAACATTCACAACATGCTGTCCATGGCTGGAATAACTTCAACTGGCCACAACATCATCCTGCAAGGAACGATTACACGCATGACGGATATATCTTCTAATGAAAGGCGGAAGATCGTCGAGGACATGATCGGTATAGGTCAATATGATTCTGAGAAAGCGGAGGCAGAAGACAAGCTTAGAACAGCAGAAATCTCCATTCGAACCGCTATGGGAAGAATTGATGAAGTCCAGAAGCGAGTTGACGACCTTGAGAAACAGAGAAATGATCTGCTCAGATACAGCTTCATGCAAAATGAAATAAAACGATTTGAAGCGATGAGAGTCTCACATCAAATCGCGAACGACGAAGCAAAGGTCGCAGATCTCCTATCCAACCTTGATGAGGCTCAACGGAAATCCGACAATCTCAGACAAATCCGAGACACGATGCGGCAACAACGTCATTCGATTGAGACCGAGTGGCGAAAGCTCAGCTCAGACATGGTAGAGGAAGGCAGCTCACGTGTTCTCGAAGTGCAAATCAAGATTGGAGAACTAAAGTCACGGCTGACAGAGCTTGCGACGAAAATAGGCGCAGGCACAACCACGCTTGAAGGGCTGAGAAAGGTAGGACAAAACAACAACACCCAGATCGATTCAATGCGAAAGGAAATCTCGGAAAATCGAAAAGACATGAGAAAACTAGGCAGGAAACACGATCAGCTAGTAGGGGAACTGGAAATCAAACAAACCGAGCATGCGAATCTGTCTGACGAAACCACACAACTGTGGGAGAACATTGGAGAAAACAGCAGGGAAATTCAGGACAGTAGCCAGCGCCTCGATTCACTGTACCAAGAACTGACTAGTTTGAAGACCGACTACGCACGCAAGCAAACCTCGAAGAAACTCCTAGTCAGAAGACAAAGTGAACTAAAAGCTCGCAAAGAGAAGTTCACCACCACTTTGGCGGAGCTGCAGCAGTCATTATCTGATTTGCAGGGGGTGCAGAAAGATCAGAGAGCACAACTGAAGAATCTACACAAAGCACTTGAAAAGCGGAACCTGCAGAAAGAAGCGGTTGAAAGGGAAATTGACGAGGCAGGAAAGATTGCGGGAACGGCAAGGGAAGCAGTTGTAGAATTTGTCACGCAACGAGAGCTTGCTGAAGCGGTTGCTGCGGAAGAGAACGCCCTGAGCAATATTGAAGAGTTGAGTGAACTTGGAGTCATCAATGGCGTATATGGACGGCTAAAGAACCTGATCCGATTCGAAAGACGATATCGACAAGCACTGTCAGCAGCTGCTGCTGGTTGGCTTGATGCCCTGGTTGTGCGAGACTTTGATGCAGCCTTCACTTGTACTGAGACATTGAGACGTCTCAAGCTGGGAAGGGTCAAGATAATCCCAGTCAAAGGACTCGCGAAGAGGCCAGCAAACACGTTGGAATTAAGAAATGTGGAAGGAGTGGCGACAGCATTCGTCAAGTGTGCACGAAAATATGAACCAGCTGTTGACTTCGTCTTCGGCGATACTCTTGTTGCAAAGAGTGAACAGACCGCGTTAACCGCTTCCCGCAAGGGACAGAGAAGCGTAACTATTGACGGAGATGTATACGAACCTGGAGGAGGGTTGGAAAGCGGGTTCTTCCGAGCTCCAATTGATTTTTCCACAATAGTGCCAAGTGAAACAGCTCTCAAGAATCTCGATGATGCCGTGAAGGCTCTTCATGAACACCTGCAGAAGAGAGAAAAAGATGTGTCCTTCTTTGAAGGGGAGATCGAGGAAACCCACAGTGAAATAACTCGTCTCTCTGAAGCGATCGCCACTCTCGACGCGGAAATCGCACGGGTAACCAGAAGTGTCAAAGCCACAAAACGAAACATCAAACGTGTAGCCTTCTACGCCAAAGGCATTCAGAACAAACTAGAGGGTGAGACGAGAGACCTCGGCCTCGCAAGATCACAGAGCCATGCGATCCGAAAGGAAATGCAGCAACTCCGTGGCAGAATTGCAGAGCTAAGAGTAAAGGCTGACCCCACTCACATTCAGAAACTGGAAATTAAGAGAGACAGACTTGCCGACGAGATTATCACGCTCAGACAGGACTTGGGGAGTGTTAAGACAACTCTGTCAACCTTGCAGTCGAAGTACGAAAATGTCCTGAAGCTAGGCTACAGAAACGTCAAGATTCAACTTGGAAAAGTGGAAAAACAACTAGGTGTAGTTGAAAAAGAGGTTGAGGAGGCACTGCGGGAAAGAGTCCAAATAAAGGAAGAGCTCCTCAAACTTGAAAGCTCCCGAGAAGAATTATCTCGCACAGTTTTGAGCGCTAGGCAGGAAGCCAAGAAATTCATCGCTCAAATCGACGATGTTGACAAGCAGCTACATAAAATAGATGCTGAATATGAACACGCAGACAATCTGTGCAATCAGCTTCAGCTCTCTCATCAAACATTGCAGTTGAGACTCGAAAGTTACAGAAGACAGCTAGCCGAATGCGGGTACAAGGAAGTGTTTCCTGTGGCACCCAGGCAGCTGGAAGAAGCAGAGGCGGTCTTGAGGCTGATGGAGTTCGAACTCGAACGCCTAGGAGCAGTCAATCAGCTTGCACTCTCCCACTATGCCGAGCAGATGTCACGCTACAAGGAATTGTCCATGCGCATGAATGAATTGGAACGCGAAAAACAAGCGATAGTTGCTTTCATGAACGAAGTCGAGTTGAAAAAACGAGCGGTCTTCACGGATGCCTTCGACAAAATAAACAGAGACTTGGAGAAGTACTTCGCGAAACTAACCGGCGGAGGCCGTGCGGAGCTCAAGATTGAGAACATTGAAGAACCCTTCGCAGGAGGCATCGACATGATTGTGCAATTCCCAAGCAAACCTCCAATACTTGTAACAGGAGCGAGCGGTGGAGAGAGATCGGTGTCAGCAGTAGCGTTCCTGTTTGCCATACAGGAATTTACACCAGCTGCATTCTACATCCTGGACGAAGGGGATGCCCACCTGGACGCCTTTCATGTTGGAAAACTTGGTGAGCTCCTGGTTGATGAAGCAGAAAAATCTCAGTTCATAGTTGTGACACTCAAACCGGAAATGGTAAACAAAGCGCAGAAAGTCTATGGCGTATACGAACGAGATGGCGTCTCCAATGTGGTGTCAGCCACGTTCCCGGAGGTCAAAGCCTAGTGACTATGAGAAAACCCTTCTATTTGCATCCGCCGTGGAATGTTCTCTTCGAAATTCACAAACTGGAAAAAGTGAAGCCTTGGAAGGTGAACATCTCTTTCTTGCTTACTTCCTTCTTGGAGGAGATGGTGAAATATGGAGAAGTTGATTTCCGGGCTTCTGGCGTAGCTCTGGACTCGTCAGCCTTCATCTATCTCATGAAGTCTCGGCTCTTGCTGAAGCTCGAGGAGCCACTTGCTCCTCCCAAATCAAAGTCGGAGTTCACTCCTCCTCCATTGTTCCTACCGCTGCGATATGAACTGACTTCAACGACAATCGAGCAGCTACTTGACGCCTTGGATGCCGTCTTGAAAGGTGAGAAGCTTCTACCGGCAAAACCTCGCCTAGAGCCAATCCTCCCTCCACCAGCTGAGATTCTTCCGGGAATAGATCGCTATCTGATGGAAATCGAAGATCTGATGGATGAACTGTACCGAGAGATTGAAGATCTGATTGAAGGAAAAGGATTCTTGAATTTCAGAGCTCTAGTTCATGGGAAGAACAGACTCGAAGCGATTCGAGCATTCATCCTACTCCTCTTTCTGGCCCAAAGGCGAAGAATCTGGTTGTGGCAAGAGGAAGAGTTCAGTGAAATCTACATGTCGCTAGAGGGTGATGTATTCCTTGAAGGATCCGCAACAGAAGCAGCGTGATACATCCATCAAGGACACAGGGCTTTCAAATCAACGCTTGTCTCTAGTAGAAGCTGCGTTATACGTAGCTGGAAGACCTTTAGATCTGAAAACTCTGGCATCCATAGCTAGGACTCGTTCTCGAAACCTCACCAAGCAACTTGCGCTCAGTCTGAAACGTGAATATGACAGCCGGGAGACGAGCTTGGAGATTCTGCAACTTGAAGATTCACGTTTTGTGATGCAGCTAAAACCCACCTATTCTCACCGGGTGCAACGGCTAGCGCTGCGCCCTCTCCTCACAATTGGACCGCTGAAGACCCTATCCTACATCGCCTACAGACAACCTGTTTCCCAGAAGCAAGTACTCAACGTGCGTGGCCACCATGTTTACAGTCACCTGAAGCAGCTGGAAGAGCTGGGGCTGATCAGCCGAGAAGGAAAAGGACGCACTAAGACAATAAGGACAACTCAATTCTTCGCTGACTACTTCGGTCTCAGCTATGATCTACGAGGTATGAAACGACAGCTCAAGAAGGTTTTTGGATTCGTTCAGGAGCCTGAGGGAGAAGAGAAACAGCGCTAAGCTTATATGGCAAACTTGGGTAGTCTCATGAAGCTCCCCTGGAGATGCATAGTTGTCTGTATGGCATGGGAATTTGCACAAGAAGAAGGCGTCTGGCGGCCGCAAACGTGCAAATCGAAAGAAGCGCCGTTTTGAAAGAGGCAACTACCCAACACAAACTACATTGGACGAAAGGAAACTGAAGACTATTCGTCGACATGGCGGTAACTTCAAGACGAGAGCATTCAGCGAGAGAGTGGCAAGCGTTTCCAATCCTGATACAGGAAAGACTGACAAAGAAGATATTCTGCGGGTGGTTCGAAACCCCGCCAACGTGAACTATGACAGGCGAGGCGTGATCACCAAGGGAACACTAATCGAGACGAAACTTGGCCTTGCGCGTGTCACATCGAGGCCAGGTCAACATGGAACAATCAGTGCTACACTGGTTCCAAAAGAAGTGAAGAAGACCCGAGGCTAGTTTCTGGGTTTTTGACGCATGCTCACTATTTCCGTAGCGATATCTCTGAAATTCTGCCTTCTGGATCCCGATCTACCTATCCACACGCGTCCACTCTTCTTCCACGGAGCTTTGGGGTGGGCGCGACTTGCGTCGATTTCTGGGGCCAGACCCAAGTTTTCTGCTGCTCTCTGAATTTCTGCAAGCGTTGGACTTGACACACCAGCACTTTGCGGAACCTTTCTTCCTTCTCCTCGGGTTTTCGACGAGTCCAGATAGACTGGCCATAGCATTGTTTTCTTTTGCTTTCTCATAAGGTCCACTTGCATGGGCATTAACACTTATTTGGTCTCTCGCATTTCTATGTTCCTGCCGGATGATGAAAAGGTATTTGATTGACTCGATGATATTTCAGAGTTACACAGACGGCACTTTTCCAGTTTGAGTGATCCGAAGAAATCTCGGCTAGTCAACCTTGGAACTGGTGTGTATCGACCAGTGAGCAGGATTTGGCAGCTGATTATCGCTTGGGAACGCGAGTTTTTTCGCTTTTTAAGCTTTTCGGTTGCATAAGGTTTAAATACGACGGGAGTTTTGAGTTTTCTATCCTTTTGTGAGGGGAGTTTGGAAAACGCAGCACCTAGGCGTTGTGCTTCATGTGAGTACTAGCGGGAATCTAATCGTTAGAGCAAGAGTCGTGCCCAGAATCGGTGCCGAAGTATTGGATGAGAACCTGAAACCAATAGGTCGAGTGTTCGATATCATCGGATCTGTCAAGTCTCCATACGTTGCTGTAAGACCTGCAATCTCAGATCCACAACGCTTGGTCAAGCATGCGATCTATACCAGCCCCTCCACTGTAGGGAGAAAGGAGAAAAAAAGGTTTGGAAGATAAGGGAAGTTCTTCATCAACTGCAGCAGTGTCGCAACCATTAAAGGTTCAAAAGTGTCCTGAGTGCGGAAGTGAGCGACTCATACGTGACTATGAAACCGCTGAAATCGTCTGTATGAGTTGTGGCATCGTAATCGCTGCAAAACTCCAAGACAGAGGACCTGAATGGCGAGCATTCAATGATGAGCAACGTGCCAAGCGAACCCGTGTAGGCGCACCATTGACGTACACAATTCATGACAAAGGCCTATCCACCATGATAGACTGGCATGATCGAGATGTTTACGGGAAACGTCTGTCACCTGGTCAGAAAGCTCAAGTTTACCGTCTTAGAAAATGGCAGCGGCGAATCAGAGTTTCAGATGCAACAGAACGAAACTTAGCTTTTGCACTTTCAGAAATCAGCAAGATTGCCAATACGCTAAGTTTGCCTAAGAACATACTTGAAACCGCTTCTGTGATCTACAGAAAAGCTGTAAAAGAGCGGCTAATAAGGGGTCGATCTATTCAGGGGGTGACTGCAGCAGCAATCTATGTTGCCTGCAGACAATGTCTCCTCCCAAGAACTTTAGAAGAGATCGCTCAAGCTTCAAATATCAACAAGAAGGAAGTCGGGCGAAGCTATCGCTTCCTGATCAAGGAACTCGATTATTTCATTCCACCACTCAAGCCAAGTCAATACATCACCAAGTTTTCGAACCAATTGACGATGCAAGGCAAAGTGGAGGAAATTGCTCACAAAATCTTGACAACCGCAAAGGATTTGCGGCTGACTTCCGGAAGAGGTCCTACAGGAATTGCAGCCGCTGCAAGCTACATCGCTTCAGTCCTAACAGGAGAACGAAAAACTCAGCGAGAAATCGCTGAGATTGCGCAAGTGACAGAAGTGACAATCAGAAATCGGTACAAAGAACTTGTCGAACGCCTTTCATTTGTGATGAGCATCTGATCTCCATCTATTCCCTTTTTTCTCATCTCAACGATCAATCCTCAGCAACCAAGCGGGGTTGCCCCAACAGCACAAGATAGCGACGATCCAACCGTGACCAAGCAACGGTGGACCGGCAGAGATCGATTTGCGCTGTCATCCAGTCACGATCGTGAGTCCATGTGACAAAGCTTTTTAACGTGCAATCTTCAAATAAAGCGGAGCGCTAGCCATGAATGTATGCCCCGAATGTGGAAGTAACGTAGAGGCTCCCTACAAGACGTGGTCGGTCAAGAGGAAAAGCGCAGGTTCCGATGAAATCAGAGAAACGGTCTTCGGGATGTTCGACTGTTCAGGATGCGGTTCCAGATTCCGCGCAGGAGTAGAACTGGAATCCCCGAAAGAGTTAAACATAAAAGGTGTCGCACAAAAGATTAAGGGAATTGAGGTAGAGTTCGTGAACACTCTGAAGAACCTGAGGGAAAAGCTGAAAACACTGAGCTCAGAACGAGCAAACCTGCTGGTGGAAATCGACGAGCTTAAGAAGATGGCAGAAGCTAAAGCGAATGCTTTAGAGAGCGAAATCGGCATGCTTCGCGAAGAAGTCAGCTCACTGAAACAGCTGCTCGGCGTAGGCGAGATGGACACCTGAAACCGAACACAACCTGAATTTTCTGATTGTTCTCTACTCCAAGAGTAGGCGGCAAGCACCGCGCAGAACTTCTTGAGCGAGTGTTTATAAGCCCACAAAATACAATTGTTCCTGCACTGCTCATTCAACAATGAAGATCATTCAGTCAGGCGTGCTGGTGTGCGGGAAGATATGCCATACAAGTTCAGCTTTGATCTTTCAAGGATCTCTAAGGCGTTTTTCAGAGAGCTCGCGGGTGTGGCGAATCAAAAAGGCCTGCACAAGAAACTGGGCAGTCAAGCGAGACATCTGGCGGAAAAATTCAGAATTCATGAGATCACTGGCCTCGATGTGTCAGATGCTCTCATGCTTGTGGAAGATCTTGTTGACATTTATGTCAGAAACATGTCTGAAACACAGGGGTTTCAAGGCTCGAAGAAACGAGCGCTCTTCCTTCCACACTGTTCGAGGAAATTCATGGATAGTCGCTGTCAAGCTCGCTTTGATCCGGACCTTCCCTCATATGAATGTGGTCACTGCTCCGAAGATTGCCTAATCAATCAGGCTACTCAGCTGGGAAGTGCGAATGGGTACGATGTTTTCGTGCTTGCCGGGGGCTCATGTATTTCTGATATATTGAGACGAGACAAGTATGAGGGCGTCATCGGCGTGGCATGTAGTGACGAGCTGAGACTCGCGGGAGAATTCATCCGAAGCCTAGGATCTTTCGGGCAAGCGATTCCTTTAACAAAGAATGGTTGTGCGAACACCCAGTTTAGTTTAGAGACATTGAGAAAGGTCATCAACTATTCGTAGTTGGTCCACTGAATTCACAGCTTATTCTTTTACGAATCGATAGATGAGAAAAATCCCGAGCAAGAACGTGAGAAACCCAATGGCCATTGAGTATCCTTGAGGGATCACTTGACTCAACAGGCCTACGAAGTAGGTTGGCCCTACGAAACACAGTAACGCGGCCAAGACTGCATACAGCATCTGCTTCATTGCCTTCCTGTCAAATCTCGTCGAGGTCACTCGATACTCTTCCTGTGCTCGCAAACACTCTTAGGAACTTCGCTATTAACCTTTTTCCCTTTATAGATTACATGGCATGGTTTGCCTTGTGGCCTAGAATTTTCAGCAATAATTGGAATACTCCAGACCCTGCTTCTTTGTCAGCTCCCATCCCATCAGTGGCGCCCAGGAGACAGATTCCGCTCAACCCGCGTTCTTTTGCTAGTCCCAGCAGCAGTCCCGTGGCTCCCATGATGCGTCCTTTCCCGTAAATAATGCCTCCCTTGGTCATGGTTTCCGCTGCGAGCTTCCTCGAGGTCGCTGCAACGTAGACATCTCCCTTGTTGGTCGATACTGGCACTCCACCAATGGTGATCACCTGTGTGCAGCCGAGGTTCTGAGCAAAGTCCAGAATCTCCTCACAGATGTTGTAGTGCGCCTCAACATTGTGGAGTGTGGGCTGTGAGTCACCTGTTAAGATCACGGCACTCAACTTCTTCGGAGACGAGGCATAGAGCTCATAGTGAGGAGGAGAACATATCCCTTTGTTGTCAGTGGTCACATAGTCTGGGAAATACGGTGAGTAGTACTCAGCAAAGAGCTTGGCTTCGCTGAACGAGATTAGAAGCTCGGATGCGATTTTTCCAATGTCCCCAAAGCCTGGGAGGCCTTCAACGAAAATGGGGTTGTGAAGTTTCGGATGAAACTGCTGACGTATTATTGACTCCTGCAAATGGCACACAGCTAGAAGAAGACATGAAGGTGCTATAATCTCTTTCGTGTTGTGCGTTTCACCTCAAAACATTTAAAGCCTTCTTTAATATGAGAATTGGAACGAAGCGGGGTGGGGTAGCCAGGTTTAACCCGCTGGGCTCATAACCCAGAAATCGGTAGTTCAAATCTACTCCCCGCTACCAATAGCTCGCTGCTTCTTGTGTTTCTCCCATAAGCTGGCCAACTTGAGGACAGCATCTCCTATGGTGCATGAAGAAGAGCTGAGATGTATGCCTGTTGCACTTTTTTGGATGCGTGTTTAGATTCTAAATGGGCTTGGAATGGGCTGGGTTTGTTCTTGGAAGCTTTAAAATAGCTCTATCGACGTATATTTCTGGTACGAAAGATCCTCAAGAGTAGAAAAAAGTATAGCTGAGGTGGACTTGGAGTTGAAGGCTCGTGAGCATCGAATTCTGTTCAAGCCTTTAGTGATTATGGTTTCTGATGAACGAGAAGCTCTGTTCAAGAAGCTCAAGCAGCAAAAAGATGAAGTGGATCACATTATCGAGAACCCAGACGTAGATGTGAAGCTGAAGTTGAAAGCGATGGATGTCTCCTTGAGATTGGCCAAGGCTATGGCTGGAGTTCTTAAAACCATCGAAGCTGAGAAAATCAAGGCTGATATCGAAGAACTGAAGAAGGTCATGAGTAAAGTGCAAAGAAGGCAGAACCGCGAGCGCAAGAGGCTGAAAATGATATGAGGCGTCATGTTGCCTCCTGAAACATTTCACACTCGTGTGCAAAAGCAGATGCGGATTCAAATCCCTCGGCTGCTCAGATGGAAGTATAAGTTGGACGCGGAGAGCGTCATGCGAGTGCAGGTGACAAACACAGATTCACATGACTCTCAGCAGTTTCTAGCGAAGATGCAGCAAGGCGGCAGAATTACAGTGCCCAAAATAACCGCTGAACTGCTAGGCTTGAAATTCAGGCAACTCGTCAATGTTGTCCTATGGTTGCCGCCAGAAGCCACTCCAAACAGTTAATCCACAGACGGCTTTGTATCTTCTTTCACATCTGACGCATACACGTCTAGCTGAAAAAGCCAAACTCGTAGAAGTCAGATTCGACTATACCTCGTAGCGATTGAGCTCAAGTGGCGATCAACCGCAAACGGAAATGAGCAACACCATGTTGGGTACGATAGTATAGTCCGGTTAGAACCAGGCAGAAGTGGAGATATCACCGCGGGCGCGTGTACACCCCGCCAGACTCGCACGCTCTGGAGAAGAATCCAAAGGAGACATATCCAAGCGACTTTTATACTTGCATGGTTTGAAAGGGAGTGTGCGTCTCTCTCTAGGTCTGGACAAGAGCTATTGGATGCTGCTCTTTTCTCTCTTCTTAGTGAATGTGGTTAGCCTAGGCCAATTCACTTCCACCTATCTCGAGGAGCTGCAGGCATCTCCTGAAATGATCGGGGTGATATTTTCTCTCTCAACTTTGGTATTCGTTGTGCTTTCACCTATCGGCGGAGCGATTGGTGACATCTTCGGAAGGAAGAGATTGATGATTCTGAGCCCCTTCATAGCAGCCACATCTTCGCTGATCATGGGGGTGGCTCCTGATTGGCGATGGGCTACAGTTGGCTTGATGTTGTCGAGCATCTCACCCGCACTCAATGTTCCCTCGTTTCAAGCGTATATTGCAGACATCATCCCGAAAGAGAAATTTGGGCGTGCCTTCGGGATAATCTCCTCAATGTTCAGTGTCTGCGGAGTGATTTCACCACTAGTGGTCGGGTTCTTGATAGTCTCTCAAGGATATCGGTTGACAGTGCTCATGATTGTTGCAGCAACACTGCTTGGAGGAATGTCGCGATTCTTCTTGAGAGAAACTGAGAGAACCAAGGACGATGTCAAACTAAGAGCCATGTTTGCTGGCATCCTATCACCATTGAGGAATCGGCAGATTGCACCAATTATTGTTGCCCAGATGGGATATTTTCTCGCAACCTCAATCAACTACTCTTTCCTCACCCTGTTCCTGAATGGCGTTATAGGCTTCAGCGAAGATATGATCGGGCTGATCTTTGCGGTCTCTGCAGTTTCCAGCGCACTCACTGCACCCTTGGCAGGCAGACTTGCAGAGAAGTATCCCAGTCGAATCTTGTTAGTCATAGGCCTCATAGCTGACGCGATCTCAGTGCTGCTGCTGGTGAGCATGCGAGATTTGCTGGGACTTGTTGTGATCTCAATAATCTGGGGAGCTGTTGCCACATTTTACTGGCCTGTGATGGACGCCACTGTGGCGAGAGCCACTCACAGAGGAAAGCGGGGCGCTCAGTTTGGTTCCTTAGAGTCTCTGCGCAATATTGCCAATCTGCCTGGACCCTTTGTAGGGGGGTTATTGTGGGGCACATTTGGACCGCTAATGCCTTTCTACACTTTCGCAGCCCTCGTTATTGCGGTTGCTGTCTTCGTGTTCATCGCAGTCCGTGTATAGTGCGCGCACACATGGCTATCCGAGAAAGGGGCGCAAATCTTGTCTCTGTTGGT
>JABAOC010023352.1_pt1 | contig 12836 bp, 11 predicted proteins | sample 7062161 | NCBI WGS metagenome assembly JABAOC01 (sample SAMN14538625, study PRJNA623070) | marine sediment metagenome | biome: marine biome [ENVO:00000428]; feature: marine pelagic biome [ENVO:01000023]; material: deep marine sediment [ENVO:00002113] | place: India: Gulf of Khambhat ... | reverse complement strand
ACTCCCTCATCCTTCCGGAGAGAACGTCGAAGCTGAAATCGGTCTTGCTGAAGATCTCGGGGTCGGGTTTGAACGTAGTTTTTGTTCCGGGATGCCTGCCTTTTCCTTTCTGTTTGACCGGAGCCACTGTATTGCCCCGCTCGTATCTCTGGAAGTAGCGCTTTCCATCGCGCGTGACTTCCACCTCGCACCACTCCGACAGGGCATTTACCACCGACACACCCACCCCGTGCAACCCACCTGCCACCTTGTAAGTTCGGTGATCAAATTTCCCTCCGGCATGGAGCATGGTCATAACCACTTCCACTGCCGGTTTCTTCTGGGTAGGATGCATGTCCACCGGAATCCCTCTACCGTTGTCCTCTACTACGACGCTGCCGTCGGTGTTCAGCACCACCTTTATGACATCGCAAAACCCGCCCATGGCCTCGTCGATGCTGTTGTCCACCACCTCATACACCAGGTGGTGCAGGCCTTTGGCGCCGGTGTCGCCGATGTACATGGCCGGCCTTCGCCGAACGGCATCCAGACCTTTGAGAACCTGGATGGTGGTGGCATCATAGTGATGTCCCATCGACTCAAACTCCCCTTCATTTTGTTTTGATGCAGGCATATGAAGTATTCTTTCTCCTTTTGAACTACTATATATTGCTGCTCTGCTTTGAGACGAAACGGATTTTGTCTATCCGATAGATCAGGAAAAACCCGGCGCAAATGCGGGATTTCTCAACCGGTGAACACTATATCTTTTATTACGCTNNCACGGATTGGTTGAGTTCCTGGATGATTTTGGCTTTGAGGAAAACGAGCTCATTACGCCAGGAGGCGTTCCCCACTTTCACAAAAAGGATCGAGTCTTTGATCCTGACCGGGCTGGCTTGGGCAGAGATGCGATCGCCTACCACCTTGCCCCAATTCAGAAGCACGGATTCTTCCCGTATCCTTCGATCAATCTTCAGACCCTTGAGAGTCCGGCTTAGAATCTTGTCCATTCTTTCGGGGCGACCGAGCTTCTTTAACATAACTCTTTAATATAATACAAATTACCCTGCCTGGCAATTAGTTTTTCAGCCTTCCTGTTTCTTCTGTCGGAAAAGAAAAAGGACCACTCCCCCCACGCGATGGTCCTTCCGGGTTCGGCGGATGGAACCCTTTTGTAGTTCAGCTATAAGCAGTAAACTTTTTTTATTCCGCCAGGCGAAGCGGCATCAGGAGGCACAGATAGGCCTCTCCCTCCTTTTTCTCGCTGGAGTAGATCTTGCCGGCCGAGACGGGACTTCCCAACTCAAACACCACCTCATCTCCTTCCATCTGCTTCAGTATATCCAAAACGTAACTTGCGTTATACCCGATGTCCATGGGATCGCCCACGTAGTCGCAAGGCAGATTCTCCTTGGCCTCCCCCCCCAGATCAAAGTTGGCAGACGACAGCTCGAGATCGTCTTTCTTCACCGAAAACTTGACCTGGTGGGTCAAGGTGTTGGCCAGAATAGACATTCTCCTGACCGCCCCGGTCAGGGAGTCCTTGTTTACCACCAGCTTCTTGCCGTTCTGTTTGGGAATGACCTGATCAAAATTAGGATAGGGGCCCTCAATCAAGCGGGAAGCCAACACCGTATCGCCCAAGTTGAAGATAATGTTGTTCTCCCCAAAGATGATCCCGATTTCGTTCTCGTCTTCCCCCAGCAATTTGCTCAAGAGGTTCAGAACCTTAGGTGGGATTATGATGTCCTCATGCAGCCCTTTCAATTTGGTGTTTTTCAGCGACATCTTGGCCAGCCTGTGGCCATCCGTGGCCACCATCTGCATCTGATTGCCCGATGTCTGCCATAAGACGCCATTCAAGGCTGGCCTGGTTTCGTCGGTGGAAACGGCAAAGATGGTCTTTCTGATCATCTTCTGGAGATCACCCCCGCCTAATCTTATCTCTTTGGCCAGATTGATGGCTGGGAGTTTTGGATACTCCTCGCTGGGGATCCCGGACAGCTTATAGTTCCCCCTCTCTGCTCTCAACTCCATCCGATTCTCCGTTATCTGCATTTCCACATCGCACTCCGGCAGCTCTCTCAGAATATCATAGAAGGTCCGAGCCGGAATGGTCAGGGTCCCCCTCTTGGTGGAACTTATGCCGAAGCCGCTGATTACGGAGACATCGAGGTCTGTGGCCGCCAAGGTGAGCTTCGACCCAGAAGCTTCCAGAAGCATATTCGACAGAATGGGCAGTGTGGTACGGGTGGGAACGGCATTCATGACGTTCTGAACAGACGTCAGTATTCTGTTCTTGGGCAGTGTAAACTTCATGGGTTTACCTCCGGTGGAATTCAACACTTTTCTTTCCGATTAACTTACTCAATAAGAATAGAAGAATTCTATTTTATCATAATAATTGAGTTGAAATGTTCAACCACCCAAAACAGTCCTTCCAGTCTGTTGTGCGGCTAGGGGTTGGACGGTCATCCGGGTTGAGGTTGTGTGTACAATAGTGTGGACAACATGTTGCCATCTGCAAAAATCGCGCACCCTCACGATGGGAAGCCTGTTTTCAAAAGGATTTCAACCAATTCTAAACATACAGGGAATTGATAATTGCGTCCACCTTCAACTTGAAGTCGGGGTCCTTCTTCAGATTCTCAGCCACCTGCGTGCAAGCATGGATGACCGTAGAATGATCTCTTCCCCCGAAATGAGCGCCGATACTCTTCAGAGAGTTACTGGTCAGGCTGCGCGCCAGATACATTGCCACCTGCCGGGCCAGGGCAATCTCCTGGGTCTTTCTTTTGGAGCAGAGGGCCTCCCATGGCAGGTTGTACACCGCAGCCACCTTCTTCTGTATCTGTTCCATGGTTACTTGTCTGGTTCCGTTCCTTATGGTGTCCTTGAGCACGTCCTTGGCCAGATCTACAGAGATCTCTTTTGAATTCAGCGAGGCGTAGGCCAGCAGCCTGATCAACGAACCCTCCAACTCACGGATGTTTGAAGTAACGTTATCTGCGATGAAAGTAGCCACCTCGATGGGTATGGGGGTACCGTCCGAATCCGATTTCTTGTTGAGTATGGCTATGCGGGTCTCCAGATCCGGTGGCTGAATGTCCGTCACCAGCCCCTGCTGGAAGCGGGAGACCAGTCTCTCTTCCACTCCCCTTATGTCCCTGGGTGGCCGGTCCGATGTCAGAACGATCTGCTTCCCACTCTGGTACAGGACGTTGAAGGTATGAAAGAACTGAACCTGAGTGCTCTCCTTGCCGGCGAAGAACTGGATGTCATCCAACAGGAGCACGTCCACGTTTCGATAGAAATTGACGAAATCTTGAGTGGTGTTGGAGGTGAGGGAGTTGATGAAATCATTGGTGAATCTCTCGCTGGTGGCATAGAGAACCCTTATCCCATCAAACGCATCTCGGGCATAATGGCCTATGGCCTGTACAAGGTGGGTCTTTCCCAGACCCACACCGCCGTATATGTAAAGAGGGTTATACTTGTTCCTGCCAGGTGTCTCGGCCACGGCCATGGCAGCGGCATGGGCGAACTCATTACTGTCACCCACCACGAAAGCCTCGAAGACATACTTCGGGTTAAGCCCCATCTCACCCAGGACATTCTCAGATGAACGCTCTTTGCCGGTCGGCCGCTCGAAATCCATGCTCATCTGGGGATGATAGTCTCTGGAGTCTTTGCTTACGTGGAAAGCCAAAGTGAAGTCTCTCTGCGTTAGCTCTCTGATGGTCGCCTTGATCAGATCCAGGTAGTGCTCCTGCAGCCAATCCGCCACAAACCTATTGGGAACCGCGATGCGGAGAGTGCCGTCCGGAGAAGGGAGCCCCTTGGTGGTTTTCAGCCAGGTACAATAACTTTGCTTCCTGATCTTCCTGCTCAAATGCGCCAGGCACTCCCCCCAAAGTTTGCCGTAGTCTACTTCCATGATAGAATAACTCACCTTGTTTTATTAAAAACCCCTAACCTTCTATGCTGGTAGATGGTTATATGAGGTGTTGGCAGTCAGTAACAAACAATCCACATTTGTTGAAAAGCCATAACTCTGTGATGTACAATAAATTGTTGGGCTTTCAATGCCCGCAGAGGGGAGGTTGTTAACAATCTGCGTATGGGGCGAGCCTCCTGTTACCTTCTCTGGTCTATCGAGTTAGAAAAATTCCACAGATTGTCCACATCCTGTTAACAGATAATCACTTACGGGCCGACATTCTGATAATAAATCTACCGTCTTCCGTTGTCAAGCTTTTTTCTTGCCTTACAGGAAAAAAGTCATAAGTTCTGCCCAGCACTCTTCTTACACGAGCGAGTAATGATCTACGTCAGGTTGGTCGGCCAAGGGATGATGCCGACTGTTGCACTTTGGTTACTGCTTGTCTATTTCCTTTCTTGGTAAAAGATTACAGTCGACAAGCTTTCCCTGGGGACCAGAAGGCTCGTTCTTCTGAACGGTTTTCTGCGAAGGCTGGAAGGCGTTTGCCGGAGCATACAGCCGGAGTCATGGACCACGACGGAGCCTGCTGGGCCAAGATCCGTCTGATTCGAAAACCGTAACNNNGGGAGGAGGTGGCTTTTATATTCAGAACTTAAGCGAAATGATCAAACGGCAGAAGGAGCGATCATGAAAAGGACTTATCAGCCGTCGAAGGTAAAGCGGGCCAGAGACCACGGATTCAGGAAGAGAATGTCCACCAAAGCCGGAAGAAAGATTCTGAAAAGACGGAGGGCCAAGAAGAGGAGCAGATTGGCGGTACGAGTGAATAAGTAGCGCTCCGCACGGCAGCTTCCCCCAGATGAAAAAGGCGGCGTTCTCCAAGACAGTCAGGATAAAGAAGGAATCGGACTTCAGACGGGTAATCGGAGAGGGTGTCCGAAGGCGCAGTGGGCATTTTACTCTCTTCCGACTCCGGGTCCCGGAGAACAAGGGCCAGAGGTTCGGGATTAAGATTGCCAAGGGCGTCACTGGATCGGTCGTCAGAAACCGCCTGAAAAGGGCCATAAGAGAGGTTTTGAGAAAAAACAGGTGCATGTTCGCCAGTGATGAGAGCGTAGTGATAGTGTGTAAGGCCGATGCGCAGGAGACGGAGCCTTCCATGCTGAGACAGGAACTGGAGAATCTGATCATTTGATAGAGGACCTCTCCATCGGATTCCAGTTCCCGCCTGGAGACGGTACCTTAAACAGAAGAAGAGATGTCTAAATCCGCAGAACTCGGTCACGCTCAAAGGTGGCTGAATACGGAAACGAAGAAGTCGCTTTTCGGGATCGGGCGCCTGCTAAGTTATCTCCCGATTCTTGTTATCAGGATATATCAGAATTCCCTGGGGCTCGTTTTTCCCCCGTCGTGCAGATTTCACCCCTCGTGTTCCGAGTATGCGATTGGGGCATTCAAGAGATTCGGTCTCTTCAGGGGAGCGTGGCTAGCATTCAGAAGACTTTGCCGATGCCATCCCTTCAGTCCGGGCGGATTGGACCCGCTTCCTTAAGGAGTTAGGCGTGGACAAGAGAACCATCATAGGCTTCATCCTGATAGGGCTCATCATAATACTCTACCCCGTATACATGGAGTGGATGACCGGCGGGCAGAAGGGTCAGAGAGCACCTGTCCCACCGGTGACGGAAGCTGATTCCGTCATCGAGCGGCCCGAAATGCCCCGGGCAGGGGAGCAATTCCCCGCTGCAGAAGCTGAACCAGCGGCCCCCGACCTGGTGGCTCAGGATACTTTGATAGAGGAGAAAACCGTGATGGTGCGGACCGGGCTCTACCGGGCCGAGTTCTCCTCCAGAGGGGGCGTCTTGAAGAGCTTTGCTCTGAAGAATTATCAGGGCCCCGACGGCAAGGACATTCAGATCGTTCCTTCCGATCGCACCTTGCCGCTGAACCTCGAATTTCCTCATAAAGAGCTGAGCCTGGAGTCGTCCGGTTTTGAGGTGGACCGGAAGGAACTGGTCCTGGACGAGAATGATCCCGCCGGAAGCATCAGCTTCACCCTCACGATGCCGCAAGGTGTGCAGGTCATCAAAAGGTACAACTTTTTCAACGACAGATACGATTTCGAGTTGGAGTTGGACATACGCGGACTGGATCAACTGGACTTGGGTAGAAAGTACCTTCTGGGCTGGTCTTCGGGTCTCAATTCAACCGAGCAGAACAGGGGGGAGGATCTGGGTTATTTCTCGGCTTACTCCATGATGGGGACGGAGCTGTCTGAGATGAAGAAGTTTGGCAAGTCCGAGGGGGCAGACTATGAGCTCTTGCGGGAGGCGGGCTCCGGTGCCACCAGATGGGTGGCAACCCGAACCAAGTATTTTGCAGCGGCGATAGTTCCGCTCAGCAGGGAGGGGCTGGGGTTTTCCGCAGCGGGCAGGAGGAGTTTTGCCTTTCTCGGGGGGGAGGAGATCGAGACCAAGAGGATCGGTATTGCCCTGGAGATGCCGTTGCCGGCCGGGACGAGCCTTAAGGATAGCTTCATGGTCTACGTGGGCCCCATCCACTACCAGATTCTCAGGGAGTACCAGGTGGGGCTTGATAGGATCGTGAACCTGGGCTGGAAAGTCATTCGTCCCTTCTCCATCGCCATCCTGTGGCTGTTCGTGAACCTGCACAAGGTAATCCCCAACTACGGTTTCGTTATTATTCTCTTCACCATATTGATGAAGTTCGCCTTTCACCCCTTGACGCGCAAAAGCACCACCGCTACCCTGAAGATGCAGGCGCTGCAGCCCAGGATGGCGGAGCTTCGGGAGAGATACAAGAAGGACCCGGCGCGATTGAACCAGGAAACCATGAAGCTTTACAAACAGGCGGGGGTCAACCCGCTGGGCGGATGCTTGCCGCTTCTTTTTCAGATGCCGGTATTCTACGGGCTGTTCGTGGTTTTCCGCAGCACCATAGAGCTGCGCGGGGCCAAATTCATGCTGTGGCTGAACGATCTCTCCCAGATGGACCCCTACTACGTTCTTCCCATCGTCATGGCGGTGGCCATGTTCTGGCAGCAGAAGATCAGCATCAAGGATCCCAAGCAGGCCATGCTGGTCTACTTCATGCCCATCTTGTTCTTCTTTTTCTTCTTCAGATTTCCCGCCGGTCTGACCCTGTACTGGACCATGTTCAACATACTCTCCCTCATCGAAACGTACTACTTCAAGAGCAAGGGCTTGCATCCCTCTACTCTGGCACCCAAACCGGCAGCGGTCAAAAAGGAAAGACGAGCCGGATAGCGGGTGTTTTGGGGCCAGCGCGGAGGCAGGCGAATTTTCCCGTTGAGCCGGAACCTTACTGCGTATTCTAAGTTTAGAAGGTGTGAGGATGGTGAACAGGCCGGGGGCGCCCGGATCGCCGCGGAACTTGCGGAAGAGTCACCCAGCAGAACCACAGGTAAACCTGGAGGTGAATGTGTTGGTTAGACTTCTCAGGACGGTCCCCCTCATCTGTCTTCTTGTTCTGTGCACCCATTCACTCTCTCGCGGGGACAAGATCCTGATTCATATGGACCTTGGCCAGACCGATCATCTGAAGGCTTACGGGGTAGCCTTCTGGACCTTGGAACAGGGAGAGAATGTAGAGTGGCTTTTGAACTATCGCGGCGGATCATTTATGGCCGACTACCGCGAGGAGATTGCCGACCTTTGCCGGCTCAGGGGGGTGACGTTCAGCGTGGTGGATCTCTCGCAGGCCGCTTCTATCTACAAGGAGATCGAGGAGAACAATATGGAGGTAGTGCTGCTGGAGAAGGCGCCGGCCATCGCCATATATACGCCACCCAACAAGGAGCCCTGGGATGATGCGGTCACGTTGGCCTTGACTTATGCCGAGATACCGTACACCACGCTCTGGGACGAGGAAGTGCTGATGGGTGAGCTGGACAAATATGATTGGCTTCATCTTCACCACGAGGACTTCACCGGCCAGTACGGCAAGTTCTATCGCTCCTACCGGAATGCCCTCTGGTATAAGCAGGAGGTGGCCACCTGCGAGCTGATGGCCAAGAAGCTGGGTTACAGGAAGGTTTCCGAGGAGAAAAAGGTCGTGGCCCGAGCCATAAAAGATTACGTGGGCCGGGGAGGATTCCTTTTCGCCATGTGCTCGGCTACAGAGACGCTGGATATAGCTTTCGCGGCCCAGGGGGTGGACATCGTTCCCCAGGAACTGGATGGGGACCCGATGGATCCGGACTGTCAGGAGAGATTGGACTATTCGAAGTGTGTAGCCTTCACCGACTTCGAGGTGTCGATGGATGCTTACAAGTACGAACACTCCAATATAGACACTGGTCCGGACAAGGTTGCCGCTCGGATGGGACTGGAGTCCGACTATTTCACGCTTTTTGATTTCTCCGCAAAGCTGGATCCGGTGCCCACCATGTTGGTCCAGAATCACGTCAACGTCATCAAAGGCTTTATGGGACAGAACACCGCCTACCGGAAAAGCCTTTTGAAAAACTACGTGACCATCATGGGAGAGACCGAAGGCAAAGACGAGGTCAAGTACATTCACGGCAACTTGGGACGCGGCACATGGACCTTTTACGGTGGTCACGACCCGGAAGACTACCAGCATATGGTGGGAGATCCGCCGACAGATTTGACCTTGCACAAGAACTCTCCGGGATATAGGTTGATACTGAACAACATTCTGTTCCCCGCGGCGAAGAAGAAAGAGAGAAAGACCTGAGGACTTCGAGAATCCAGCTATTCACCCTCGTCCTTGCTGCGAACCACACGGCTCATGCCTCTGGTGCGATCTGAGGCGTAATCCTTTCCCAAATGGGAGAGGAAAAAGAAAGGTAAGGACCGGTTCCCTCTCCCCTCGGGGAGAGGGACAGGGTGAGGGGGAAAACTCGTCGCTAATGCCCTTTGAATCTTAACCGATTCCAGAATATGAAAAAACACAAGGTCAGGGTGAGGGTCGTAAAGATTCTGGAAAAGGGTGCATGCCCTGACGGCCTGACGGTGGGGGATGAATTCGTCTTTGACCGTCTGCCTCCGCCGAACTTCTGTCACTGGGCATACCACTCCTTGCTTCCCTTCATCACGGCTCTGAGGTTTGGCGGGAACATTCCCTGGGAGGAGAAACAGGGAATGTGCCGTCTCTGCTGCCCCGATCCCGACAACCCGGTGGTCTTTGAGATTACCCGGGTGGAAGAATAGCCGCCCACACAGGCCCCGTTCCGCGGAACATCAATCGCCGCTACCAGATTTTCCGCGCACATCCTCCTCTTGGAGACGCTTCGAAACACGCGAAAAAGAAGTTGACTCGCCGGAGCGGCCTGTTATCTTATTGGTAGCTTTCAGAAACTTCATGATCTTATCGTAGGAGGAGTTATGCGGCCATTCAAAAGCAGCATATTCTGGGCAAAAACCACATCTCTTTGTCTTTTCTTGGTGGTTTTATTGTGCATTTGGGTAGCACCTGCGCTCGTCGCAGCGGACAACGGAGAGTTTCAGCATCCCAACCCACCTCTTCGTGAAGGCAGTGCACCCAAGCCCTTCACCTGGGATAATGATTTGACTGTAGCCACGGGCTCGGTTGAGGGAGGAATATCCATCGATAGTGATACCAGCGGTAATCTCTATGCAGTCAGGTGCACTACCGGTGGTGATTTCAGAATCTACAAGTCCACGGATGGTGGAAAGAACTGGTCTGACATAGCTACTGTTGTCGCCCCCGCCGGAAGCTCTTATCCGGTGATTTTGACGGGAAGCACCGGGAACAAGTTACATCTTTTCTATTTGAGTTCAAGTCAAGACGGAGACATTTGGATGTATTCTATCGCGCAGGACGGAGAAGGAGAAAGTTATGAGGTTAAAGTTGATTCCGATACCATCACCTATTTCTCGGCCTGCACCGACATGGGAAGAGGCGACTATCTTATGGTCGCTTTCCAGAGGGAGAGAATGGGTTATCTCACTCCAGAAATATACACCACGGTATCCACCGATCAGGGAGAGAGCTGGAGTGATGGGTACTACATCACCGGAGACGGCTCACATCCGGATATCGCATACGGTAATGGCGGTTATGTTTACTTGGTGTACGAGAAGTACCTGGGCGGGCCCGACCAGGAGATCGGCTTCATCAGAAGCGACAATTACGGCGCCCCCGCCTCCTGGAAAGACCGCCAGTATCTCACCAGCGATTCCTATGACGACACCTACCCCAGGGTGGCCGCGCTTCATACCTTGCCAGATAGCACGCCTTATGTTTGGGTAGCATACAACCAGGAGAACCTGGCTCACACAGATATCGACTTAGCATATGCCTATAGCTGCAATGGGGGGAAGGACTGGTCCAAAAACCACATTCTGGATAGCACCAGCGCCTGTCATGAGATGGCGTGTGATCTGTGGACGAAACGGAGCCCGGATTATCACAATGTACATGTATGCTACTTCGTGGGCAGATATGTTCTGCCCTTTCCCCACGGGCACATTTACTACGGATCGGCCAGTGCGACCAATCCGACTGATTGGGGATGGCTCTTCTCGCCAACTAACCACTGGCCGACCCAGTCCGAAGATGGCAGAAAAGTATGCCAGGGTACTTTTGCTCCAGGTAATTATGGCTTTGTGGTACCCGCCATTATGTATGCCGGCAAGGACCCAGATGAACCCTTCGGAGATAACTTCCGAAATCTTTGGTTCGACAACAGTGCATGGCCAGTAGATGTAGAGGAGGAGATGACAGAGGAAGGGGTGCCGGCAGAATTTTCTTTGTCGCCCAACTACCCTAATCCATTCAATCCGCAGACAAGGATAAGTTACTTCATTCCCGAAGCCTCTCGTGTGAGGCTTGAGATCTTTAATATCCTTGGTCAGAGGATCAAAACGCTGGTGGATGAAGAGCAGGCGGCCGGAAGAGTGGAGGTCAGCTGGGATGGAACAGACAAAGACGGAAATGACGTGGCCAGCGGGGTCTATCTGTACAAGCTGGAGGCGGGAAATTCCAGCCAGAGCAACAAGATGGTTCTGATGAGATAGGTCAATGGATGATTTCCGTTTAATCTGTTTCATCCGTTGACAGTTATGAAAGGATGCCGGCGCCCTGGCCGCTGAAGGTGCCGGCGTCTTCATGCCGATCTTGCCCCGGCGCGCCTCTTGTAGTGTTCGCCCCTCCGGGCCGTATGGCTTCAGGCAAACCGAGCCTAAGTAGCAGATCCCGCCCAGGCGGAGCTTGATACTCCCGCTCCTCTTTTCCCATTTGACTTTTCTGAAAATCTTCGTAACTATAAGGCTGCTCCGGGGGATTTGAAGTTTCACCATGGGATTCTGGATGAGCGATAAGATACGGATATACGCCACGACAAGGTTTCTGACCAGCTTCGCCTTCGGAACCATCCTGCCGGTTTACGTCCTGTATTTCCGACATTATCAGATCAACCTTTTCCAGATAGCCCTTCTGGCCGCGGTGTTCGAAGCATCCATCCTGCTTTTCGAGATTCCTACCGGGTTGGTGGCGGACATTTGTGGAAGACGAATCTCCGTGATCCTTTCCGCCGTCGTTTCGTTGATCTCGGGAGCCATTTTCATATTCTTTCCTTTCTTGGCCGGCTTCATTGTGGCAGAGATCATAGGCGGGTTAGGAGAAACCCTCCGCTCGGGGGCCCTGGAAGCCTGGCTGGTCGACTCGCTGAAGCACGAAGGAAGAGAGGACAAGCAGAGATACGCATTCGCTCAAGGCACCAGGTTCAAAACCGCGGGCAACCTCCTGGGGTTGATCTCGGGAGGATACCTGGCTTCGTTGAACATGAAACTGGTGTGGGCACCGTTCACCGTGTTGTTTCTGTCGTTAAGCGTTTTCTTGATTCTGCTGATGAAAGAAGAATATCGATCTGAGAATATTCGGGGCAGGGCATACGCCAGGCTCCGGGATACGATTAAGCAGAGCATTGGGATCTTGAGGAGGACNNCATTGGGGTCCTGAAAAGGACGCGATTGATACTTGCGTTGATTTTGCTATCTCTTTTCTCCGAGTTCTCCTTCGAGGCCATCTCTCAATACTGGCAGGTTCACTTCGATGAGGGACTTTCTATCGCCGCGCGGTATTTTGGCTGGATTCTGGCAGTAGCCTCCGTTCTCACCGTCCTCTTCGTGGACAGGGTGACCCGGTTGTCGGAGAGGTTCAGACATGAAATCACCTTCTTGATCACCCTTGAAACCCTGTTCTTACTCAGCCTGCTCGTCATAGCTTTGACCGTCTCTCCGATTCTGGCCGTGGTGTGCTTCATCCTCCTTCAGACGTTTGTGAGCTTCAAGGAGCCCATTTTCCTCAATCTGTATAACAAGCATATCCCCTCAGCCCAAAGAGCCACGTTGCTTTCATTTCAGAGCCTGGTGGGTTCGGGAGGGGAGGTTCTGGCCGGTCTGTGCATTGGGATTGTGGCGCAGAATCTTGGATTACGAATAACCTTCGGATTGGGGAGCGTGGTCCTGTTCTTCGGAATAGTCGCTTTCTTATTGGTAGTTACCTCGAGGTCGGCGAGGTCCTCTTAGCACTAGCAGGAGGGAGGACCGTAATCGCGCCACTCCCTTACGGGCAATTCATGTGGAACATCCCGCCCGATGCGGGGGACTGCCCCCACCTGCGGTTGCCGGACGATCCTGGTGAAAGACTGCAAGGTGAAAGGAGAACTTGAATCCGATTGCACAGGAATGCGAATCGGTTTGCACATGCCGGGAAGGAACCAGAAACGTTTCTCCCTGCTGCCGTAAGGTGGCCCAATCCACCCGCCCACGCAACTTGCTCCAGGCCAGTCGGTTAGTGTGCGCCCTGCCACTTCTTTGCCCCGCCAATCCTTCGGAAGACCAGGTCCGATAAACTGGACTGTTGGCGGCACCGCCTTTGC
>JABAOC010008434.1_pt1 | contig 12838 bp, 8 predicted proteins | sample 7062161 | NCBI WGS metagenome assembly JABAOC01 (sample SAMN14538625, study PRJNA623070) | marine sediment metagenome | biome: marine biome [ENVO:00000428]; feature: marine pelagic biome [ENVO:01000023]; material: deep marine sediment [ENVO:00002113] | place: India: Gulf of Khambhat ... | reverse complement strand
GGCAGGCCTTGTATTGGCGTTGAACCGCACGGGCGACCAGGAGGTCATGTTCTACCGCTGGGGCCGGTGGACGGTCCGGCTGCCTTCGGTGCGGCGGTTCGCGGGCATCTTCGGATGGGTGGTGGCTGTGCTGGCCGGGCTGGTAGGGGGCGGTTCTGCGGCGGCCCTGTGGAACCGGGTCCTGCTGCTGCTGAACCGGGTTCCGTTCGAAATGCAGGACCCCATCTTCGACAACGACGTGGGCTTCTACGTGTTCGTGTTCCCGGTAGTCACGCTGCTGGTGCCGCTGTTCCAGGTGCTGGCATGGGTGTCGCTGGGCCTGGCCGGGTTGGTTTACTTCGCCTCCGGCGTGTTCGCCGTTGAGCGGGTGGAGGATTTCCCCGCGCGCCCGTTTCGCCACATGTCGGGCACGGTGGGGGTGATCTTCCTGCTCACGGCGGGGGCTTACTTCCTGCAGCGCTACGACCTCCTCTACAGCCGAACGGGCGTGGTATTCGGTGCGGGCTACACCGACGTGAAGGTCCGGCTGGTGGGCTACTGGGTCATGACCGTCGCCAGCGTGGTCGGCGCCGTGGTGTTCTTCTCCGCGCGGAGCGCAGGGGATTACAAGCGGCTGGTAGCTGCGGTGGCCGGGTGGGCGGCGCTGGCCCTGGTCTGTCTGGTGCTGCTGCCGCCGGCGGTGCAGTCCCTGCGCGTCGAGCCCAACGAACTCGAGCTGGAGAGGCCCTACCTGGAGAACGCCATCAGCCAGACACTGAACGCCTACGGATTGGACGACGTGGCGGAGGTCCAGTACGCAGTCCGCGAAGACCTGACGCACAGGAACCTGCTGGCCGAGGAGGGCACCATCAGCAACATCCGCCTCTGGGACAAGGGGCCGCTGTTGGTGATCTACCGCGAGAAGCAGGGGCTGCGCACGTATTACGGCTTCCCCGGCATCGCCGTTGACCGCTACCGTCTCGGCGGCGACGTGGTGCAGATGATGCTCTCCCCCCGCGAGCTGCGGTGGGAGCTGCTGCCGGAGGAGGCCCGGACCTGGGTTAACCTGCGGCTGCAATACACCCACGGCTACGGCGCCTGTGCCAGCCCGGTCAACAAGCGCACCGAGCAGGGGTTCCCCATTCTGCTGGTCAAGGGCGTCCCGCCGGAGGCGCCCGAGGGCATGGAGCTCGACCAGCCGCAGGTCTACTACGGCCAGTTCACCGGTGGCTACGTCTTCGCCAGTACGCGCGCCGAGGAGTTCGACTATCCCGAGCGTGCGGAGAACCGCTACACGCGCTACGGCGGAGAGGGCGGAGTGGAGGCGAGCGGCTTCCTGGCCAAGATGGTCTTCGCAATCCACTTCGCGGACATGAAGATCATCCTTTCCGACGACCTGGTGGCGGGCAGCCGGCTTATGTATCGGCGCACCATCAGCGAACGAGTTGAGCATCTGGCGCCGTACCTGACGATGGACCGCGACCCATACGCCGTCATCCACGGGGGGCGGATCCACTGGATCCAGGATGCCTACACCACCAGCCGCCACTACCCCTACAGCGAACCCGCGCAGGGCGGCGACTTCAACTACATCCGCAACAGCGTCAAGGCCGTCGTGGACGCCTACGACGGAACGGTGGCGCTGTATGTCGCCGACCCCGACGACCCGCTGATCCAGGCCTACCAGGGCATCTTCCCGGACCTCTACCAGCCGCTGAGCGAGATGCCGGACGGCCTGCGCCGGCACATCCGCTATCCGCGCGACCTGTTTGACATCCAGGCGGACAAGTACCGCAAGTATCACATGCAGGACCCTCGGGTCTTCTACAACAAGGAGGACCTGTGGGAGGTGCCCATGGAGTTCTACCGCGGCCACCACCGCCCGGTGAGCAGCTACTTCATCACCATGCGGCTGCCCGAGGGGGAGCGCGCGGAGTTCATCCTCATGCTCCCGTTCACCCCGCAAGGGAAAGGCAACATGATCGCCTGGCTGGCGGCGCGTTGCGACGGAGAGCACTACGGCGAGCTGACCGCTTTCATCTTCCCCAAGGGCAAGTTGGTTTACGGGCCGAAGCAGGTGGAGGCGCGCATTGACCAGGACCCCGACATCTCGCAACAGCTCACCCTGTGGAGCCAGCGCGGCAGTGAGGTCACGCGCGGCAACCTGCTGGTCATCCCTGTGGCGGGCGGCATACTCTACGTCGAACCCCTCTACATCCAGGCAGAGACCGGCGCGGTCCCCCAGCTCAGGCGGATCATCACCGCCTACGGAGAGCGGGTGTCCATGCGCCCAACACTGTCGGCGTCCCTTGCGGGTCTGTTCGAGGGCGCGCCCCTCGTGCCGGCTCAAGAGCAGCCCCCGCCCGGTCCAGAGCCCACGGCAGCCCCCGAGGCCAGGGAGCTGCTGGAGCAGGCGCAGGAGCACTACCATGCCGCCCAACNNCGGAGGCCGGGGAGCTGGTCCAGCAGGCGCAGGAGCACTACGATGCCGCCCAGCAGGCGCTGAGGGAAGGCGACTGGGCCGAGTACGGCCGCCGCATGGAGCAGGTGAAGGAGACTCTGGACGAGCTGGAGGAGTCCTTCCGCGCCGGCCAGGAAGCGGCCTCCGGTTAGACCAGGGGCAGGTCCCTGTCCTGCCGCAGCCGCTTCAGATGGATCAGGCCCACCGCCAGGAGCGCCCCCAGCATGTTGAACACCAGGTCGAACCCCGTGTTCTCGTAACCCCCGACGCCCGTCTCCGGCACCGTGAGCACGATCATGAACTCCACCACCTCGTTCAGCGCGCCGAAGCCCATGCCGATGAGGACGAGCAGCATGGACAGCGCCGGCCAGCGATGCCGCCCCGGCCGCAGGTGCGCCCGCAACAGGTGATAGCCCACCAGCGTGGCGGCCGCGAAGCCCACCAGGTGGACGAACTGGTCGTACTTCAGAATCGAGTGCTCCGGGATCAGGTCCAACAGGATGAGGTCGTAGAGGCGCGTGCCGCCGGGGAACAGGTTTCCCCCCGCCATGTGCAGGCATCCCCACAGAGTGAGCGCCCAGAGCGTGAACGGCGTGAACTCCACCCGCCGCTGATACGCGAAGATCAGCGCGAACAGCACCACGATGAACAGGCCGTAGATGACGAACTCGTAGTTGGCCCGCGTGGCCGCCAGCGTGCTGAATCCCAGGATGTAGAGCACGTTGACCCAGAGGACGGGCCACTCGTTGTGCTTCACCAGCATGTCGGTTGCGCTTCCGCGCTCAGTCGTTACGATGGTGGGCCTGCGGCGCGCCCTGTGCGTTCCCGGCAGCATAGCCGAGCGGGCCGGCGGCGCGCAATGAACGCGGCTCGGGCAATGCGCGTGCAGAAACGGAAGGAGATGCGATGCCACGGGAAGTCCGGGTGGTCGCGCCCGGGGAGCTGGAGATAGTGGAGTACGAGCCGCCGGAGCTGACCGAGGGGCGCGTCCGCGTGCGCACTCAGTTTGCTGCCGCCAAGCACGGGACCGAGATGGCCTCTTTCAAGGGCTACGCGCGCGAACGCGGCCGCTACGACGCCGACCTGGGCGTGTTCGTGCGGCAGGACCAGGGACCGGAGTTCGGCCCTTACCCCGTCGGCGACATGTTCGTCGGCATAATCACCGAGTGCGGGCCGGGCGCCGAAGGGTTCTCAGCGGGGGATCGGGTTGTCGGCTACGGCAAGTTCCGGGAGGTGCAAACGGCCGGGACCGGCCTGTGCTGGAAGGTGCCCGACGGCCTGTCCTGGGAATCAGCCGTTTGCATAGACCCGGCTNNTGGGAATCAGCCGTTTGCATAGACCCGGCTGACTTCGCCCTCGGCGCGGTGCGCGACGGACACGTACGGCTCGGCGACGCGGTGGCGGTCTTCGGCATGGGGGCGATCGGCCTGACGGTGGTGCAGATTCTGAAGCTGGCCGGCGCCGCCCCCGTCATCGCCGTGGAGCCGCTGGAGAAGCGCCGCGAGGTGGCCCGGGCGTGCGGGGCGGATGTCGTCCTCGACCCCGCCAGCTGCGACCCGGGCCTGAAGGTGCGGCGGTTGACCGGCAAGCGCGGGGTGGACGTGGCCATCGAGTTCAGCGGGAACGTCCACGCAATGCACCACGCGCTGCGGGCGGTGGCCTTCGGCGGCACGGTGGTTGCCGGCGCCTTCCCTGCGCCCTACGGCCCAGGGCTGGACCTGGGCGCGGAGGCTCACATCAACCGGCCGCAGGTAGTCTTCTCGCGCGCCTGTTCGGAGCCGAACCGCGACCATCCCCGCTGGGACGAGCGGCGCATCTACGCCACTTGCTGGCGGCTCATTTGCGAGGGCAAGATAGTGGGCGACGACATCGTGGACCCGGTCGTACCGTTCGAGGAGGCGCCCCGGGCCTATGCGCGCATCGCCACCGCCCCGGAGGAGAGCGTCAAGCTCGGTGTCGAGTTCTGAACCCGCAGCGCAAGTTCGTCAACCCCAAGGAGTTGAACATGCAGTGCCAGGAAGAGCGGAACCTCCGGCAGTGCACGTGCAGCTACCCGGGCTGCTCGCGCAAGGGCCTCTGCTGCGAGTGCCTGCAGTACCACCTGAAGATGAGGCAACTGCCCGGCTGCTGCTTCACAGAGGCTGCCGAGAAGACCTATGACCGCAGCTTCGAGAAGTTCGCCCANNGCCCCAGTTGACCGGCACGCTCTGGTAGCCGGCATCGTAGCCCTCGTCCGGCCGGCGCCAATCGAAGAAGCCCCAGCCGGCGTGCGAGCTGATAGCTGCCAGCATGTTGCTTTCGCCCTTTACGAACCCATAGTGGTCGTCCTCGTTGAACAGTATGGGCTGGCCGCGGTAGGCCGAATGATCGCGGCACTGCTCCACCATTCCGCGGATGCGGTCCGGCCGTTCCACCCCGTTGCCGTGCAGCAGCAGGAAGTCAACCGACTCGATGAGGTTGCCCGGAGGAATCCGGCCGCCGGCCATGCTGGCGCTGACCAGCAGGCGCCCCGCCGGCGTGTCCACCTTGCCCGCGCTGCGCTCCTGGACCATGCGGATCAGCTCGTGGCAACGTGCCGCGCGGATGATCTCCCGGTCGTACCTGTCCAGGTCAACTTCGTTGGCGACCTCCACCAGCACGTTCCTGCAGCCGCACTCCAGCAGCCAGTCCGTCGCGTTTCCAGTGGCGCGCAGGACGGCCTCCTCGTCCTCCAGGCGCTGATCCTGGCCGAAGTAGAAGTAGCCCACAATGGGGGCCATGCCCAGCTCGTCCGCCCGGTCCAGGATGCGGCGCAGGCGGCCCATGTAGTCCTCCCTCAGGCTGCCGTCCGCCCGGAACGCGGAGTTATGCCAGGGCTGTTCCCGGCTGTAGGCGCGCGGGTTGCCCCCTTGCAGGTTGATGGTGAAGCTGAGCAGCCCGTGCTCTCGCCACTGTGGCATGGCTGCGATGAACTCCGCCGTGTTGCGCTCCGGATCCCATGGGCTGTCGGGGTAGTCCCACATGGAGCGTGTCTCCGGGTTCAGGTCGTCGAAGATCCCCTGCACCATGCGCGAGTTCGTCAGCAGCCCTTCCACCCTCATTCCATCGAACACGCGACCTGCATGGGTGAGGGACCCGTTGATCCAGAAGTCATCGCCGTCAATCGCCACGACCGTGCCGGTGGGCATGGTAGTCTCCGTTTGGGGCGGTTCTGCGGGTGGCGCCATCGCGGTGCGCCTTTCCTATCAGCATAGCCTCAGCAGGGACAGCCCTGTCAAGCAGCCGGCGGCAGAAGGAGCGACTGGCGGCGCGACTTGCTTGCATCCGACGCCCGGAAGCTGTTGAATGGAGCTTGCGCGGCACCGACCTGTCACCTGACCGCATGCGGAGGGACACATGGAGAAGGGGCTTCTTTGCGCTCTCGTGGTCGTGAGCATTCTTGTCACATTCCCCGCCGTCGCGGACGCGGGCGAGCAAATGGTAGTAGAGCTGAAGGACGGCTCGGAAGTCCGGGGCGAACTGCTGAAAAAGGACGACCGGACAATCCATCTCTCGGTCGGGGACCAGGTACTGTCGCTGGATCGCACACAGGTGGACTCTGTGCGCAGCCTGGCCGGCGAGGAGGAGAAGGCCACTCAGGTCGAGGAGCGCGGCCTCTACAAGGTCGGCAGGCGGCCCGTGCAGGCTGTCCCCGCCCTGGCGGAGGAGCTGGGCCCCGCGGTCGTCACCGTGCGCACCCCCGCCGGATTGGGCACGGGCTGGTTCTGCAGCCCTTCGGGCTACGTCATCACCAACCATCACGTGGTGGCGGGTGAGCGCACCATCGGCGTCACGGCTTTCCGGCGGGAGGAAGGCCGCTTCGAGAAGCAGGTCTACAAGAAGGTCAAGCTGGTCGCCCTCAACGAGCACATTGACCTGGCGCTGCTCAAGGTCGAGGAAGACCTGGACATGGAGATCCCTCAGCTCTACCTGGGTGACTCGACCGTCGTGAAGGAGGGGGACGAGGTATTCACCATCGGCAACCCCATGGGGCTGGAGCGCTCTGCCTCCCAGGGGATCATCAGCAAGATCAACCGCAACTTCGAGGGTCGCCTTTACGTGCAGACCACCGCACCGATCGCCCCCGGCAACTCCGGCGGGCCCCTGTTCAACGAAAGGGGCGAAGTCATCGGCGTTACCAACATGGGATACATCTTCCTGGATGGACTCGGCTTCGCCATCCCTTCGGAGTACGTCAAGGAATTCCTGGACAACGTGGACGCGTTCGCATTCGACCCGGACAACCCCAACTCCGGCGTGAAGTACATGGAGGTCCCCGTGGCCTCGACCGACGATGCGCTCAACTTCACCCAGGCCGACTTCATCAAGGCGGGGCACGGGCTGTCCTGCCTCACGCTGGCGGACGTGAACCAGGATGGTGTGGAGGAGGTCGTGTTCGTCAACAACAACGAGGGCGAGATCGGAGTGCTCCGGCTGCGAAGAGAGGACGAGATGGACGAACTCGAACGGCCGGAGGACTTCGAAGACCTGAACCGCCTGCCCGACAGCGAGCGGTTCAAGCTGGACACCCATGCCGTCAACAACAAGATATCGGCCATTGCGGTCGAGGACATGAATGACGACGAGCTGCTCGACATCCTGTTCCATGGCGACGTTGACGGACTGGCCGTGCTGGAGCAGGAGGAGGACGGCTCGTTTGGGCCGCCCCGGAAGATCGCCGACATCGAGCTGGCCAAACGGCCGGATGCCCTGCAGGTGGCCGACCTGGACGGCGACGGCACGCGCGACATACTGGCCTTTGGCGGCGAGGAACTCAACGTCTTCCATGACGGCACCGAGCGAAGCTCGTTCCCGCTGAACGTGGCGTGGCGGGATAAACTGGTGGACTTCTACCTGCGGGACGTCAACGGGGACGGACGGACCGACGTGACGGCGTTCAGCGGACTGAAGTTCCATGCCGCGCGTGTGCTGCTGCAGAACGAGGAGGGTGGTTTCGTCCGCGAGGCGCTGTTGCCCTCCCACGTCTCCGGCCCGGTTGCCGAAGTCCGGGACGGCACGGGCGCTCTGCGTTTCGTTACGCTGGACAAGGGCAGGAATCGCGTGCGCAGGCTGGCCCTCCTGCGGCGGGACCGCGCCCCACGTGCGGGTGTGTTCGGCGTGCAGGCGCACGCGCTGCCGCTGGACGCGGAGGCCGGCACGGCCGGCAGCCTGGAGCTGGCCGACCTGGACGCCGACGGCTACCTGGACGCGTTGACCGTCAGCAAGGCGGGAAGCGAGTTCGTCCTGCTGCGTGGCGGGCCGGACGGATTCACCGCCCACCGCTCGCCCGCGCCGCAGAACGTGGCCGGCCTCAAGCTGTGGAACGGGCCGGAGGGCCGGGCGGCCTTGTTCAGCTTCTCCCAGGAGGACAGAATTTTCGGCGTCAGCCGCGTTGAGGATGCTTCGGTCAGCTTCCCCAGGCCGATCAACACCGAAGGGCCGGTGGAGTTCCTCTGGCTCGACGAGCTGGACGGACGGGAGGAACTGCTCTGGGTCGAGAAGCTGGACAAGGACTACGTCGTACGGGCAACGCCGGCGGACGCCCTGGCCGCCGAGGCTTTCTCGGAGGAGTCGGGCAGCATTGACGTGGCGCCGAGAACGCTGACCTTCGGCGAGGACGAGGAGAAACTGGAGGCCGCCCTGTCGGCCAAGCCGGCTCGGCTGGCCTTCGCCGACTTCAACGGAGACGAGACGGCCGACCTGGTCATCTACTGGTCCTACTCGGGGCGCGAGAGCCTGTACCTCGGCTGTGGGGAGGGGCGCTACGTCTCCACCATCGTGGACGAGGAGTTCCTGAAGGAGCAGGACACCGAACCCCTGCTGGTGGCGGACATAACCGGCGACGACGCCGGGGAGGTGCTGCTGGTGCAGCCGGGGTTCGTGCGGGTGCTGCGGGTGGACGACAAGCAGAAGCTGTACGCCGAACGCCAGTTCAACTGGGAGCACCACCGTGTCAGTCGCCTGGTGCCCTACGGCGAGGACGATCCGCGGCGTTTCCTGGCTCTGGCCGAGGACGTGGCGAAGGTGGTCGAGTTCGACGTGGAGAACTCCCGCATCCGCCAGCTGGCCACGGTGGACCTGGCCGGGCTGGACGCAGGCGAGCTTAAGGTGGGCGATCTGGACGCCGATGGCCGGCCGGACATCCTGATGATGGGCCGCAATGCCGTCCAGGTTCTGCGCAGAAGCGACGAGCGATGGGAGGTACAGTCGGCCGTTGTTCTGGACGCCCCGCTGGACTACTTCACGTACTGGAACCTGGAGACGGCCGACCTGGACGGCGACGGACGTGACGAGCTGATGCTGTTCGACAGCCGGAAGGCGATGCTCGAGGTGCACCGCCTCCAGCCGGACGGCACGCTGAAGATGATCCTGCGCCATCGGCTGTTCGAGGTCAGCATCCACCAGCGGCGCGAAGCGGACACCGTCGAGGTGCCCAAGGAGCTGGTGGTCGGCGACGTGGACGCCAACGGCACACCTGACCTGGTGTTCATCCTGCAGGATCGCGTCGCCGTCTACTCGCAGGCCCCGCCCGAGAAAGGGGAGCAAGGGGAACAATGAGCCGGGGCGCGGGCCCCGCACGTCAACCGACCTGGAGGAGAGTCCGATGCGCATGCGCACTATAGGTTTCCTGGCGGCTGTTCTGCTGGTTACGTCGGCAACGACTCTCTCGGCCCAAACGGAGGCCAGCCTGGGGGCGAAACTCCCCGCGGAGAAGGCCGTCGTGTTCGGCCGGGTCAACCTGGGGCCCGTCCTGAAGCAGGTGGGAGCCAGCCTCGAGTTCGTGGACGAGGAGGCCGGCGGCAAGATCATCTACAACGTCGAGCGGCTGCACGATCTCGCCAAGGAGCTGGCAGCGAACTACGAGTTCCAGCCCATGCTGCTCGACCGCCTCCCCGAGTGTGAGCTGTACGTGGCGGTCATGGCGCGGGAGGAACCGGTCGTCCAGACCCACACCATGCGCCAGCAGAGGTTCGACCCCGAGAGCGGAGCCTTCATCCCGGACGAGTTCGAAGAGGTGGAGTTCCAGACGGAATCCAACTACACGTTCTCGCTCGTGGTCGGCACGCCCGATGAGGAGGTCGCGCGGGACTTCGTGGACGAGTGCCGCGACCTGTTCGACTTCCTGAGAGAAAGCCGGCCGGAAGCGAATCTGGGCGAGCGACGGGAGATCGAGGTCGAACAGGGGGCGCTCATCGGCAGCTCCGAACACCCTGGCACCGTCGGCTGGATCGGCAACTACGTGGTCGTCTCCGACGGGGAACCCACGGACCTGTGGGGGGCCGTCATGGCACCCGCATCGGAGTCGGTCGCTCAGACAGCCGCCTCTCAGCGTATTGGCGAGGAGCCACTGCCCAGGCAGGCATACCTTCTGGTTAACGTCGGGGCGCTGGTGCGCCGGACAGAGGAAGCAATGGCGGACGCGCTGGCGGAGGCGGAGGAGGAACTCGGCGGCCAGCAGGGCGCCCCCGCCGGTCCACAGGCGTGGCAGCTCCAGATGCTGCGCCGGAGCTACGAGGCGTTCCTGGCGGCGAAGCAGATACTGAGCCTGGACAAGATACGCCACGCCGCGGTCGCCATGGCCGCGGAGGTTACGCCCGAGGCCTCCCACAGTGTCGGGCTGGGCCTGCTGAGCCACGGGGAGCCCATCGGCCCGGTCCTGACGGAGCTGCTGGAGGGCTCCGGTTCCTTCCAGCCCCCGCCCGGTGCCGCAGAGGACAAAGCTGCCGTGATGCTCCGCGTGGACCTGAAGAGGATCTACGACGAGGTCACGGAAGCGCTCCGCCCTGAGGGGCCTCAGCAAATGCCCAGCATGTTCGATGTACTGAAAATGCAGATGCGCATGCAGATCGGCAAGGACCTAGGGGACATCCTGGCGTTGCTCGACAGCGACATGTACGCCCTCATAGGTGTCAGCAGTGAGCAGATCGAGCTGCCCACTGGCTGGGATGAGGAGACTGACGAGGTCACGATGGAGCAGCGCGAGGTGATCCTGCCGCAGTTGAACGTGCTGTGGGGTGTCCGCGACCACAACGAGGCAAGCAGCGCCCTGGGTGATATCTTCGCCCGCCTTTCGGAGAACCCACAGCTCGCCGGCTTTGTGAAGAAGCGTACCTACATGGAGACCGACGTTTACTGCATCGGCCTGCACGCGGCCGAACCGGAGACCTATCCGAACGGTCGGTCGTCCTTCGCGCTGGTCGTGGTGGGGCGCTACCTGACCCTGGGCGGCTGGGACTACGTGACGGGCGTCATCCGCCGCATGGGAAGCGGTTCGGCCGGCGGCGACGAGGGCCTGCTTGCCGTGGTGGAACAGAACCCCGAGGCGAACTTCCTCGTCGTGATGCCGCGCGGCCTGCAGGAGAAGTTCCGGGAACTCACCCGCAAGATGGCCCAGGAGCAGGACCCCTGGGAGATGATGGTCGCTGAACTGCGCGCGGTCGAACTCGGCCTGGAGGCCCCCGAGCTGGAGCGCCAGATCAAGCAGGCCCTCGAGGAGATCATCCGCGCCTTTGAGGTCATCAACGACAAACAGACCGAGGCCATACCCCCGCAGACGGTCATGGTCGGCCGCCACACCGGGCAGTTCTACGAGCTGCGGACCGAAGCCAGGGTGAGCAAGTAGGCACCCATGCGGGAGATCAAGCTGACCTTCATCGGCGGCGGCAGCCGGAACTGGGCGCCGGACATGATCCGGGATCTGGCCCTGTGTCCCCACGTCTCGGGCCGGCTCTCCCTCTACGACGTCAACTACGTGGCCGCCCGTCGCAATGCCGCCTGGGGGGCACGTGTCTTCGCCCATGCGGACGCCTGCACGCAGTTCGACATCACCGCGCACCGGAAGCTGCGGCCCGCCCTGCGGGGAGCGGACTTCGTGGTGATGGCCATCCAGCCGGGCCCGGTCGAGCTGATGGTGCAGGACATCGAGATCCCGCGCCGCTATGGCATCCTGCACACAGTGGGCGACACCGCCGGGCCGGCCGGGCTGGTGCGAGCCCTGCGGACCGTGCCGATCTACACGAGCTATGCCGAGGCCGTCATGGAGCACTGCCCGGGCGCCTGGGTGATGAACTGCACCAATCCCATGGCGCACTGCGTGGCGGCGCTCTACGCGGCGGCGCCGCAGATCCGGGCTTTCGGCTACTGCCACGAGGTGCTGCACACGCAGAGCTACTTCGCCGAGGTGGTCCGCGAAGACCTGGGGGCCGAGGAGTGCCGCCGGTCCGACATCTGCATCCGCGCCTCGGGGACGAACCACTTCACGATGGCTACCTCCGCGCATTACCGGGGCGAGGACGTTTTCCCCCTCCTGCGGCGCCGCATGGAGCGGGCGGGGTTCTTCGCCGACCGGACCGAGCAGGCGCGCCGGTCGAAGCGGGATGGAGAGTGGTTCCGCATGGAGCGACTGGTGGCCTACGAGTTCCTGCGCCGGTTTGGCGTCTTCGGAGCCGCCGGCGACAGGCACCTGGTCGAGTTCGTCCCGTGGTTCTTGCCCGACGAGGCCGCGCTGCACCGGTGGGGCGTGGTTGCCACGCCGTCCAGCTACCGGGTCGAGAGCCACGCGGCACGACGCAGCGAAGATGAATGGGCTGTGCCGGAGCGGCTGGAGCCGTCCGGAGGGCAGAACCTCGAGCAGATACTGACCCTGCTCGGTTTGGGGGACCTGGAGACGACCACCAACATTCCCAACCGCGGTCAGGTGCCCGGCCTGCCGCTGGGAGCGGTGCTGGAGTCCAACGTCCGTTTCCGCCGCGGCGAGGTGGAAGCCCTGGCCGTCGAGGAGCTGCCCCCGGGCGTGAAGGAGCTTCAACGCCGCGTTGTAGCCGTCCAGCAGGCCACGGTGCAGGCCGCCCGTGAACGCGACAGTGACCTGGCCTTCCAGGCTCTTCTGTGCGACCCGCTGGTCAGCATTCCCACCGACCGAGCATGGGCCATGTTCGAGGAGATGGTCGGCGCAACGGACGAGATGCTGCCCGGCTGGTAGCAGCCGGGCGGGAGATCGCAATGGGCGCTCAAGGTCGCCTGCACGGGGCGGTCGAGCTGCAATGCGTCCTGGAGCTGTCCGTGGGCCAGGAGCTGGGGCAGATGCGCGCCGTCCCGGTGTGGCTGGACGAGGAGGGCCCGCCCGCGCTGCTGCTGGTCTATGGTGCGGACGCCGAGGACGATCCCTACCACGAGATGTTCTTCTTCCCGCGCGACACCCTCAAGCTCATGCTGATCGGCCCCGACGGCAATCGGTTGGGGCGCATCGAGGGCCAGGTGGCCATGGTTGGGCGGTTCCTCGACCGGCCGGGGGAGCAGGTGCTGGCCTACGCGCCCGACGGCACGGTGTGCGTTTACGCAGATGCCAACGCCCGCGACTCGGACGCCGCCCTGAGCCGC
>JABAOC010009094.1_pt2 | contig 12846 bp, 11 predicted proteins | sample 7062161 | NCBI WGS metagenome assembly JABAOC01 (sample SAMN14538625, study PRJNA623070) | marine sediment metagenome | biome: marine biome [ENVO:00000428]; feature: marine pelagic biome [ENVO:01000023]; material: deep marine sediment [ENVO:00002113] | place: India: Gulf of Khambhat ... | reverse complement strand
GCGGACCGAAAACCAGGGAATCTCGAGGTGAGGCCGCCCAAGCCGCGCAAGAGGGCACTGTGGTCCGATGAGGGCCAGCCGCTGGTCAGCAGGGTGCATGTACCCGATGGGATAAAGGAAGGCGTTGCGAAAAGCCTGCACCTGCTGGGTGGGCTGGACAGGGTCGTCCAGCGAGGGGATATGGTGCTCGTCAAACCTAACTTCAATAGTCCTGATCCTTTCCCAGGTTCGACGGACCTCGAATTCCTCCGCGCGGTTCTGGAGTTGTTGGTCGATGCCGGGGCACAACTCACAGTGGGTGAGAGTGCTGGAGGGCTGTGGCGGCCCACGAGAAACACAGCGAGCAAGCTGGGCGCGCTTGACCTGCTGAGGGAGATGGGCGTCGAGTTCGTCGCCTTCGATGCCGGTGAGACCGAGTGGGTGGAGGTGCCAATCGAAGGCGACTATCTCAAGAGCGTCGCCGTGCCCAGGGTTGCCTACGACGCCGACAGACTGGTCTATCTTCCGGGCATGAAGACTCACAAATACGCCCGTTTCACCCTCTCGCTCAAGCTGTCGGTGGGTCTTGTACACCCCGGCCAGCGACTGGCACTACACATGAAGAATCTCGAGCAAAAGGTGGCGGAGATCAACCTGGTATGGCAACCAGACCTGATAATCATGGACGGCCGGAAGGCCTTCGTCAGTGGTGGTCCCGAGCAAGGCGAGTTGGTTGAACCAGGCATCGTCATGGCCTCCGGAGATCAGGTAGCCATAGATGTGGAGGCTTTGAAGATCCTGCAGTCGTATGGAGCCGAGAACAGGTTGAAAGGAGATCCGTACGAGCTGCCCCAGATCGCCACGGCCTTGAAGCATGGGTTGACCACCGCCAAAGGTGCCTACAAGGTTGTGGAATGACCCTTCTGGTTACTGGCGGAGCAGGCTACATAGGCGGAAAGCTCGTGGAAAGCCTGCTTGCCAGGCAGGAGAAGGTCAGGCTATTCGACCTGAGATCCGAGTCGGCGAGTCACCTGGCTCGAAAGGGCGCCGAACTGATATCGGGAGACATCCTGGACCGCGAAGCGGTGCGGACGGCATTTGAGGGCTGCGATCGGCTATTTCATACCGCGGCCCTCTTCGACATGTGGCAGCCTGACAAGCGAGCTTACTACGAGGTCAATGTGGAGGGCACCAGGAACGTCTTGGAGGCTGCCCTCGAGGTGGGGATAGAGCGCGTCGTCCACACCAGTTCTGCGGCCACCATCGGCGAGCGACAAAACGAGCTGGGTCATGAGGAGACGGTTCATAGGGGCTATTTCCTCTCAGACTACGAACGTTCCAAGTATCTGGGCGAGTTGGTTGCACTTGAGATGACCCAGCAGGGGCTACCACTGGTATGTGTCAATCCCACGACGGTGTATGGCCCAGGACAGCTCCAGCACATGACCGGGGCGCTTGTGCGTTTCCTCAACGGTCGCCTGCCAGCGGTGGTAGATGCCAGACTCAACTTCGTCTATATCGACGATGTGGTGGGGGGACACCTGCTGGCTATGGAGAAAGGAGTGATCGGTCAGAGATACGTCCTGGGTGGCGAGAACGCGTCGCTGGCGCAGTTCCTGAGCCTCGCCTCGGAGATCGCTGGCGTGGAGCGCGAACCTCGGACCGTGCCCGGCTGGCTCCTCAAGGTGACGGCAGGACTGATGGGAACGATCTCCAGGCTGACAGGGAGACGGCCCTCCGTGTCGCCAGACGAGGCAAGGACGGCCCTGCATAGCTTCATCTTCGATACTCGGAAGGCCAGAACGGAGTTGGGCACGGAAGACACGCCTCTGCGGGAAGGCTTACGGAAGACGGTGGACTGGCTGCTGGAGGAAAAGCTGATTGAATCAAGGAAGTGAGGGAAAGGCTCCCCCAGGGACAGCCAAGGCTCGTGAGGTCCTTGATGTCTTAGAGAGGTACTCTACTGCCCAATCAGTCTTCGGGAACCGTAATGAGCGGGTTGGCGAGTCCACCGGGTGTAGTGCGCTCTTCCTGAGTACGAAGATGTGGCGATCCACTATTCCATAGACCTTTATGCGCTGCTGGAGGATCTCAACAAGGTGCTGAATGAGTAATAGAGTGGCTTCCTAGTTGGGTTGGAGACGGAGAATGAGTACAGAAGAGAAATGGCGGCGTCTGACGTCGTTGACCAAGGCCGCCGGTTGAGCGGCGAAAAGAGGCCCTGAGGCCCTGGCGCAGGTCGTGCGCCCTCTAGCGGAGATCTTCAAGCCGGCGGATTATCCCGATTTGCTGGTGGGCCTGGAGACGGGCGATGATGCAGCCATCTACAAGGTTAGCGACGAGCTAGCTATCATCCAGACCATCGACTTCTTCCCGCCTATTGTGGATGATCCGTACGAGTTTGGGGCTATCGCCGCCACCAACGCCATGAGCGACATCTACGCCATGGGGGGAGAGGTCGTGCTGGCGTTGAATGTTTGCGGTTTTCCTCAAGCCATGCCTGCCGAGATCGTCAGTGAGATACTGAGGGGAGGCGCAGAGAAGGTGGCTGAAGCAGGCGGCGTCATCGCCGGGGGACATACCTTGGACGACGATGAGCCTAAGTATGGTCTTGCGGTGATGGGCTTCGTGCACCCGCAGGAGATGGCCACCAAAGTGGGAGCGACAGCAGGCGATGTGCTGTTCTTGACCAAGCGCCTGGGCGTCGGCATCATCACCACAGCAGGGAAGGGGGGCGTGGCCGAACCTGCCCATCTCAGGGGGGCGGTCGAACAGATGCTGATGCTCAATCGCAGAGCTGCTCAATTGATGAAGCAGGTGGAGTTCCACTCAGTCACCGATATCACTGGCTTCGCGCTAATTGGCCACTCATTCGAGGTGGCCGAGCTGAACAAGGTCACCCTCCGCTTTCACATAGACAGCCTTCCTTTCCTTGAGGGTGCCAACCAATACGCCGCTGACTGGCTGTTCCCGGGCGGTGCTTCCTGTAACAAGGATGCCTACGAGACCCACGTGCAGTTCGCGCCTGGCATCACGGATGAGAAGCAGATGCTGTTGTACACCCCTGAGACCTCAGGTGGATTGCTCATCAGCGTGGCACGTCACGACGCGGACCGGCTCGCCGAGCTCTTCTCTAGCGAAGGCCAGCAATTCTGGGTTGTGGGCGAGGTTGTGGAAGGCCCGCCCGGCATTGAGGTAGTCTGAGAGGCCTTTGTTATCGTCCGCGGCAAGAAGGAGGAGGGACATGCGTGTCGCTGTNNGAGGCCCAGGGCGGCGCCGATGAGACTTGGGTGCTGGGCGACCTGGCGGTGTTCTGCCCCTACCCTGGGAAGGTGCTGGAGATATTGACCGCTTTGCCAGAGGCACGCTTCGTCCAGGGCAATACTGATCGCTATCTGGTGACTGGCCGTAGACCTCCCCAGGTGCCTGTCAAGGATGAGTCCCAGTGGAAGAGGATGCCCGACTTCTTGTCAGAGAGAGAAGCCAACTTCCGCTGGACTGTAGAGCAACTCAAATACAAGTGGTACTCCTTCCTGCGGGATGTGCCGGTGGAGGTTGACATCGACGTCCCGGGCTATGGCTCCGTCCTAGCTGTTCACGCCTCGCCCCTTGGCGACGAGGTGGGCATCTGGGAGGATACGCCAGACGAGGAACTCCGGCAGATGCTCGCTGGCAGGGACGCCAGGCTACTGGTGTGCGGCCATACTCATTTTCAATTGGGGCGCTGGCTCGATGACAGAGTCTGGATCGTCAACTGTGGTTCCGTAGGTCTTCCTCTGGACGGGGATCAGCGCGCCGCCTATGCCATACTGGCGTTCGAAGGCGGCGACTGCTGGGCGTCGTTTCATCGTGTGGAGTACGATGTAGGCCAGGTCATTGCTGAGTTGGAGGCGGTTGCGCACCCCGCCGCTGAGTGGGTGGGAACTCGGCTGCGCCTTGCCAGCCATCCGCGAGGCGGGTGAGGGAACGAGTCCATGCTCATCGGCGTGATCGGAGCTATTGAGGAGGAAATCAGGCCGCTGGTCGAGGCGATGGCGAACCCTCGCAAATCGAAGTGGGGCAAGCGTACTCTCTATCAAGGCCTCCTGGGTGACACTGAGGTCGTCGTGACCGCGTGCGGGGTGGGGAAGGTGAAGGCAGCCGCGTGCGCTCAGCATCTCATCGATCGGTTCTCGCCGGAGGTGGTGATCTGTACTGGCGTGGCAGGTGCCGTCAATCCCCGGATCGGAATAGGCGACATCGTCATCGGAGAGAGGGCCCTGCAGCACGATTTCGACCTGGGGGATCCCCACTTGCTGAGGAAGCTCAGGAAGCGGGGGCTCAAGGCTGATCGCAGGCTGGTGGAGCTAGCTGTATATGCTGGGAAGACGTTGGGTTTCGAGGACCGAATCCATGTGGGGTCCGTGCTAACCGGCGATCAGGCCATCGCCAGCGAGGAGAAGCGCCAGTGGCTGTGGGAGACCTTCGGCGGCGACTGTGTGGACATGGAAAGCGCGGCGGTAGCGCAGGTCTGCCAATTCAATCGGATTCCGTTCCTCATCGTCCGCGCGATTTCCGATTCAGCGGTGGAAGGCTCAGTCAATGAGTTCAAGCGGAGCCTTGTGACGAGCGCTGTGGATGCTGCCGGGGTGGTCCTCGGGGTACTGGACAGGGTCACGACATCGTGACCAGCACTTGGCCCTTGTCGACGCTGTCGCCAGGCGCGACGTGAGTGCGTTGCACGACCCCATCCCTCGGCGCACGAAGCTCATTCTCCATCTTCATGGCCTCAACGATAGCGAGCACGTCTCCTGCCTGGACTCTTTGCCCCTTTTCGACAGGCACATCGAAGATCAAGCCGGGGATGGGTGATCTGACGGCGACCTCTCCCTCTTCCGCTGGCCGGTGCCTGGCGCGTGCTCTGGCTACCCTCCGCGTTCTCTCGTCCTCTACCTCAACAGTGTACAACTCGCCAAGCAGCAGAACGCGGTAGCTGCCGTTACGCTCCTCGACGTGGACCTCATAGGAGGAGTTATCGACGATCAACGAATAGAGGGATGGCCCACCGGCGCTTTCCATGCTAGCCGCATGGATCTCTTCGTTGACGACGAGCTCTTCCGCTCCACCTACCCTTATCTCGAAGGTCTCGTCCCCCACTGCGGCTACGTAGTTCATCGTCCCATTGCCTTCCAGCGCCCAGCTACCTTCCAGCTGCTGTCAGAGCGCCCTTGGTCCCGCGCCGAAGTGGTCAGTGTGCTCTGGCGTTGCTGATGTGCGACCAAGGTGGCGGCAATCGCAGCTGCCTCGCGGAAAGCTCCTTTGCCCGCTTCCTGCATAGCGAAGCGGCTTTCCACAAAGGTCGTGTCGACCTGGCCATAGATGAACTCTACATGGTTCATCATCTGCTGGTGGAAGGGGATGTTGGTCTTGACGCCCATGATCCGGTACTCTTCCAAGGCGCGGCGCATGCGCAATATGGCCTCTCCGCGCGTTTCACCCCACACACTCAGCTTGCTAATGAGGGGATCGTAGTGCAGGCCGACGTCAAACCCTTCGTAGATTCCGCTGTCCAGCCGTACGCCAGGTCCGGTGGGTTCATGAAGCCCGGTGATGCGACCAGCTGAGGGCAGGAAGTTGTCATACGGATCTTCAGCACAGATGCGGCATTCCAAGGCCCATCCTTTGGGCTTGATATCCCCTTGACGGTAGCGCAGGGCACGGCCAGAAGCGATGCGCAGCTGCTCCTTCACTATGTCCACCCCACTCACTAGTTCGGTCACTGGGTGCTCGACCTGAAGCCGGGTGTTCATCTCCAGGAAATAGTAGTTCTTCTCTCTGTCCAGCAAGAACTCTACCGTCCCTACATTGGTGTAATCTACGGCGTGCGCCAGGGCAATGGCGGCTTCTCCCAGTTGACGCCGCAGCCCCTTACCGAGGGCCATGGATGGTGCCTCCTCGATGAGTTTCTGATGCCGCCGCTGGAGGGAGCATTCCCGTTCGCCCAGGCTGACTATGTTGCGGTGTTGATCCCCCAGGATCTGGACCTCAATGTGCTTGGCTCCCTCGACTAGCCGCTCCAGATAGATGGCACCATCCCCGAAGGTGGACTCTGCCTCTCTGCGAGCCGCCACTACCGCGAAGGGCAGCTCTCCTGCCGAGTGCACAGTGCGCATGCCCTTGCCGCCTCCGCCCACAGCGGCCTTGACTAGCAGTGGGTACCCAATCTGCTCGCCCACGGCCAAAGCCTCGTCTGCGTCGCGGATCACGCGGTCAGTACCGGGGACAATGGGGATGCCAACGTCTGCCACAATGCGGCGTGCCGCGGCCTTGTCGCCCATCAGCTCCATAGATTCTGGACTCGGACCGATGAAGGCCAGTCCTGCATCCCGACATGCGCGCGCAAAAGCGGGGTTCTCAGCCAGGAAACCGTAGCCGGGATGGACAGCGTCCGCCTCCGCCCCCTTGGCGACCGCGATAATCTTGTCGATGCGGAGGTAGCTCTCGGATGCGCGCGGAGGCCCGATGTGATGAGCCTCGTCGGCGTAGCGGACGTGAAGAGCGGTCCGGTCGGCGTCGGAATAGATGGCCACTGTGCCTAGGCCCAGCTCCCTGCATGCCCGAAGAACCCTTACGGCAATCTCCCCTCGATTCGCTACCAGAACCTTCTTGAACATCTCTCTTGTTGAGCGACCTCAGCCCAGGCTGCCGGCCACTTCTTGGCTCACAGCAATGCTCTCTCGGCGCCAGGTCGGCAGTTGGCCCAACGACATTATATTGCAGTAGTGTGGGCCGGGCAAACCTAATCCTCCCTACATTAACAGTAGTACCAGCCCTACTGCGGCCAGGAGAGCTAGGGCCACACAGGTCTGGGGAATGCCTAGGATCGGGATTAGCAAGGTGCTGCTCAGGAGTGCTCCAAAGCACGCGCCGGCCAGATCGGTACCATAAATGAGACCGGCGATTCTGCTCACGCGGCCCTCGGTCAGCTGTACGGCCAGGGGGAACTCCATACCTCCCAAGAACCCGGCCGTGAGTGCCAGGAGTGGGAATAGAAGGTCAGGGAAGGGCAAGACCTTGGATGTGGGCAACAGTATGGGCAGAGAGAGAGCATAGACGAAGATGGCGCCTTGAAGTGACATGAAGACCGCCCGATGTCCGATTCTCTTCTGTCCCAGGCTTCGACTCGCCAGCCTGTTCATAATTGCGCCTCCCGACGCTGTACCTACCATGAAGGCGGCCGTGATCAAGGCTACTTCATGGTACACGTATCCCCTCAGTGCCTGGAAGCCTAGTAACACTACCATGCTGATCGTCATCTCTGTGAAGCCGGTGAGGCCAATGACAGTGGGGATGACGGCGCCACGGAAGCGCCTGACGATGATCGCCAATATCAAGAGCGGTGCTGCCAGCCACCATACGTTCAGCAGGGATGCTGTATAGTACAACCCCCGCAGGTTGGAATAGAAACGACTGAGCCAGAGCGCCATGTCATAGTAATAGCAGATCGGCTGCAGATCTCGGTTCAGCCTGATGGGGCCAATATCCTCCAGGCCGGAGATGGTCAGGGCGAAGCGGTCCGTGGTGAAGATGTAGTCCAGGTAGGCAGCGTTTACCCATCGGGTTTCAATCCCCCGCTCCGTCAGGCGATCCGCAAGTAGCAGATGGTCACTTGACAGGGGCCTGTCCGACGCCAGGAAGAAGTTGTGTTCGCCGGGCAGGACCACAACAGAGGGGAACACCGACCGCAGCGAATGGTAGACGCCGCCGTTGCGATAGCGCATCTCGGGGCTCAAGTAGTTCTCCGCCGAAGGCAGGCCTAGGGAAAAGATGCCGCCATCCTTGAGAATAGCTCGGACCTCGCGGAAGAACTCCTCTGTGTAGAAACGGTTCAGTTGTCCTGTGGAGGGTTCGGGCAGATCCGCGATGACCACATCGAAGCGCTTGTCGGTCTTCGTCACGTACAGACGTCCGTCCTCGTAGGCGATAGTCGCCCGAGGGTCCTCGAAAGGGACTCTGTCCTCTGCGGGCAGGTGTACCATAGCCGCCTGAATCAGCAGTGGATCCAGTTCGACGTACTGCACATCTTGTACCGGATGCTTCAGTATCTCGCGCAAAGTCCCGCTGACCCCACCGCCGATGAGAAGCACAGTCTTGGGTTCAGGATGTTCGAGAAGCGGGAAGTGGGCCACCTCCTCGGGAAATGTGCCCTGTGTCTCGAACATCAGCAGCCCATTCTCGAAAAAGACCCTCTGGCTGTCGCGACCAGTAATGGTAAGCCTCCCGTAGATGGAGTCCTGGCTGAAGAGCACCTCACCCCATTGCCAGCTCAGAGTGGCTTGGTTCAGGAGCGCACCCAAGGGCACCGCGACTGCAGCCAGGAGGACAGCACATAGCAACAGCACGCTGCGCCGCCATCGCACTCTCTCCTCACTTGCCTCACGTAGACTGGGAAGCCCGAAAGCCCAGTATCCGGCCATCAGGTTCACCGCTCCCAGGCCCACCGCGATCTGAATGGGATCAAGGTACTTCACCAGGAGGAAGGAGAAGAGAGCTCCACCGACGGCAGCGCCGATACCCTCCAAGACGTAGGCATGACCGACGGTGCCGCCCTGGCGGGCCAGCAGGCGAGAGCCCAAGGTGAACTGAGAGCCGAGAATCAGGCACAGAGGCGCCAAGATGACGGCGATGGACCAGGCCATGGAGCCGAAGCCAATCATTAGTCCCGGAGTGATGTCCAGGATGATCCTCAGGGACCGGATAAGGACTATCGCGCCGGGCAGGAGCAGGGCTATCAGGCCTGACGAGATGACATAGCCTCGCACGCCCGGTTGAAGCCGTTCTGCAAGTCGGCCGGTCGCCCAGGCGCCCAGGGCTACCCAGAAGAGCCACGTGGCCAGGATCAATCCCAGGGAGAGTTCGTTGCCGTAGAAGACGGCCACGAACTCCCGGATGAGTACAACCTGGGCGATGACCGAGGTGAAGCCAAGAACGGCTAGGACGGGTCTCATGTTGGGGTCACGATGCTTCGCCGAACACGATGGCAGTGAACGCGTACAGGGCGGCTCCTTGTCGCCATGCGTCTTTGGGTAATCCGGCCTTGCGGGAGACAGCTTCAAGGAATTCCTCGCGGCTCCATCCTTCTTCACTGGCCACCTGTGGGAGCAGCAGCCCGCTCGTGCCTTCGGCAACGATCACGACCCCATGCCTTCCCACCTCTATGCTCTGTGTGCTGGTCACCCGCTTTAGGGGTGACAGAACGGAGATCTCAATGGTGATCTGTTCCAGTTCCTCAGGGGCCAAGGGAGGGAAACGAGGGTCCTCGGTAGCTGCGCTTACGGCGGCCTGCTGCACGGTGACGTGCAGCGGTTGCCGGGCGAGGATGTGGCCTACGCAACCCCTCAGATCATCCCCCTGCTCCAGGGTGACGAAGGCTCCACTGTTCCGCAGGAGATTGGGCTCTGTGATGGTGAACGCGGGCATCGTGCCGTCTAGGAGATATTGGGCGATCGATTCCCTGGCGATGGTCAACAATCTGTCCTTGTCGGCGGCGGAGAGCTGCGGAGGTTCGTAGCGCCAGAACATCACCGCACCGTAGCCGACAACCTGCGAGCGATCTCCTGTCACCAGGGGGCTGTCGGCGGAGTTGGCATACTTGAGCACGGTGACCTGGTTCGCTCCCAGGCGCTGCGCCACCTTCATCGCTGTCAGCACCGGCCCTTGACCGCACAGGCAGGTGCCCAGATTCGGAACCCCACTGGTCATGCTCTCTCTAATGGTGGATGAGACTGCCAGGGGGTCCATTGTCTCCATGGCTGCCAAGGTCGCGGAGTCCACGCGGACAGCCTCGTCGTAAGGTGGGTAGTGTGACATATCGGAGCTAGCGATGATGAGCGCCTTGCGATCGCCGAGTACCTTGACCAGTGCCTCCGAAAGAATCTCAATATTCTCTTCCGTCGGCTGGCCGATGACGATGGGCACAATTTCGAGGTCCTGATAGATCCGCTGCAAGAAAGGCAGTTCCACCTCTATGGAGTGCTCCGCCGCGTGCACGTCGGGCTCGAAGACGTTGCGCTCGTCCATGTCGAGAAGAGCCTGCGCTACCTCTTCATCGATCGGTATCAACCCCAGCGGTGTCCGGAATGCGCCCTGGGCATACACAGAGATGTCTTGGAACGTGGCGTGGCGATGGTTGGGCCCGACGATGACAATGGTGTCATACGAGACGCCCTCCAGTTCCTTGAAGGCGTAGGCAGCCACCCAGCCTGAATACACGTAGCCCGCGTGGGGTACGATGAGGGCGATAGGCTCCCCGTCAGTGTCTTCGACGAACTCCAGAAAGGAGTCCACCATCGTGGCCAGGTTCTCGGGGTCATCGGGATAGAAGCTTCCAGCAACAGCTGGTTCTCTCACCGTCTCAGGCCTTACGGCTGGAGGCGTCGAGGTAGCAATGGAAGGAATGGTGGGTGTGCGTTCTCCAACCGAGGGTGGGGCCAGGTCGCACCCACCCAGAACCACGCAGAGCAGCATAGCTGCTGGCAGTGCTGTGTTGCGGAACCTAGCTCTCATGATCTGCTCTCGCCTCTCGCCATACCCCTGGTATAGGGTTGCCGCAGTACTCACAGTTTCCCTCTCTGAGATGGTACTCCAGCAGGGCAAACCCTTGGCGCACGATAATCGCTTCGCCACATGAGGCACAGTAAGTGTGGTTTGCTGGATGGCCCGGAACGTTACCGACATAGGCGTAGTTGATGCCCTCTTCGAGGGCTATGTCTCTCGCGGTCTCCAGGGACTCCACCGGTGTAGGCGGCAGATTCATCAGTTTGTACAACGGTTGGAAGCGGTTGAAGTGGACAGGGACATCAGGGCCGACGTTATCTACTACCCAGCGCGCCAGTTCCTTGAGCTCTTCCGGATCATCGTTCAAGGTGGGTACCACCAGATTGACGATCTCAAGATGGACTCCTTGCTCGTGAATCAGCTTGATACTGTCCAGCACCGGCTGCAAAGTTCCGTAGCAGACCTTCTCGTAGAAGTCCTCGTTGAAGCCTTTGAGGTCTATCTTGATGGCATCGACCGTGCGGCAGAGTTCCCGCAGGGGACCAGCGCTGATGTACCCAGCTGAGATGACCACATTTTGCAGCCCAGCCTCGCGGGCCATGCGAGCGGTGTCCACCATGTATTCGTAGAAGATCGTTGGCTCGGAATAGGTGTACGCTATCGAACGGCTTCCGGTGCCTAGGGCGGCTTCAACAACTCCCTCTGGTGGGAGGTCGTAGTTGTCCAGGTCCTCAGGCGGGAATTGGGATATCTCCCAGTTCTGGCAGTACTGGCAGTGTAGATTGCAGCCGGCCGTAGCGATGGAGAAGGCTACGCTCGTGGGTAGGAAGTGGTAGAATGGCTTCTTCTCGATGGGATCCGCATGAACTGCGCAGGGATTGCCATAGACCATGGTGTAGAGCTTACCGCCGCGGTTCTCCCTGACACGGCAGTCTCCTCTGTGTCCTTCGGAGATGATACATCCTTTGGGGCAGAGTTCGCACTTGACATAACTTCCCTCATGAGGATTGTGACAGTAGAGAACGCGTGAGGGCTGGATGGAGCCGTGGCAGGACAAACAACTCAGGTCACCCTCCAGAGCCTGGTAGAACCTGGCCTCCCGTGAATACGGAGAGGCGCGTGGCGGGGCTTGGAGGGTACCGGCGCTTTCCCTCCGCGAACTGCACGATAGCTGAGAGACCAGCGTCCCGCCACCAAGAGCAGCGAGACCGAGGCTTGCCATGGCCTTCAGAAACTGGCGTCTTGTGATGTCGCCCATTTTGGGCCCCTTCGACGACGTGCAGTCAGTAGAGGTGCAGGCTTTCCACGCCAACGCGACTGGCGAGCCAGCCTGCTCCCCAAAGGGTAAAGATCACGCAGAGAAAGCCCACGATGGAGAGGGCGGCGATGGGCCTGCCCCGCCATCCCCTGATGGCTCGTAGGTGGAGCAGCAGGGTGTATACCAGCCAGGTGATGAGCGTCCATGTCTCCTTGATATCCCAACTCCAGTATCTACCCCAGGCCAGTTGGGCCCAAATGGCGCCTGTGATGAGCACCAGGCTCATGGCAGGATAGCCCACCGCCAGCGCCCTGAAATTGAACTCGTCTGCTGTGGTAGACTCGGGGAAGTGCTCAGGTAGGCCCGGTGTCGTCTCTCCTATGAGATACATCATACTTGCGCCACAACTCACCGCGAAGGCCCCGTAGGCTATTGCGCCAGTGGTGACATGCAGTTGCAGCCAACTGGTTTGGAGAGCGGGCAGCAAAGGCCGCCCTATTCTCGTGCTCTCTGGAGCCAGGATTTGCGCGTAGCCGACGATGAGCAGGGCGATGAGGAGCACGGATGCCCCCAGGGCCCTTGTGCCTGTCACATGTTCCAGCACCAGGTATATCACGAGCGTGCACCACGCGAAGACCATGGCGTACTCGTAGCTGTTGCTGAGCGGCCAATGTCCAGTCTCCGTAGCACGTACAGCAAGGCCAATGCTGAGGCAGACCACCGCGGCGAGAGCCAGGCCCGTGCTCAGCCGGCCGAGCACCTGCCGTCCCTTGAAGAGACAGGCTACGTAGCCCGCGGTCGCTCCGGCGACGAGGGGGACCGCGATACTGAGTATCGCAGATGAGTCAGCAGTCATGGCAGTTCTTCCCCCAGGTCCTTGACCAGCCTGGCGAACTCGGCCTGGAATGCCGGCTGGTTCCTGTCCGCCGAGCCGGCGACCACCAGATCTTCGTCGGTGAGCTTGATCCATACGCGGCTTGGATGGAAGTAGAAGGATATAAGCAGCCCTATGACGCCCAAGAGGCTGGCCAGGACGACTGGTGCAAATCCAGGGTCGCTGACTACTTGGAGCA
>JABAOC010024935.1_pt3 | contig 12847 bp, 12 predicted proteins | sample 7062161 | NCBI WGS metagenome assembly JABAOC01 (sample SAMN14538625, study PRJNA623070) | marine sediment metagenome | biome: marine biome [ENVO:00000428]; feature: marine pelagic biome [ENVO:01000023]; material: deep marine sediment [ENVO:00002113] | place: India: Gulf of Khambhat ... | reverse complement strand
ACCTCGTTCATCCTGTTGCTCACGCTGGAAAGATAAAGATCGAACATGCCGGAGATCATGTCCCTGAAGGTCTCCACCGTGTCGATCACCTGGATGGTATGGTCGTAAACGTCTCGGATAAATATCTTATGGGCTTTCTTCACCAGTGGCGATTCCACCCTCTCCAGCCCGCTGACCAACTCCCTTAAGGGCCAAACCGACTTGCGCAGGTAGATCATCTCCCGTTTGAAATTGTGAAGAGACTGCAGCGTCTCCGGCTTGGGATCTGCCAGGAGCTGCTCCTCGATGTTTTCGATCTGCCCTGCAATTTTCTCAAGTACGACGAAATAGTGGTCGACCACCGCATCGATGAGGGCGTAAGCCAAATAGCCTGCTCCTCCCTTTCTGATACGGCCCTTTGCCGCCTTGATTCTTCCTCGGAGTATGCCGAAGACATCTCCTCTTCTCTCCTGAAAAGAGACAACGTAATTTGGCCCCAGCACCAGGCTCACCTGTTCTGTTCTGATCTGCTGTTCCTCCTCATCGAAATAGAGCATCTTCAGGACGGCAAAGATGTAGCTTTCGAAATCATCCATCTTGGGCCGCTGTTCCGTGTTCACCACGTCCTCCAAGACCAGGGGGTGCAGCTCGAAGCACCCGCCGATCTTCTGGATGATGTCCACATCGTGGACGCCGTCGATGTTTATCCAGGTGGTGGTGGGGGTCTCTCGGAATGGGAAGCATTCCTCCGCGGTTTCGACTTCCTTCTCGTCATACCGCGTCTCGTCATAATCTATGATGGTGATCTTCGTCCGCTCAACCTTTTTCTCCCCGATGTGAACCAGCGTACCCGGGGCGAGGCCCACCTTCTTGGAGACCTTCTTGATTAGCATTAGCATTTCGGTTCACCTCGTTTAGACTGTTATACGTGTCCGCGCAGAATCTTAGCCCGCGCGCGACAGAAGGATTACCATGACCAGCAATATCAGAAGAAACGTCCAGATGGCGATCGCCTGGCGGGTGGCCTTCTTCGCTTTCCTCTCCTCCCACCAGGTCAGCGGACGTATGCCTCTGGCCAGGAAGGTGACCACCCCTGCCAGGTTGATGCATATCAGGTTGGTGAGCAAAAGTAACAGGGCGCCCAGCGCCATGTCCCAGCGCCCGACGCCCACCAGCATGCCCAGTGTGACCAGCGGAGGAAGCAGCGCCACCGCCACCATCACCCCGATCAGGGCGCTCAGGACCCCGGTGGTGAAAGAGAGCGCAGCCGCGCTGCCCGCGGCCAGGGCCAGAAGAACGTCCCCCAGGCTCACCTGACTGCCGGAGACGAAGCTGCCCAGTTCTGGGTCGACCCGGAGTATAGCACCCAGGAGGACAGCGAGGACCAGAGCGGCTACGATCCCGACTACGTTGGTCTTCATGGCCCGACGAGCCAGATCCACGTCGGCCAGAGTGGTGGCCAAGGACAGAGCCACGTTGGGACCCAAAAGAGGTGCTATGACCATGGCACCTATGGTGATAACCACGTTGTCCCGCATTATACCTTATGGCTGCAACCAGCGAGGCTAAAAGCACGAAAACCAGATAGGTCCCGGAGAGCTTCGAGGTTACCTGTACGTCGGCGTACAGCTCTTCGCGACTCACGGCAGATTCCTTCTTCCCGGGTTTCTCCTCAGGCCGGGCCTCCGGTTGCTCAGGCGGTTTCTCCTCCTCTTGCGGCCTGGGAATGGATGCCTCCACGGGAAGCAAGATTATCCTGAAGCCCTCCACCGTCGTGAAGTGCTTTTCCAAACGATCGAGAACTTCGCCTGTCTTTTCGGTGGGAAGGAGCATCTTGATCAGCATCTTACCTTCCGACGATCCCTCCTGCCAGCTGCCCAGAACCTGGTGGTCTTTGAGTATCTCGTCTAAGCGGCTTTTCTCTTCCGCCGGAAGGAAAACCTCGACCAGTCGTAAAGCCATATCACCCCCTGCATGCTTAAGCCTGACGTGAAACTAATCCCGATCTTCGGCTGCCGGCCTGGTATTGTGAGTTCTTCCCTTTGAGCACTGTGGACCACGCCTTCCCGAAAACCTCAATCGTCGGTACTTTCGGGTGCCACTCCCTCTCATTCGCGCCGAAGTCCCCTTCGGACTTGGCAGATGTAGTCCACTCGGCACTAATCTAAACCGACAAACCGGCTGGTGCAAGTGAAAAACACACAACCCGCAGCAGAGACATTCCTCCGCTGTCACGGGGTTAAGCCTGGGTGAAGCGAGCCTGGCCTGCGAATTGGCGACCACCGCACCATCCGAGAACCAAGAGCGTGCTTTCCACCGATACTCCCGAGACGATCCATCGTGTGGGCCCGTTTTGTCAGACCGCGGTCCGGATTAAAAAGACCTTGACAGGAGTTGGCCCGGAGATTATTATTCTAGAAAATGAAGAAAACCTTTAAGGGAGGCGATCCGTTCCTGGAAGCACCAGGTGGCGGGCACACGGCTTTGCTGTGTTCCAATGAAGGGAGGTGAGAAGAATGCCGAAGGTGAAGAAACGTGCCGGTCATGAGGAGGAGTTTGACAAGGCGAAGCTGGAGCGATCCATGAGGAAAGCCGGGGCCACCGAGAACGCGGCCCGGAAGATAGCAGACGGTATGAAGCCCCGGGCCGGCATGGCTACCTCAGAGATCCGCCAGCAAGTGGCAAACGAGCTGAGGCGCCACGAGCCCGACGCCGCCAAACGCTACGAGACCTACCGGAAAGAATGACAGTGTACCCCCTCACCGGGGACCCCTTTCAACCCGCTGGGGGTGGCAGCGATGCGTCCTGCGGGCCATATACCATGCTGGATGTGGTCCGCAGGTCGGTCGGGTTGATCCGGTATCCACTCACTCCCAGCCCGTTGAGGGAGTCAAGGGACTGAGCAACTCGGCCAACCCTGTCAGCCGGAGGTACCTTGTGGTTCTTTTTCCATCAAGACTCGAAGTGGCGCCGCCTTTCCCTGCTTGTCCTGCCCTAGATACATGGTCTGATGCGGAAAGGGAATCTCGATATCCTTCTCGTCGAACTTCCTTTTCAGTCGGCGGTTGAACTCCCTGGCCACCCGCCACTGTCTTATGGGTTTGGTCTTGACCCGCGCCTTTATGATCAGTGCCGAATCGGCGAACTCATCCAGTCCGAATACCTCCATGGGCTCGAGAATATCTGGCCCGAAATCAGGGTCGCCTCTCAGATCCTCGTCCACCTCCCTGATAACCTGCATCACTTCGTCCACGTCCTCCCGATAAGCAACGCCTATGTCGAACACATAACGCGAGTAATCTTTGGTCATGTTGGTGACCGTGTCAATGCTGCCGTTCGGGATGAAATGGGCGTTTCCGGAGAAATCGCGCAGAATGGTCATCTTCAGGTTAACCTTTTCCACCAGGCCGCTCTGGCCCCCGACCTGGACTACGTCTCCCACCCTGATCTGGTCCTCCAGCAGGATGAAGAATCCGTTTATCACGTCTTTCACCAGATTCTGGGCGCCGAAGCCCACGGCCAAGCCCACAATACCGGCAGCGGCCAGCACCGGACCGATCTCGACCCCCAGCTGACCCAGAACGGTGATGAAAGCAACAGCCAGGATAGCAACAGTCGCCAAGTGCCTTATGACCGAGGCCAAGGTATTGGCCCTCTTCTTTGCCTCCACGTCGACCTGTTGTTTGGCGAATAGGGAAGCCAGCCGTTCGCTGGCCACCTTGACGACTTTGATAACGATCAAGGTGATGATCGCGATTAGAACGATCCTCAATCCGGTCGAGACGAACCAGTTGCCAATCTCCCCTAGCACTACAGACAGATCCATATAGACCTCCTTTTTTGTTCAACCGTGAAGCAAATACTGTGAGCCATGAATTGTTGATCCCGCTCCCTTGGGCGGCACGGGAAAGTAATTTAAGATGATATGACCAGAAAAGCAATATAGCCCAGATACAAGACAGCGAAGACGCTTCCTTCCCATCTGTCCAGGCGTCGCCTCTTGCCGGTGAACATGTAGGCGAACAGAAGGATGTTGGCAAGTACCATTACCCCGACGTCCACGTCGTTCTTTGGATCAAAAGGTATGGGCTTGATAATTGAACTGATCCCCAGGACAAAGAACACGTTGAATATGCACGAACCCACGACATTGCCCACGGCGATCTCGACGTTTCCCTTGTATGCCGCAACCGCCGAAGTGGCCAACTCGGGCAGCGAGGTGCCCACGGCAACTATGGTCAGCCCGATAAACGACTGGCTGACTCCAAAAGCTGAAGCCAAGTACACCGCCCCGTCGACGATCCATTTTCCACCTACCAGCAGACCGAGGAGGCCGCCTGCGATCAACAAGGAGGATTTGACCAGTCCATACTGCTTGGATGGAACGTGTTCACTCATCCCCTGGATCTCCCTCGCGATGCTAACTGAGTAATACATGAAGATGATGAAAAACGACAGAAAGACCAGCCCGTCTATTCTGGTCAACTGGGAGAATCCCATCTTGTCGATGAGATGATCGTTTGCCAGGATCCCCAGAAGGAGAGCGGCCAGAAGACTCAAGGGGATCTCCTTCCACACCGTGCCTCTGGTGACGGTCAGGGGGAAGATGATGGACGATATGCCCAGAATCAGAAGGATGTTGGCGATGTTACTTCCCACCACGTTACCGATGGCGATACCTGTCTCCCCCCTGATGCTGGAGATGACGTTCACGAAGAGTTCGGGAGCGGAGGTGCCGAAAGCGACCACGGTCAATCCGATGACCAGATCGGAGATATTCAGTTTTCTGCCGATGGACGAGGCCCCCTCCACCAGGAAGTCCGCCCCTTTTACCAGCAACGCAAAGCCGATGATTAGAAGAACAGTCGTCAACATATGACTTACCGAAACTTAACGTCCATCTCCATTCTATTCAACTGGCGGGCGTGTGTCAAGGTCAATATGCGACGCTGGTGAGGCGAGTTGACACGGAGGTCGATTTTCCGCGTTGTGTCAGGGACTGCGGCTAAGATGCACGTCAAGAACAGTTCCTCACAGAACGAGAAGAAGCGTGAAAAGAAAGATAAGAGAACTGCTCAGGGCGCCGGAACTCAATCCCAAAGATCTCGCCAGAGGTGGGTCTCAGGCTGTGATTAGAAGTAATACCAGATGGTTTCGTACGTGGAGATGTCTTCGCCGAAGTCGGCCAGCCTCTGCAAATAATCCAGGATGGGGATGTCCTGGCCAACATAGGATTTCTGCTCGCGGATGTTCTTCTCCCAGGGATGAAACTCGTACACGCGCGAGCCGTCGGGCAGCAGGGATATGACCTCGCGGTGCTGCAGTGCCCGGAGGTAGTTTTTGCCCAGCGCGGGAACGTTGTAAACCGCCTCGTCAGTTCTGGTCAGGCCCGGAAGGAGCCTGGCCTCCTCCTTTTGCTCCTGCATCAGTCTGGCTATGGGGACGCGGTAGTTGGCCGTCTCCTCTTTGCCTTTGGTGTTGAAGGTGTAGTAGGGTTCGATGCCAACCCGCTTCAGCAATCTCCTGAGCAGGGCCGCTTCGAATCGGCGCGAAACGTAGAAGGTGTAAACGTTCTGATTGTATACGTTTATCTTGGCAGCCCGGATCTTGTCTATGGCCTGAAAAAGCTCGGGTGTAATCTCGTAGGGATGCTCCACGTGCGTCACCAGCGACACCTCTCTGTGCAGAGGCTCCCGCAACGTGGCGAGCATATCGACCAGTTCGTCGGTGATTCGCATGGGCACGGTGACCGGCGTGCGGGTACCGATACGCAGCCGTTCTATGTGGGGAATATCCGCGACCTGCCGCAGGATTTGCATGAGCTTATCGTCGCCCAGGGCAAAGGGATCTCCGCCGGTGACCAGCACCTCTTTTATGGCCCGATGCTCGCCGATCCACGCGATGGCCTGGTCTATCTTATCTTGAGGGGCCAGCGCTGTAGGCGCCATGGCCTCCTCTATCTCCCAGTTGCGCTGGCAGTAAACGCATATCTGAGGACAGGTATTGTACGGCTTCAATATGCAGATGGCGGGGTAGCGCCGGGTTATCAGATCGACCGGGCTGGTGTCCTGCTCCATCATGAAGTCGAAGGAGCAATGGAAATCCCCCTTGTTGTTGGCCATATACTCGACGTAGGACTCCGGAGGGATGACCTGCGCCCTTACCGCGCGATCGTCCTCCCCGCTCTCATCATCCATCAGTGATAGATAGTAGGGAGTGATCCCGAAGGGCATGCGGGCCTCCTCCACCATCTCCAGGGCCCTCCTTTCCTCGTGGGACAGCTCTATTAGCTCCGGGAGGCGGGTCGGCTTTTTTATTACGTGCTGCAGCTGCCAGTTCCAGTCATACCAATCGCGTTCCGTGCCGCCAAGCTGGGAGAGGATTTTCTGCCTTCGCTTCTTGCGTCTGGCTATAACCTCCGGCTGAAGTCCGTGCTTGTACCTTGCCATCCACTCTTCCACCATCTGCCACAGTCTGTCCAGGAGTCTTGATCTGGCGACGGCAGCCTCTCGGCCCTCCAGGCCTCCCCTCATATAGAACGGGCCGAGTGCTGTGGCCGGTCCCTCTCCGTGGATGCCCATAAACATGTGGGTCAGGTCGGTATAGAAGCCAGGCTGCAAATCCGGGCGCGGAACGCCTTTTGCAATATCGTATATGGCCTGGATGACGCTGAAGCCTGCCAGGGAGTCTGAGCGACTCTTTATGGTACTTCGCAGTGCCCGGGTGCTGTCTCTCACCCGGATCACTCTCCCCTCACCCAACTCGCTCTGGTGGGCAAAGGTATCGAACTGATTCCTGGTCACCCGGCGGAACAGGCGCTCGCGGGCAACCTCGACGTTGAGCGCGCTGGCTACCACTGTCAGATAATCTGCGGCCACCCGCTGAAAATCCTCAACATCGTAGGTGATTGTCTTTGTGTGGACTCTCATCGCCGAAACGTATACAGCAACCCTTCCATTAAAGTACTAAAACGATGCATGACAATGAACCACTATAATTATCGTCACTCGACTCCAACCCTTGACGAGTGACTCGGCGCGCAGCATCTCAGACAATACTCCACCGTTACCGGTTGATCCCGTCTCCTCCTTGTCGCCAGGAGCGTGAATCCCCTTCCCAAGGAGTGCCGCCCAATACATTTACGCACGAAAATTCGGGAAAATCAAGATGGCGGGCCAAGATTGCGACTATGTCTCTTTCTCATATGAGGATAGGTGGTGTGACGACTACCGTGAAGCGTGCACACCAAACACCGCGCCTCGCCCGTGTGGCCGGNNTATCCGGGCTAGCCTTTTTCCTCCAGAACTGCGGCCAGATTCTCCGCCATATTCTCGATCTCGGCCTCTACCAGGGTGAGAGGGGGCAGGAACCGCAGCAGACCGGCGCTCGGGTTGACGCCGACTATGAAGCCCCTTTGCAGCATTTCGTCACCTATGGCTTCCACTCTCAAGGCCTGGTTTGAACCGGAGAGTTCCAAGGCCGCCATCAGACCCCTGCCCCTGACTTCCTTGATGAAGGGGAATCGGTTCTTCAGGTCGGCAAGTGAGGCAATCAATCCGCTGCCAAGTCTCCGGCTGCGACTCACCAGGTCTTCTTCCCTTATCGTCCTGATAACCTCCGCGGCAATGGCGCAGCCCAACGGATCGTTCTGGTGCGACTGCACGTACCACAAGCCCTTCTTCTCCAGCTTGGCTGCGATTTCCCTTTCCATCACCACAACGCTTACCGGGTATCCGTTCCCCAACCCCTTTCCAACCGCCATTATGTCGGGTCTTATGCCGTAATGATTGTAGCCATACCATTTCCCGGTGCGGCCCAGACCGGTTGTGATCTCGTTAACTACTACCAGACCTCTGCACTTTCTAATTTGATCCACTACCAACCGTACCAATTTCTCCGGAGGGAATTTGACCTTGCCGTGGGAACTCCCTGGCTCGAACACGAAAGCACCGATATTGACCCAATCGCTGTTCTCCAGATTGCTACAACCCGTATGGCACCGGTCCTCTTTGCAGTCGGAGCAACCATAAAAAGATATCTTGATCCAGTTGTCATCTTTCATCCCGGCAAACCCGTAGGCTCCCAGATATGATTCCGAGAAGGACAGCATCAGGCTCCTGCCGGTTATCAACTTCGCCGCGCTTACGGCGAATTCCACCGCCTCGCTTCCCGAACTCAGGAACACACACTTTCCGTCCCTCTCCGAAACCGTATCCAGGAGCGCGAGAGCCGCTTCATCGGCCTGATAGTTGGTGAATCGATGCCCCAGGTGAATAACCCTGTCGATCTGCTCGTGGATCGCTCGGCTTTTGCCGGGGTGGGTATGCCCCAGCACCGTGCACCATATCCCTGACTCGAAATCAACGTATCTCTTGCCGCTTCTGTCATACAGGTAGCAGTTGTCCCCTCTGACAATATCGTCTCTGATGAAATCATGACATTCCAGTATATGTTTCATGCTCTGGTAACGGTTACGCCGGGTGCCGCGACGTCGGATTAATCGACCTCTCTCGATTTCAACTCATCCCAGGCTTCGAAGGCCCTTCTCAGGTGCGGGATGGTGATTGATCCACCTACCACAAGAGCTATGGCCAGCGCCTCATCCAGCTCACCGTCTTTCAACCTTTCCTGGTGACACCGGATGATATGGTATTTGACGCAGTCGTCGCACCTGAGCACCAGCGAGCTTACCAGACCCAGAAGCTCTTTTGTCTTGGCTGGAAGAGCTCCCTGCTTGTATACCTGGGAATCGATGCTCCAGAACCGCTTGATATTGGCGCCAGCGTATTTCATCACTATCTGGTTCAGTCTCTCTCTGTCTTTCTGAAATTGCTCGATGTTTGCCTGTTTCATGATTTCGCTCCCTTCAGGCTTCTCGGTCACGCAATCCTGCTTTGCAGACCCGGTTTTACGCTGCGTTGAGAGCCTGAGAAATGGCTTCGCGTATTCCCTCCTTCGGGGCCTCGTAACCCCATCCGAACTTCTTGCCGTTAACGAAGATTGCGCGCGCCAGTTGATGGCGCGAGAATACTGCCGGGTCGTGAGCAGGATACTCGTTGAGCACGACTGAGTCGCCGAACTCCTCTGCCACCTCCCTGACCCGCTGCGCTTCGGCGTCGCTGGTTGCGCAGAATGCATTCCAGAACAGATCTATCACCACCTTGCCGGCAATGGGCGTGAAGCGGTAGTTCGGCTTAAGAAATTCGGGCGGCTCCGCCGATTGGTCGAAAACCTTCCACATTATTACCTCATTGCTCAAGTAGTCCTTTTCTCCCTCGGATGTCACTTCCCGGGCCCTGCTCACCGGGGAGAAGCCGCGTCTTTCAAAGAAGCGTGCTGGCATGAACCAGAAGTCGTGATAATATGCGACTGCTACAATTCCCTTTTTGCCCTGGCGACGAGCCTCTCTTTCTGCTTCTGCGACCAGGCTCGATCCGGCACCTTTGCCTTTCTGTTCGTTAAGCACATAGAGACAAGGGATAACCGATAGGTCTTTTCCCATCGGTCCCCAGGGACAGACTTCGATGGGCATGACATACAAAAAGCCTAACGGCTTGCCCTTCAGGAGAGCCACCTTGACGCGCAGTCCCTTCTCACGCATGGACCGCATCCAGGTTATGCGTCTGGCCCCGCATTCATCAGCCTCCTTTGTCTCCTTCACGTGGCTGCAGGTTCCCACAAAGTATTCGGTGGTTTCGTCCATCTCAAGAATTGTTATGGCTGACATTTGATCACCTTCTTTCTTAGTTTACTTCACCCAACGTCTTGTGGATTTGCGAAGTCCCGTAGGTCAACCATCCCCAAGCCTTGCGCTGGAGGATGGTTGATAACTTCCCGTAACCTCGCGCTACACGCAGTACGTGCCCCCTTTCTCTTCCGGATTTCGGAATAGGCTGGCGACCACCGCAATTTTGTCTGGCGGCCCGAGGACAAAAAGCGCATCGTTAGCAGTAAGTCGCATGTCTCCGTATGGGCTCGTGAGTATTCGTGAGTCCCGGCGTATTGCCAACACGGTAACTTCATATTCTTTCCTCAACTGAATTTGAGCCAACGATTTTCCGGCCAAAGGTGATCCTTGATCGACCCGAAGCACGCTGACCTCAACATCTGGAAGCTGGAGTTTCAAGTCGGGAAAAGATGCCGACTCTTTGGAAAGGTTTCGAAACATCTCGTAACCATCTGATCGCACTTCAGTGACCAGCCTTTGGATTTCGTCTCGGGGAACAAGATATTTCGCCAAAACCCGAGTAAAGATTTCCACCGACGTCTCAAACTCCTCAGGAATGACTTCATTGGCCCCTAACTTATACAGTGGCTTCATCTCCTGCAAATAACGCGTTCGTACGATCAAATGAGCTTTNNNCGAGAGACTTCAGCGATTCGCCGGGTAGCAGCAGGGTCGCCGATTGCCACAACCAGAACCATTGCATCTTTGATATGTGCGTGCTGAAGTACCGCCTCCTCGGTTGCATCGCCATAATAAATCGGCTCGCCCTCTGCTTGTCCGCTCCTTACCGTTTCGGGATTCATTTCAATGACCACATAGGGAATGCCTGCTACCCTGGCGACTCGTGCTACATTTCTGCCATTCATTCCGAAGCCAACGATAATAAGGTGGTCTTTTTTTCCCACCACTTTCTTCTCTCGCACGGGATACAGGCCCGATTTTAATCTTCTCGGCATCCGCAACCGCAAGACAAGATCTGCCATACGAGGCGCCAGGGCTATAACGAAGGGTGTCGCCGCCATGGTCACCACAGAAACGGACATAAACAACTGAAAGATGTTCGCAGGAAGCAGATCATGTTCAACGCCGGTCTTAGATAGAATGAAAGAAAATTCACCAACCTGACTGAGTGCAAACCCGACCAAAATCGTAGTTCGAAGTGGGAATCCCAACAGAACGGCTACAGAGCCGGCGATGATGGTTTTCATGGCCAACACGCCCAGAGCAATCAGCACAATCAGCATTGGCTGCCGGAAAAGAAAACCGACATCCAACAGCATGCCAATGGAGACAAAAAAGAAACTCATAAAGAGATCCCGGAAGGGTAAGATGTTGCCGAAGGCCTGATGGCTATATTCGGATTCGGAAATGATCAAGCCTGCCAAGAATGCACCCAGGGCAAGGGAAAGTCCTGCACTGGAAGTCAGCCACGCAACTGCGAGGCATATTGCCACAACGCTCAACAAGAAAAGTTCTCGGCTTCGCGTCCGGGCGACTTGATATAGCGCCTGCGGCACAATCCATTTAGCACCGACCATCACCAGCAGAATGATGCCAATCCCTTTGGCCGCAAGAAAGAAAAGCGATTCGCCCAAATTCCCTGCTGCTCCAGCCAGTAGAGGCGTGACCAATATCATTGGTACAATAATGACATCCTGGAAGATCAAGACGGCAAGAGCAGTTCGTCCGTGGGGGCTGTCGACTTCAGCCCTTTCCTGGATGAGCTTGAGCACAATGGCCGTGCTGCTGAGGGATATAAGAAATCCCATAAAGATCGATTCACCAAAGGGCTGACCGAGTTGCCTGGCTACGGCAAAAGTGACCAGAACAGTCAGCAACACCTGAAGCGAGCCGCCTATCAGGACTGATTTCTTGATTTGCAGCAGGCTTCTAGGCGAGAACTCGATTCCAATCGTAAAAAGCAGCGACACCACTCCGACCTCAGCCAAGATTTCAACTTCCTGAGCCGCTTTTACCAACCCCAATCCGTGAGGTCCTGCCAATATCCCGGTCAGGAGGAATCCTACGATTGCCGGGAGTCGAATTCGATGACATATGAAGATCACGGCAATCGATAGTCCAACTATGATAACGATGTCCTTCAGTAATTGTATTTCCATATCCCAGCACGCCAGTGGTTCGATGCTGAACCCGTCTTCAACAACAAAGCGCACATTGCGCACAATGTTTGGCTGAAGGAAAACTGTATCTTGATCTTGAAGTCAGCCGCCGACATAGGCATAGCTTATTGAAATTCATTGCGCCAATTTCGTCCGCCAAAAACCGGAGAAGCCACCCATATGGGGGTCTTTTCGCTATCTGATGTGTTTGGACTTTGCGAGGGGGAGAAGCGGTATCTGGGTTACGTGCGCTCCCGCCGGAACGAAAGACAACGTTCATGCGAGGCGCAGTAACGGGCCATAGTATCCCGGTCAATCATCACCTCGGTATATGTAAGCTATTCCGCCGGTCAGTTTTTCAGAGCGGAGTTTCCGTAATCCTGCTGCCTGCATAAGCTCCAAGATTCTTTCTGGTTTCGGGAAGTTGTCTATTGATGCGGATAGATAGCGATAGGCATCCGCCGAACCTGAGACCACTCCTCCCACGACCCTGATTATCGTATTCAGGTACGATCGGTAGACTGCACCGAAGAGGCTCCCCTCCGGAGGGGAAAACTCAAGTATGAGAAGGCGCCCGTTCTTCTTAAGGACGCGAACCATCTCAAAGATTCCTTCCCTGTGTTGACCGATATTCCTCAGGCCGAATCCGACGCTAACCACGTCGAAGGTGCCATCCTCAAACGGGAGGCGAAGCGCGTCCGCTTGCAACAGCCTCATCTTTCGCCCGAATGGGCTGCCGGCGATCTTTCGTCTTGCCACGCTGAGCATCTCCTCCGATTGGTCGACTCCCCAGATTTCGCCGATACCGTCGGTCTGAGCGAACCGGATGGCAATATCGCCTGTACCCGTGCAAACGTCCAGAATGCGCTCGCCGGGTTTTACCCCGGCGAGTCTCACCAAGCGGCTGCGCCACGCCCGGTCGACGTTGAAGCTGAGCAGATGGTTCAGGAAGTCATAGCTGCCAGCGATGGCCGAAAACAGCCTCTTCTGGTCAGCCGAATCCGGATCAAGCTTCCTGTGT
>JABAOC010015956.1_pt4 | contig 12854 bp, 11 predicted proteins | sample 7062161 | NCBI WGS metagenome assembly JABAOC01 (sample SAMN14538625, study PRJNA623070) | marine sediment metagenome | biome: marine biome [ENVO:00000428]; feature: marine pelagic biome [ENVO:01000023]; material: deep marine sediment [ENVO:00002113] | place: India: Gulf of Khambhat ... | reverse complement strand
TGGCCACATTAACGACGAGCAGATACATGGCGAAAATGATCATAAGCAGTATGGGAATTCCGAATACAGGATCGCGACTTAAGCGGGCAAATCCCTGCGCGAATTCTCTCGGCGCCATCGTCTGCTTTCGAAGCACCTTTTCTGCAACATCATCCACCCACTCGTCCCGCCTGTTGCCTATGGCCCTGGTAATATTCCCTCTAAATTGACCCCTCCCCTCACTAATTTCTCTCTTTACGAGTGTAATCTTTGCCTTCTCGTATGCCCCTTCTAGGTAATCTGCTATGAACGGATCATTCACCAGCAAAAGAATAGCCAACTTGCGCTTATAGGGAAGATCATCCGGCAGCCTGGACTCAATAGCTGCTATTCTCTTTTCTATGGAGTCTCCATATCGAATCTCCCATTTCCCTTTCTGCGCTTTAGTAACTGTATCTCTCAACTCCTCCGTCCCTTGCCCTGTCACGGCTATGGATTCCACAACGGGAATGCCCAAAAGCCGAGACAGTCCCGAAGAGTCGATCCATATTCCCCTTCTCGAAGTCTCATCTATCGCATTCAGAGCGATAACTATGGGTATCCCCAATTCCAATAGATCGGCTGTCAGGGAGAGCGATTGTTTCAGTTGGTTGGCGTCAATGCACTGAATGATTACCTCCGGCTGCTCCGAGAATATCAAATCCCGCACCACCTTCTCATCCTCAGAATCAACGTATAGAGAATGGAGGCCAGGTGTGTCTATCACTTCATAGGTTTGGTCTTTAATGTGGGAATGTGTTCTCTTTATCGTAATGGTGGTGAGTGGGTAGTTGGCCACTACACTATACTGTCCGGTAAGGTTGTTAAATATCTGAGTCTTGCCCGTGTTAGGTAGGCCAACTATGGCTACCTTTTTGTGGTTATTTCCGTACGTATTTTTCCCCATCGGATCTTACTCCCTCTTCATTGACCGGCGGCATCATCCCTCTCTTTCCATCTCTTTTATCTTAGTATTATATTCTTTAATGAACCCCTTCATCCGTTCTAGGCACTTGCCTCGATCCGTTGGCTGGGCATGCTTCCTGTATTCATCGAAATAATCAAGCCAGTCCGCTCCGTCCCTGGGACAATCCTCGATAAATCTCATGAAGTCCACAAATCTCTCTAGTGTAGTGGGGCTGACAGCATGTTCCATCTTACAGGCGTCCTCATCTGCCAGATCAAGGTCTATCTTCAGTATATCAGTTAAGAATCTCCTGAGGATTTGATGCCTTTGATCTATGTGGCTTCCAACATCACTACCCTTTCCGGTGAGCTCAAGATATTCATACTTTTCATAGTCGATTAGGCCTTTGTCGCTGAGTGTTTTGAGCATATTGGTGACAGTAGGCATCTTAACGCCGAGCTTCTTAGCAATATCCCTTACTCGGACAGCCCTCTTTTCCTTGGCGAGATTAAAGATGGCCTCCAGATAATCCTCCATTGTTGGCGTAAGGGGATTTTTGGGGCTATTTTCACTCTTCTCAGGCACAGTAATCTCCTTTATTAGGGGTCTTTAACTAAATTTTGGCCTTCTAATTGTAGGACCAACAGAAATTATTTGTCAATCATTTTCTGGATTCGGTAACCAAGTCGGCTGGCTCCGGCTGCCACTGTAAAACCACAAGGAAGGCCTTTTTATTGGAGGTAGACCTGCCGCTTGTGCACGAGCTTCACCATTAGCAGTGTTTGCAGAGCAGACAAGATGACGAAGTATCCCAACCATAAGGGCATTCCAGCCCACTGAGGGCCGGATTTACCCCATGCCCAGAAGTCAAGAGCAAGCACAAAATTCCCAAGCAGCAAAAAGACATAAGGATCCGATATCCAAGCTGGCATTCTAATATTTAAGGTCCCTTCGCGCCATAGGAGTAGGGCGTGGGTACACAGATAGACGGACAAGGTTACCATCATGATCGGAACTACCGGCAAGAACCCGGCAGCGGGGATCAATTTAAGGTAGTACAATACCATCATCCCTTCTCCACAGAGAATAGATAGTATTGCAGGAAGCGCTTTAACTCTTTTGAGGTATAACCCAAATATGACCGTCGGGAACAAGACAGCAAGTCCGGTAAACGTCTGTGTTGCAATTTGGAGAATCGTGGCAGGAGGTTTATATGCAAGGGCAAGCCCTGCAAAGCTTAAGAAAACGACGAAGATCCTGCCCATTGCATATCCTCTCATAGGTTTGCCAGCCACTAGGGGTACGATGTCGCGTGTAAAGATTGAGCTTAACGTGAGGAGCTGAGAGTCCATAGTGGACATGAGGGCTGCCAAACCACAGGCAATTATAAGGGCAGACATAGTATCTCCGGAAACAAGAGTCACAACCATGGGCAAGATTCGATCGGCCTGCTTGCCCGCAAGAGATGGAAAGGACAGGTGGCCCAGTACCCCCACAGCTATAGGCATAAGAAAGACAACCGTACATATTACTGGATAGAAAAGCATCATTCGGGAAATTGTTCTATCGCTTCGAGCAGAAAAGAAACGCTGAAATAGCTGGGGAAACATGGGGTCACAAAAAAACCACAGCATGATATAGCTGAACCATATGGCAAGGGTATATCTTCCTAAACCGCCAGGACGGGAGAAAAGTTCGGGATTCGTCGCCATGACCTTTTGATTGGCTGTGGTAAACCCACCATGGTATTGAGCGACTAAGATCAACGAGATTGCCAACAGGACGACCATAAGCGTCCCCTGGAACAGGTCCGTCCAAGCAACGGCTCGTAGCCCACCCCTGAGGGTGTACAGAACGATAATCCCAGTCACCAGAAGGCACCCATTGAAATAGGGAAATCCTACCAATTCTTCTAGTGCATATCCAGCAGCCATGGGCTGTAATGCCAGATAGGGCACTGTAAATACAATCATAACGAGTGCAAATAGGAATGATAGAATGGGGTTCCCATATACAACCCGTATCATTTCGGGTGGGGTCACAACGCCGTGTTCTCGTCCTACACGCCAGATCTTTCGACCAAGTATCCAGAATGTAATGGCCATGAACCCCGTGCCAAACCCCATTATGGGAAAGAAGGCATATCCATCTCTGTATCCAGCTCCAGAAGTTCCAAAGACCGTAAAAGCTGAGAAGTTTGTTGCGACCATTGTTCCCAGCAGTACCCAAGTGCCGAGCTTTCGATCAGCCAAAAAGTAATCTTCTGGTGAAGATTTCCAACGGGTACGTGCGATGAACCCAATGAGCAGTACAGTAATGAAATAACTGACCAGCACAAACACTTTTATGCTCATGCTATTGATGCCTCCTCGAAGTGATTATCCCTCAATGCAAAAGCCACCCCAAGGCTGGGACGGCTTTTGCGCACCATGACTTCGCAATCTTTGACCTTAATATTTCTTAACGATCTTCCCCAGTTTAACACCTATCCAGTCTTTGATTCTATCTATCAATGATGGGCCCTTTACCGTCAAGGTACATTCAGCCTCTGTATCCGAGAACATGCTTATTGCCCGGGCGCGGTATGTACCGACAGGCATGGGTGGCCTTGTCATGATTATGATATTTTCCATCTTTTCGTTTGAGCCAATTTTGGCCCTCAGGAAATCGGAAACCTTGGTGAGGGTCCCTACCTTGGCTGTAAAGGTGCCATCTTTTTCTATATCGGCACAGGCTATTGGCAGATCGACTCTTTTTTCGTTAACTGGCACCTCAAGGAGTTTTATGAATACGCTATCACCGGGCTCAAAGCCCGAACCGCTAAAGACGATATTCGTTGCCCTCAATTTTGCTACGCCCAGCCGAATTTTCTCAGGATGAACAGTCAGTTGTGGAGGATTAATCTCCTTATTCAGGCCCTTGGCTGGTTCTGAACATCCTGAGATCAAAAAAATACTGGAGAAGACGAGCAAAGAGCTGATCGCCAGAAATCCGCTAAAATACCTTCTCTTCATTTTGGCCCTCCTTTTGTTGAAGCTGTCTTTGTTTCTCCTGTTTGCCCGGCACAAAGGAATGGAGTTCACATCCAAGATATTATCCGCTTTTTCATAAGGCGTTTAGAGGCCTGTGCTAGATTTATCGTGGTCTCCCCAATGGAGAACGGCGCCTCTTCTGATATCTGGCAACGGCCCTATTGTGTTCTTTCAAAGTAGTAGAGAAATGATGACTCCCATCACTCTTAGAGACAAAGTAGAGGTAATCTGTTTTTACCGGGTCTATTACCGCCGAGAGTGACTCTCTTCCAGGATTGGCGATGGGCCCAGGAGGGAGGCCATGGTGAATGTAAGTATTGTAGGGACTGGGGGTGCGAAGATCCTCTCTCTTCAGGTTTCCGTCAAAATCCTTGAGCCCGTAGATAACGGTTGGATCACTTTCAAGCCTCATCCTCTTCTTGAGGCGGTTGAGAAAAACCGATGCGATTATAGGCCTTTCCTCAGCAAGGCCAGTCTCCTTTTCCACTATGGAGGCCAGGGTTACTATTTCCCTCAGCTGCGAGAGTCCGGCTGCGGCCGATTTCCGATCCCTTATCAGGCTATTATAGACATGCCAGAAACGATTAACCATAAGGTCAATGAGCCCCTTTGCGCCCATATCCCTGCTTATCAAGTACGTGTCAGGGTAGAGATAGCCCTCTAAGCTTGGCCCATCAATATCGTAGGAGGCCACAAGGGTCTTGTCCCCAACAAGAGACATAAGTTCCCCTTTTTCGATCAGATTTTTTTTGGCCAGTATGTCAGCGATTTGTTCAGCAGTAAGGCCTTCAGGGATGGTTACAGGGTAAGTCTTGACCGCCCCAGAGGCAAGAATATGGAATATCCTTACCGGGGGCAATGACCGATTAAGGCTGTATTCACCTGCCTTTATATCCCGTGTACCTCCTTTCAGCATCGCCCAGAGCACAAACAGGTGCCTGCTTCTGATAAGCCCTCTTTCCTCAAGATCAGCGGCAACTGCCCTTAGGCCACTTCCCCTTTTCACTATAAAGACCTCTTCTTTTTCATCGGACCCTGCAGGGCTTATCAAGAAATACCCTATGTAGAGGACCATAAATGCACACAGGAAAAAGGCTAAAAGAGCTGATATGAGAATTAGTCCCCTCTTTGACATTTTACTGACCAACAACTCCGCTAATGAAAAGTGCCCCTGAGATGAGTAAGCCCATAGAAACGAGCGTTTGAATAGTCAGGGCCTGTGCCGGGATTAGGTCTTTAAAGGAAAGGTATCTCCTCCATACTACCTGAATGGCCTTAATTGCCAGGGGAAAGGCGCCGAGCGCTATTATGGCGAGGACGGGAAGGCCTATCACATGGATAAGAACAATAATGGCAAAAAATGGAAGGACCATTATCAGGCAATATAGATAGCGGGCCCTGTTGAGGCCGAGCCTAACGACCAGGTTTCTCTTGCTGGCCTCCAAGTCCGCCTGATAATCCGGGAACTCGTTTATCCAGATCACGGCCATTATAAGGAAGCCATTAGGGATGCCTAATAGAAAGGCGGACCAGCAAAGGCTGTCAGTCATAACATAGTATATCCCCAGGGTTATGAGGGGGCCAAAGGCAAGGAAGATCAAAGGCTCGCCCAAACCCCGCGACATGAGTCTAAAGGGTGGACTTGAGTATGTCCAACCTGCCAAAAGACCACACAGGCCGATTAATAGGACGTAAGGCCTACCCCAAAGGGCAAACCAAATCCCGCATGCGGTCCCAATGGAGAAAAATATGACGGAGAAAGCGAGGATTGTACTAGGTGCTATCCCATTTTCCTGAATTACCCTGCTTCCGCCGCTGAATGGCGTAAGCCTCATGTTGATTGGATCACTCCCTAAGGCATCATAGTAGTCGTTTAGCAGATTTGAACCGAGGTGCAGTGCACCGACACCTACCAAGGCCATGAGAAAGGCAAGGGGGGAGAACGATCCCCTTTGAAACACAAAGGCAGAGCCAGTGATCAATGGTATTATCGAGCCTGCAAGAAATGGGAGCCTCAGTGCCCTAAGGTATGTTTTAATCATACTCTTTCCTATGTAGCCTATTGAGGGGGCACGGAGAACAGAGGGGGTCTCTCCTACAGAAATCCTTTCCCGTCTTGACGATCAAGGCATGAAATTCCTTGAAGAGTTCGACATCGGGCGGGAGATTGTCCATGAAAAAAGCCTGCAGATCATGGTATCCCGCCTCTTCATCAATGAGCTCATGCCTTGTTAGGATCCTATGGGTGTATGCGTCAACGACAAAGAGAGGCCTTCCCGCTCCATATAAGACAATGCTATCCGCTGTTTCCATTCCAATCCCCTTTACGGACAAAAGCTCTTTCCTGATAGTGTCGGTGTCAAGGGAAAAAAGCCCCTTTGTATCGCCGTTGTACTTATCCTCGATTAATTTGAGAAGATTCTTCAAACGCCTGACCTTGACATTATAGTACCCGGCAGGCCTGATGTATCCGGTCAGAGTAGATGCGGGTGTCTGGCTGAGCTTTGTTATGGACAACAGATCTCTTTCCCTTAGATTCTGGATGGCCTTTTCCACATTATTCCAGCTGGTGTTCTGGGTCAAGACAGCGCCAACCATCATCTCAAGCTCTGTCTCTGCTGGCCACCAGTCTTGGGGGCCGAAGGCGGAAAAGAGGAGATCATATATCTCCATCAAGGTCTTGCCAGTCGCTGTAGTCACCTGTCTACCACCTTGACAGCATTTGAAAGATACCTTAGATTTACTCGCTATGTCAATGCAACAACTTAAGAAAACGCGCAACATAGGTATCATAGCCCATATCGATGCTGGCAAGACTACCATAACCGAGAGGATACTCTATTACACTGGCAGGTCGCACAAAATGGGCGAGGTTCATGATGGGGAGGCTGTCATGGACTGGATGCCTGAGGAACAGGAGAGGGGCATAACAATAACATCTGCCGCCACGACATGCTCCTGGCTTGGGCACACAATAAACATCATAGACACACCGGGACATGTGGATTTTACTATTGAGGTTGAGAGGTCCTTGAGGATCTTGGATGGGGCAATAGGGGTATTTTGTGCGGTGGGTGGCGTGGAACCTCAGTCAGAGACCGTGTGGCATCAGGCGGATAGGTACGGGGTCCCAAAGCTAGCATTTGTCAATAAGCTGGATCGGCCTGGAGCCAACTTCTATGGTACGGTACAGATGATAAGGGATAGGCTTGGCGCCACCCCGTTGATCCTTCAGCTACCGTGGGGACAGGAGGAGGGGTTCCAGGGTGTTATTGATCTGATGGAGATGAGCGCTATTGTCTGGAATGAAGATGATCTCGGGGCTTCGTTTCAGAAGATCGCTATCCCAGAGGATTATATGCAAGAGGCTATCAGGCGAAGGGAGAGGATACTGGAACTACTAGCCGATAGTGATGATAGCATAATGGAGAAATACCTATCTGAAGAAGAAATAGATAGCCAGTCCATCAAGAGGGCAATCAGGCAGGGCACCATAAAGCTCAGGCTTGTTCCCGTTTTCTGTGGGGCAGCGTTAAGAAATAAGGGGATACAGCCGCTTTTAGATGGGATCGTTGAATTCCTCCCCTCACCGCTTGATGTTCCACCGGTAACCGGTATCAATCCGAAGACCAGGGAACCTGAGAGCAGGCCCCCAAGCCCAGGGGAATCCCTCTCTTCTCTGGCCTTTAAGGTAGCGATGGATCAGGGAAGAAGAATGACGTATCTTAGGATCTACTCCGGAATACTGAGACAGGGCTCCTTGATNNCAGGGCTCCTTGATCTATAATAGTACAAAGGATGTCATAGAAAGGGTAGCCAGGGTCATGAGGATGCATGCAAACAAAAGGGAGAGAATAGACCAGGCTATATGCGGTGACATTGTTGCCGTGATGGGTTTAAAGCAGACCACTACTGGCGATACCCTTTGCGAACAGGGTCATCCTCTCTTACTCGAGTCGATGGATTTCGATCAGCCAGTAATGTCCATGGCTGTGGAGCCAAAGCAGCTGAGGGACCAGGAACGGCTCTTAGATACCCTCACAAAAGTGGCAGATGAGGACCCCACCTTCAAGTTTGCTTCTGATGAGGATACTGGCCAAATAGTAATTTCCGGTATGGGTGAGCTTCATCTGGAAGTCTTAGCCCAAAGGCTCAAGAGGGAATTCTCGCTGGATGTAAATACCGGAAAACCACAGGTTGTCTACAGAGAGACCATAAGTGACACGGCGACAGTTGAGAAAGTATTTGATAGAGAATGGGGCGGTGCCATGCACTTTGCGGGCATTAAAATAGAGGTCTCGCCCTTGGAGCGGGGAAAGGGATCTGAGTTTGTCAACAACTGTTCAAATCCCCTAGTGACAGAGGAATTTATTGCCTCCGTAGAGGAAGGGGTAAAGGAGACATCGGGGAGCGGGGCCTTGATGGGTTATCCGGTGATTGACGTGCAAACCACTCTCCTGGATGCCACCGCAAAAGAGGCGCTATCCACCCCACTTTCCTTCAAGATTGTCGCATCCATCGCTTTCAAAGAGGCCTGTGAGCTTGCCTCACCCGTTCTCTTAGAGCCTCTTATGAAGGTTGAGGTAATCGTTCCTGAGGAGTTTGTAGGCGATGTGATAGGCGACCTGAATACCAGAGGTGGCAGAATTGAAAGGATCACGACGAAAGGAACAGTCAAGATACTGGCAGCTACAGCGCCTCTTTCCAAGATGTTTGGCTATTCAACAGCCCTGCGCTCTGCCTCTCAAGGGAGAGCCACCTTCACTATGCAATTCTCCCACTATGATAAAGTCTGACCTTGGTGGAAATTGTGGCCAGAACTATCGTCCATATTGATATGGATGCCTTTTTTGCTGCCATCGAGGTGCTAGACAATCCCTCCCTAAAAGGTAAACCCGTGATCGTGGGTGGCTCTACCAGTAGGGGTGTGGTTTCTACGGCCAGTTATGAGGCCAGAAGATTTGGAGTGCACTCTGCTATGCCCATATTCAAGGCCAAGGAGAGATGCCCTCAGGGCATGTTTCTTCCGGTAAGAAAGGATAGATATCAAGAAGTTTCTAGAAAGGTCGTGGATATATTAAAGGTTTTTACCCCTCTCGTTGAACAGGTGTCTATTGATGAAGCGTACCTAGATGTTACGGGTTGCGAAGCCCTTCTAGGGGGTGCCAGGGAGATAGCCAGGCACATAAAGGCGAGAATAGCTAAAGAGACAGGCCTGACTTGTTCCATAGGCATAGCCCCTAACAAGTTTCTGGCCAAGGTTGCATCTGACATGCACAAGCCGGATGGTTTGACCATACTGTCACGAGATGAGGTGGACTCATTTCTATCGAGATTGCCTGTTGAAAAGATCCCCGGTGTTGGAAAAAGGACACTAGAAGGCCTAAGGCATTACGGGATCAAAACGGTTGGGGATTTAAAGAGGCTCAACAAAGAGCGACTTTTGAAGGGCTTTGGAAAGTTCGGCCTTAGGCTGCATGAACTTGCAAGAGGGATAGACGACTCCCCTGTAGTTCCCTCTAGAAAGGTCAAGTCCATTAGTTCAGAGGAAACCCTTCAATCAGATACGGACGACCTTACCTCTTTAGGGATCTTAGTGACTTCCCACGCGGATAACGTGGCATGCAGATTGAGAAAGGGGGGATTCAACGCAAGGACTATCACCTTAAAGATAAAGCTCGATGATTTTTCGGAGATGAGCAAAAGCCTTACCATCTCCCACTCTTCAAATAGCACCAAGATCATATCGGATTCCGCCGTCAAACTGCTCTTAAATTCCCCTCCAAGGAGAAAAGTTCGTCTCATAGGGGTTGCTGTCTCCAACCTGGAAGTGACCAAAGAAGAGGTTCAGAGTTCCCTCTTCACTTTACGGGGCAAAGAGGACAAGGAACGAAAGACCGACGAGGCCATGGATGAGATCAGAAGGAGATTCGGAGGGAAGCTAATAAGGAGGGGAAGAGGTTGAGGGTACGTTTCTCTTGCGCTTTCCATTAATCCATTTTCTTGTGAAAACGAGGTCTTAGGGAAGTCTTATGTGTGGCTACATATAAGCTTTTCCAATGAAGATCTCATTAACTTTTCTAATCGATAACCCTTTCAAGAAATGGCAATAACATCCTGTGATAGATATTATCCCACAGATAATTCTGGATAGTACGGTGGAACATCCCGCGGGGCTTGAGGTTACTGATAAAGGCGAGAATCTGATCTGCAATCTGAGCAGGCGAGTCTTTTAAGGAGAAATACAGGACATTTTCCTTGCAGATCTCCCTAAAAGGGGGGATATCAGAACACACGATGGGTACCTTCAACATCCCCGCCTCTAGAAGGGGAATACCAAATCCTTCTTGGAGACTGGGCAGGAATAGCAGATCGGCGATCAGGTAGAAATCCCTCACTATGATCTTCTCCCCTGTCAAGTCGTCTCCTCCTTCGGAGAAATATTCCGCTACAATCAGGACGTCACGTTCAACGTGTAGTTGTCCAGCCAGCTTCTTTATTTTATGGTAATACTCGATTGTCTTTCTTTCGTGGGCGTTGTGCACGCCTGTGAGAAGCAGCCGCGCATACACTCCTTTATCCTTTAGGGCCCTTATAACACGGATAGAAAGCTCGATATTCTTTCGCGGATGCAACCTACATGGCTGTACCATGAGAAGGTCTGCCTCGAAGAGGTGCTCAGCCCTTATCATCCTAATAGTATTGCTAGCTAGATTGAAGAGGCGCACGGGATCGATTCCATCGGCAATAACATCAATCCCATTGACCTTATATAGATCGTGGAACTGTCTCCTCCTTTCCTCTGAAACGGTAATATAGTGAATATTGGGATTGTATTTCCTCAAGATATTCCACTGCTGACTTCTCAAATCAATTGGAGGCGGGGTATAGAAATAGGGAGAATCGTGGTCCCAGCTCACAACCTTTATTTTTCCACTATTCGCCAGCCGATGAATGGCAGAGGTTAGAGGAAGATTATAGGCCATGGTGAGGACATTGTGGGCAATAAGGACATCAAAGTTCTCCAAAGCCCGGGCAAGATAGTTGAAAATCTCCTCTGAACAGGATTCCAGGTCACGAGATCGTTCCGCCAGGTTTTCTTGGATCCAAAGGATTCTGGGGTTGCGAGAACTCAGCAGAGGGTTGGTTTCCACATCATATTCATCAGTTGATCTGGCACCATCGCCAGCAAATATCTTTACCCCATGGTTATAGCGCTTGAAGAGGGAGGCATGCTGTCGGATGACTTCCTCCACTCCACCGACGATTGGAGGGCAGGTATAGTGCAATAGGGCAATTTTGAACCGCCTCATCCGCGGTCTCCTATCCAAATGTACGCATTAGGTGCAGTAATTTCTCTTCCAAGACCTCGTAGGAGAAATATCTCATAGCCAGCTGGTAGTTATGCTCAACCATGGCCTGCAGCCTACCCTTATCATTCAATATTTCCTTGATTTGCGTGATAGTCTTAGAAGCTACAAAGCCATCTATGATAATGACATCAAACCCGATTGGCTCAATGTCCGAGATGTAAATGGAGTACCGATTCACGACTATGGGTTTTCTGTAGTAGACTGCCTCCAGAAAGGCATTCCCAAACCCCTCATATCCACTGGGATAGGTGACCAGGTCGGCACTCTGGTAGATATCGGCAATAGTGTAGAGTTTATCTGTCTCTTGACTTACAGTCCTTCGGGGCGATACTAGATGATCGATATGTACGATGTCTACTCCCATGTTCTTGCTGTAATCTTTAATCCGTACATGATACTCGTCACCTTCATCGTCCAATGCATGGGAGATCACCAGCACTGGGTTAGGTAGATTCAGATTCCTGACAATTTCAATAGAACGCTCAATCCATTTGCGGGGCACAACCCTTGTTGGTTGTAGAATAAAGAGGTCATTCCCTTTCAATCCAATCCTCTCCCGCAAATCGTTGCAATAATCATCCGCTGGTGAGGGCCCATGAGCAAAATCCAGTACGTTTGGGACTACGACATTAGAAATCCCCCTCCTGTAGCTCAACTGCTCTGATGCCAGGGAGTTTATCACCACGTGTCTGATAGATGGTAGATGAGGAGGAAAGGCCATATTGAGGTAATCCCTGCAGGAATTTACCAGGAACCGAGACCTCTCCCAGGCGAAGTCGTGGTGATGGCAGATGGTTGGCATGCAGGTTTCAGCAATGAACTCGGTAATTGCAAGTCCGAGAGGGATATTCATGGGTATGGACAGGGCATTTTCAGGAATAATGAGATCTACCTCATACGTCTTAACAAAATCATACAGGGCACCTTTCAGTTTATCCTTGATCTCTTGGACGGCCCCCGATGTCTCTCGTCTTCGATTTCTCTTGCCGAATAGATCGCTGTTGATTTCCTCAATCAAGTGATGTTCAAAATGGGCTTGACTGACAAGGAAGGACTTCTCCTCCGGCCTGTCTAGGCTTCCGGCGAAATAAGAGCAATTATATCCATTTCTTTCAAGTACATCCGCCCATTTCTGAATCTCAAGGGAAACTCCATCTGTTCCAGCAATCCTCGTGGAGATAAAACCGATGTTTCTGATGTGAGGGGAAGGACGTTTAGGCAAAATCATCGTATAGTAACTACCTCCCGGTCAAATAGTAATTCTAAATGAGCAAAGGCTCGTCAAAATTCGAGAATCCCCCCTGTGTAGGTGTAACTTTAGGATGCTATCAATTTGAGTTGTTCTGGGGTCAAATACCATTTGAGGTGCCCTGAATGTGTAGGTAGTTCTCCCGCGTCGATCCTACAGCAACCACCCCTTTCGAACTCTATTGTTGCCTTAGAGCCTTCCGTCAACAAAAAGGATGCTACCTCGGCAACCGATGGCAGGTGTCCGGCTACCAGGATCCTCATATTGCCAGCATA
>JABAOC010010252.1_pt1 | contig 12860 bp, 7 predicted proteins | sample 7062161 | NCBI WGS metagenome assembly JABAOC01 (sample SAMN14538625, study PRJNA623070) | marine sediment metagenome | biome: marine biome [ENVO:00000428]; feature: marine pelagic biome [ENVO:01000023]; material: deep marine sediment [ENVO:00002113] | place: India: Gulf of Khambhat ... | reverse complement strand
TTCAAGGACTTGCGCATCGTGTTTTCCCGTTCCGGTGATGTGGCTTGGTATTCCTGCTTTCTCGATGACTGCGGCTCCTACAAAGGCAAGGAGACGTGTTTGGAAGACGTTTTCCAGACCGGCGTTCTGGAGAAAAGGGAGGGCCGATGGGTCCATGTGCTGGTGCACGGGGCCTATCCTATCGACAAAATACCAGAGAATTATGTGAGGCGTTTTTATTCGGGTCTGTTTGAAAAGAATGAACAGAAATAGCTGGTTGTTTCTGTTCCCCCATGTGATTTGAAGCAAAAGAGGTTTATTATGAGCAGTAAATTTAAATTACTATTTTTAGCAGCTTTTATTTTTTTTGCTGGGATTGTGGTTTGTCTAAGTTTTATCTCTTGCAGTCGTGCTGGGCCGGACGATTTATGGGCTTTGACGGGACCCTACCTCGGCCAGAAACCTCCGAGCACAGAACCGGAAATCTTTGCTCCTGGACTCATAACCACCCATTACTCTCAAAGCTATATCGCATTTTTAAACGATGGCCGGGTTTGTGTCTTTTCAGAAAGCACGGAAAAAGGGCATGAAACGTATTATACCTATGAAAAAGACAGGCATTGGACAAAGCCGCAGAGGGCTCCCTTTGAAGAGCTGCAGGGTCACCCCAATTACACCTCAGGCCCCCTGGGCCGGAAAGTGTATTACCATTCTGGAAATCCGACTCACCCCGATGATGACAGGCCTGATGACAACATCTGGACCATTGAATGGACTGGTTCGGGCTGGGCAGAACCGGAAGTGCTGCCCGAACCGGCCAACTCGGAGTATGGCGAAGCCTATCCTTCTGCAACGGTTGACGGCACGGTCTATTTCTTCACCTGGAGAAGAGAGGGCACCCGGGGAGATGATATATGGTTCAGCCGCTGTATCGACGGACAATACCAGGAAGCGGAGCGTCTTCCCTGGCCCATCAATACGGATTTTATTGAATATGATCCCTATGTGGCTCCCGATGAAAGTTTCTTGATTTTCGGTTCGGATCGTCCGGGCGGCTATGGAAAAATCGACAATTATATCTGTTTCCGCAAAGACGACGGAAGCTGGACTCCTCCCATAAATCTGGGCCGTCCTTATAATTCTTCCAGTTCTGACCTGTGCGCGAATGGGAGTCCGGACGGCAAATACTTCTTTTTCACAAGCGGGAGAAAAACGGATGTCGACAAAGGCGATATCAGGGAAAAAACCGGTCAAGAGCCGGAGGAGGATGCCGATCTCTACTGGGCGGACTTTTCTTTTATTGATGAATTGAAAAAGACCCTGCTCACTAAACGGAACGCCGCAGAGATCATTAAACGGGATTACATGGAAAATGGTATTCAGTCTGCCATTGATACATTGAATAATCTCTATTCGGGTCAACAGGACAGCATCTTTTTCTCCCCGTTTGAGCTTCTTTCCATCTGTAGAGACATGTTGACAGAAGAGAAAACCGGAGATGCCGATTTATTCTTTTCGTCCCTTGATAAAACACTGCCCAAAGATGTCTCTATCAAGGAAGGTTATGCCCGCATCTGTGCCATGAATGGTTTTGTTTCCAGGGGACTGAAGATTTTCGAGGAGCTGAAGCTGGAGGATCCGGATTTTGATCTCAGTGATTCCTTGTCTGCTCTTGGATATCTTTTCACTCTCTATCCTGAAAAAACTGAAGAGGCTCTCTCGGTTCTGAAGTTCACAGTGGAAAAATTCCCGGAAGATCCCTGGGCCTACTTCAGCCTTGCCCGGATTTATCGAAGGCTCGGCGACCTGGAAAAAGCCATCACAAACTGCCGGAAGTCACTGGAAATCCGGCCGAATGTCGGAGATATTTCCGAGCTGCTGGAACGTCTGCTGGAGGAGCAGGAGCAGAAAAAGAAGCTTGAAGAATCCTTCCCTGTTCTCAAAGGTCCCTATCTCGGACAAAAACCGCCGGGCATGACACCGGAGTTATTCGCTCCAGGCATTCTCAATACCGAAAAAATGGGTGCCTTCTGCTCGGTCTTCTCGCCGGACGGGAATGAATTCTATTTTGTTCACTATGAACGGAAAGATGATACTCCAGGTGGAATAGCATGGACGAAACGAGTCAACGATGTATGGACAAAACCGGAATTACTCCATTTCAACAGCACAACGTACGACAACGATATGTGCATGTCAGCAGATGGAGACATGCTCATATTCCGCTCCTACAGAGCTTTGCCTAACGGTAAAAAACCCGAAGACCACACATATTTATGGTTCGTTGAACGTGCAGAAGAAGGCTGGAGTAGTGCCAAGCCGCTGTATTGTGCAGATGCCCCGATACGGACCGGGTACCCCTCCATCACAAAAAACGGAATCCTATACTTTGCCCACAAGCGCGATGAAGTCAGTGGAATCTACCGCTCGAAGCCTGTCAATGGTGCTTACGGTACTCCTGAACATGTATTCACTGCGGTCGAGGGGATCGATACCGAAGGAGACATGTTCATCGCACCGGATGAAAGCTACATGATCATTTCCTGCTGGAACCATCCGGACAATATCGGCAGCAGCCAAGGAGATCTTTACATCACATTCAAAAAGGAAGATGGGACATGGACAGAAGAGATAAACATGAGTGAGCTCATAAACACCCAATATGGGGAAAACTGCCCTCAGGTCTCGCCGGACGGCAAATATTTCTTTTTTAACCGCTACAATCCCGACGCCAAGGAAGGAAACATCTACTGGGTGGATGCAAAGATCATCGATAAATTTAAACCTGAAGAATTAAAGTAAAGAAAGAATCTTAAATTTAAGATATCTCATTTCATATAAGCTTGATAAAACTGCAGAATTTTGAATTCCTGTATCTGACCAATCTCTCTGCGAAGAGAGATCTCTACGATCAGATTGATCTGGGCTATACCATATTTCAGGTTCAGCGATGATAATGTCGATTGTTTTGCCATGAGGAGATGCGTTCATATAAAATAACAAGACTCTGAGATAAAAAATGAGAAAAGGGGGCACGATATGAAAAAGCGCATTGTGCACGTAATTGTGTTTTTGGCTGTCGGGCTTTTTTTGACATGGACCATCACTCCCGCGCAGGAACAGTCTGACGAGGACCTCAAAAAAAGGTATGCGCCGATCCTGGGTGAATACGCCTTTGAATTGGGTGGACAAACATTAACTTTGAATTTTTATATCAAAGGCGGTGCTCTTTGGGCCGATTCCGGAGATGGAAGACCGTTCACTATGAAACCAGCTGCCGAAAACACATTTGAATTTACAGCAGAAGATTCCGTCAACGGGACTTTTGAATTTAAGTTTTTAAAAGATGACCAGGGCAAATACTCCGTTTGTCATGTCGTTAATTCCGGGATGGGATTGGACCTGAAGGGGACAAAGAACGGAGCTGTGAATAAAAGCACCAGGCAAACAGTGACGGTTGAAGATTTTTCAGCCGAAGGCTTTATTCTCGATATCGGAGGCGGCGGAGAAGGAGTTATAGGACAGCTCAAGGGCCCGCAGGTGATCGCCATCGACATCAGCAAACGGGAACTGGAGGAAGCTCCGCCGGGTCCGTTGAAGATCGTAATGGATGCAAGGGATCTAAAATTCCTGGATAACACGTTCAACACGGTAACGGTGTTTTACACATTCATGTACATCGCCTCCAGCGACCACCAAAAAGTATTCGAAGAACTCCAAAGAGTGCTCACACCGGGAGGACGCCTTCTTATCTGGGATGTCATATTTCCTGAAAGAACCGATGAAACAAAGAATACGGCACTTTTTCTTTTCACGTTCAAACTTCCGGACAGAGAGATAGGAACGGGGTATGGAGTCAGACGGCCGGAGGGAGAACAGGGTCTGGCCCATTTCATCGAACTGGCCAAAAAAACGGGATTCAAGATCGTCTCCTACAAAGAAAAAGACCAGTCGTTTTTCCTGGAAATCGAGAAGCCTAAACGATAGGGAAATCGTATGCCTTCATCCAGTCATTCCAAACCGGGAGCGTTCGAAACCTGAAACTGCAATACAAATTCGCCAACATCGACACGATCAAGGTCGAAACCAAGGATACAAACGAGACCTGCCGAGGAGCAGGAGCTACGAGGCCTATTCGATAGACTAAGCTACAGAGAATTATGTGAGGCGCTTTTATTCGGGCCTGCTTGAAAAGAAAGAACAGAAATAGCTGATTGTTTCTGCTCCTTTATGAATTTAAGTAAAAGATGTTTATAATAAACAGGAAGTATTAGTTTTTATTTTATTCGAAAAGGAAAAGACCATGTCTAAAAAAGAACAACCAATTTTTATACTATTGCTGCTATCAGTTGCTGTGGTTTTTTTATCGGTCACGAACATTACTGCACAAAAACAGGATCTTAAAAAATTTGATGTTGTAAAGAACGAGAGCGTCCTGATACCTGCTGGGGAATTTTTGATGGGATCTGATAATCTGAAAGGAGATAATCCGGCTCACAAAGTGTATATCAAGTCTTTCTGCATGGACAAGTACGAAGTGACAAATGCCCAATATTTAATGTTTTGTCAGAAGACAGGGAGAAGCCTCCCGGAATTCTGGGGACAGGATCTATATCATTGTTCTGAAAAATTTCCTAACCATCCTGTTGTCGGTGTGAGCTGGGAGGATGCCGTAGCTTATGCTAAATGGGAAGGAAAGCGGCTTCCGACAGAGGCGGAATGGGAATACGCAGCAAGAGGAGGCCTAAAAAAATTGGATTATCCCTGGGGGAATTCCCTGACTCCCTCGCACGCAAATTATTACAGGCCTGGAACTGAAGGGACAAGACCTGTCGGAAGCTATTCACAAAACGGATATGGACTGCACGACATGGCCGGCAATGTGGTGGAATGGGTTCGTGACATTTACGACCAGGACTACTACCGAAAAAGCCCTTATAAAAACCCTCAAGGTCCTAAAAAAGGCAGATTCCGTGTGATTAGGGGAGGAGGATGGCATTCAGGTCCATCCTGCAATAAGGTTTTTTATCGCAACGCCTTACCTGCCAACTGGGTGGATATTAATGTCGGATTTCGTTGCGCTAAAGATGCACGCGGTAAATAAGTTTTCCTGACACGACAGTATTTTACGGGATATTGATCGATAAATTTCATTAAATTCATGATGAAAGCAAAACAGAAGAAGTCCCATATGAAAAAGTATGTCTGTGCGCTGGTGATTTCAGTATTTTCTTTTCAGCATTAGCCAGAGCTGAAGAGCTGAGCGGAACGGAAAAAAATGTTGAATACATCTGGAAACCATTTGATCAGAGATATGCTTTTTTCCTGCTTCGCCGCCTTGACTGGAGTTTACTCTACTGTGTTTACCGACTGAAGCTCTTGTAACTGGCCATCGAGTTGATGAATCCAAAAGCCAACTAGATATCATAACTTTATCCGTCATCTGTAGTGATGATATCTACGCCAAGAGCTTCTATAAGCTGGGCAGGATATTTGAAGAGAAAGGGCAGATTGAAAAGGCAGTGAGCTATTATCAGAGATATCTGTTTTATCGGGAAAAGTCAGATCAGTATCATCCGGAAATCAGGATGCCGCAAAGAGGCTTGCCAACCTGAAGAAATCTTAGGAAATTGCTTCAATGCGAAAGGAGTTTTTCATGAAACGAGTATTGGTGCTTTTTTGTATTTATCTTTCGCTTTTGGCAGTATCCAGTGGTTGTGCTCGACAGAGTGATTTTCCCGTTTTAAAAGGTCTCTATCTCGGCCAGAAACCGCCCGGGATGACTCCGGAGATTTTTGCTCCGGGAATCGTATCGACCGAGAAGAACGAGATAAATTCAGTGTTCTCACCTGACGGCAAAGAGTTCTTTTTCGCCCGACGAGAAGGGAGTACGCTTATGATGTATTTTTCCCGAAATGTTAACGGGATATGGACGAAGCCGAAAGCATTCCCATATTGTGAGGGCACTTTTAACGGGGATATGAATTACTCACCGGACGGCAAACGTCTGTATTACTGTTCCAATCGAAAAACAGATGCCAGTCTCGGAGACCTGGATATTTGGTACAGCGAGCGCACAGAGACAGGCTGGTCCGAACCTGTAAACCTGGGTACTCCCGTGAATTCATCCAGCAGTGAGACCTATCCCCTATTCACCCAAAATGGGGGTTTGTATTTCGGTTCGAACAGAGAAGGAAAACGAGGAGATAAAGACGTTTATTATTCCAGGTTTATCGACGGCAAATACACTCAGCCGATACCGCTGGGAAACGCGATCAATTCCGACTATGGCGAGGGGGACACATACGTGGCCTTCGATGAAAGCTTCATGGTCATTAACTCTTGGGGAAGGCCTGATGGGTTTGGTAGAGGTGATTTGTACATCAGCTTCAAGCTCGCTGATGGAGCCTGGTCCAGAGCCAAAAACATGGGCAAACGGATCAACACAGAATATTTAGAGTTCTGCCCGATGCTCTCACCCGGTGGGAAATATCTGTTTTTCACCAGCTATCGAGGAGGAAACGGAGACATCTACTGGGTGGATGCCAAAGTCATCGAAGCCTATAAGCCTGAAAATTATGAAATCCAGTCGCAAATTCTCGGCGAAAAGCGCATGATCACAGTTGTTCTCCCCGAAAATTATAATCGATCTGTAAAAAAATATCCGGTCCTTTTACTTCTGGATGCAGAGTGGTCTGTCGATAAATTCAATTCTGTCGTGTTGTCCATGTCCGAGAAAGATGAAATCCCCGAGCTGATGATTGTAGGAATCTGGAATATCAATGAGGATACACGATTGAGAGACTTGACTCCCACTCCCGCGGAAAAATATCCCGGGAGTGGTGGGAGTGACAAATTTTTTCTGTTTCTGGCCAAAGAGGTCATCCCTTTTATCGAGTCCAAATTCAGAATAACCTCTCCCAAAATCCTGTTCGGACACTCCTCGGGGGGCTTGTTCACCACCTATGCCCTGGTAAAAAATCCCGATGTATTCGATGGATATATCGCTTCCAGTCCAGGACTTTCATGGGATAATGAGCTGGTCTTGAAGAGAGCCTCGCAGATGTTCAAAGAAAAACCTGCTCTGAATAAATTTCTGTATTTGGGTATCGGAACAAAGGACTACAAAACCTACATGGCATCCACAGCGAATTTCGCTGGCATACTCAAATCCGAAGCGCCGCCAAGCTTGAGTTGGGTGTACAGAGTCTTCGAGGGAGAAGATCACACAACCATACCGGATAAGAGTTTTCCGGACGGACTGCTCTGGTTTTTCCAAAAATTCAAAAAAAGACCGTAAAGGCCAATTTCCTGAGCCTGGATTTGGAGCAGACGGAAGGATAAGCATAAATTATAGTTTAGGGTTACGTTCAGAGTATTGAACCGAGGAGAGTGACACAACGCGATTTAAAATTTCGCTGTTTATGTCGGCATGCTTTATTTATTTTTTTCTGACGAGTTGCATAAAGAAAGTTGATTTTCCAATCCTCTCAGGTCCCTATCTGGGTTAAAAACCTCCGGGAATGATCCCGGAAATCTTCGCTCCAGGAATCATTTCGACAGAGAATCTGGCGGAAAAAGGTTGCGCATTTACTCTGGATACGAAGCTTTTCCTTTACAACCGGCAGGATAGGAAAAGATGACATCTGCTGGGCGACGCAAAAATAATCGGATATTTTAGATTAGATTAATTTTTTCAGTTAAAAAAAATTCAAAAGACCTTTGGTAAGTTTTTAGCAGTTATTAGTCTATATGANNGGTAACTTTTTAGCAGTTATTAGTCTATATGAAAAACAATTTAAAAGGAGGCAAGTCATGTACAAAAAAACACGATTTAATTTTAATTCCAGAATCTTATTGATGGCTTTTGTAGCGGTATTAATCTCGTTATCAACTATTGGATGTTCTGATGAGAGTAATTCTGGTATTTATTCAAGTCAAAACAATTTTCAACGTGATATTAATCAGATGCTCTCCAAAGTGTTCAAATCCCAAGAGCCGGGTGCATCTGTGATAGCTACGCAGCAAGGCAAGGCAGTTTATCGAAATGGATTTGGGATGGCTGACCTTGAGCTTGCTGTTCCGATTGAAGCGAACATGATTTTTCGAATAGGTTCGCTGACGAAACAATTTACCGCAGTTGCTGTGTTCATGCTTGTTGAGAAAGGAGAACTTTCGCTAAACGATAAGATCACCAGTTTTTTTCCAGAAAGCCCGGAAAGCTGGCAAAAGATTACGGTTGAACATCTGTTAACTCATTCGTCCGGGCTTCAGAGTTATACAGATATGAAGCAGTGGGAGAAACTGGCAAAAGAAGATGTGAAGCCTGAACAGATAGTTGAATTAATAAAAAATGAAAATTTGCTTTTTTCGCCCGGAGATCATCTTTACTACAGCAACTCTGGGTATTTTCTCTTGGGAGCTATAATTGAAAACGTAACAGGGCATAAATATGGCGATTATATTCATGAACAGATTTTTAAACCTCTGGGAATGAACAGCAGCCATTTCGGCAGTCATGCCAAGATAATCCCAGGACGCGTCAAAGGCTATAAAGTGGATGATGGGAAGTATCAAAATGCAGATTATATCAGTATGACCTCACCTTTTTCAGCAGGGGGGTTATTGTCAAGCGTTGATGACTTAGCGGTTTTCAATGAAGCGCTGTATTCAGGGAGGCTGATGAGCAAAACGAATGTGGAAAAAATGACGACACCGTACAAACCGAATGTGAGCGGCCCCCCTATCGTTGGATATGGCTGCGAGATCGTTCCCTTTAAAGAACGAAGGATGGTTTGCTTGCGGGGAGCAATAAATGGATTCGATTCCTTCATTCTCTATATTGCTGATGATCAGATATATGTTGCTGTTCTGCAGAACAATGTATCGACAGAATATACTTCTGAATATCTTGCCAAAAAAATCGCTGCAATACTCATTGGAGATCCCTATCCGGAACGGCAGGTCATAAAGCTTCCTAACTCAATTCTACTCAAATACGCTGGAGTTTACAGAATCGATGAGAATAATGTTAGAAAAATAATTGTTGAAGAAGACAGAATTTTCAGTCAAAGAAACAACGGCTCCAAGCTTGAAATTTGGCCTTCCTCAGAAACGACATTTTTTTATAAGGGACGTTTTATTTACATTACGTTTGGTTTTGATGACAAGGGACAGGTAATAAACATGATCATGCACTATGAAGACGGGAGTCAGATAACTGCTGAAAAAGAAAAATAAAATCCATGCCCACCGGTCATAAACGCCACCAATGAAGAGACACTGATTCAAGATTACAAAGACCGCTACATCGACCGAATGCCCTATTTACGGGGCGATGTCCTGGCTTTTCGGTGGAATGCCCTGATCAAACGGATATCAGGCCACTCCCTGGATGATTTGATATTTGACCTCTTTCAAAAGGCTCAAGCCTCTTGAATGAAGGTAATGAAGGTGTTATTTACTTGATAGATAATAAAATCATCGAAGATATTAATCCGGACTCTATTAAATAAAGAGGAAATCATGAAGTCAATTCGCTTGTTTTGTTTAATAGCTTTTCTTTTATGCACTATTGCTCGCTCTCAGGAAAAATCAGATTTTCCTGTCCTCCAAGGTCCCTACCTCGGCCAGAAGCCGCCTGGAAAAACACCGGAGCCTTTTGCTCACGGTTTGATATCGACTCTTGGATCTTCAGCGATCGGGATTTCAGTAACACCCGATGGAAAAGAGATTTATTACACTTCATGGGGAGGAGAAACTAAAACTGTAATAATGGTTACAAGATTAAATAATGATCATTGGACTAAACCCCAAGTAGTCTCTTTTTCGGGAAAGCATCAGGATTGGGATATGAACATATCTCCGGATGGAAAGAGTATTTTTTTCACATCTAAAAGACCTCTTGAGGAGAATGGGAATCCATTAGAACGAGGAGATATATGGTTTGTCGACAGGCAATCCTCAGGCGATTGGGGTGAACCGGTCTGGCTCGGACAGCCAGTCAATACAGACTTACCTGAGGTTCACCCAACAGTATCGGAAAACGGAACATTATATTTCTTTTCTGCCGAACCTGGTAAAATGCCAGATATTTATTGTGCAAAATTTGTAAATCATAAGTACCTAAAACCGGAGAAACTTGGAAATCCTATCAATACGGATTATGCCGATATGGATCCATTTATTGCACCGGATGAAAGTTATCTGATATTTCATTCCAACCGTCCCGGCGGACTTGGTTCTAATGACTTCTATATTTGTTTTTTCAATAAAAAAGAGGGTGCCTGGATGCAACCAGTAAACATGGGATCACCCGCAAATTCGGAGAATAACGAATACTGTGCAAGAGTATCGCCCGACGGGCAATACATGTTTTTCTCGAGAAGAGAAGGTGGTAGAGGGGAATTTTACTGGATGGATGCCGGAATTATTGAAGAACTCAGGTCGAAAATGAATCGAAAGACGAATTCTCCATCACCATCCGAATCGATAATAAAAATATTTGAACAAGGTGTTGAAAGGCACCACACAAAAATCAACCCGGAGGTTTCCAAAAATTGAGTTTTGCCTTTTAAGGTCTCACAGAACTCTATTCTCACCTTAGCTTTGATCCTGAAACTGGGCTAAACTCAACAGATTATAAATATCCACTTCATTATCGCCTCTTGATAATACACTTGCCTTCCCATCTTATCTAAGAAAAGTTTCTGTAAGGATAGGATGGGCCTGCCCCTGAATTTCCCTCTCTTCTTAACCTCTCTTTTCTCTCTCATTCTTCCTTGACACTCCTGACCCCTTCCTATAAAATCGGGGCTATTTTTCTTCAGCTGAAAGAAAGACTGCGTGTTCAAACAGAGGAGAATCATGTGGTAAGAAAAGAGTTCCTGCCTGGCTGGGCGATGATGCTTGTCATCGGAATTGCAGCCTCCCTGCTTTCCAAGCTGGTTGTGGTCGGCGGAAAAAATCCGATCGAGGCTGCCGCTCTGGCTGTGCTGCTCGGCATACTTTTCAGAAACGCCGGTTTCGTTCCCAAGGTCTGTCATCCGGGCATCAAGGCGTTTGAGAAAATTCTCATCCTGGGAATCGTGTTCATCGGCGCCTCTCTCGATTTCAAGAATATCGGTTCCCAAGGCGTAAAAATGCTGGCCATCATTCTAACGACCATGTTCGTCAGTTTTTTTGTCATCTATTTTCTGGGCAAGGCGTTCAAGCTCCCGGCTCCACTCGCTCTGCTTCTCTCGGTGGGGACGACTATCTGTGGGGGTTCGGCCATTGCTGTAACAGCGCCTCTTATCAAAGCCAAAGAAGAGGAAACTTCCTACGCCATCGGCACCATCGCCCTCTGGGGAGTGATAGCCATCCTTCTCTATCCGAAAATGGCGCAGCTTATCGGAGTGACAGATGTCAATTTCGGTGTGTTTGCCGGCACTGCTATCCACTCCACTCCTCAGGTCGTGGGCGCCGGATTCATTTTCTCGGATATTGCCGGGAAGACTGCGACTGCCGTGAAACTCATCCGCAACTGTTTCATGGTCCCGCTGGCCTTCTTGATTGCTGTCTGGTACACAAAGACCGTTTTGATGACTCAAAAAGGAAAAGGGACGCAGGTGAATGTGGCCAAGGCTTTTCCCTGGTTCCTCTTCGGCTATTTTTTGATGGCCGGACTCAACACTCAGGGTTATTTTTCAGCGGCAGGAGTCGAGGGGTTGAGCACAGCCGGTAAATTCCTCATCCTCTTGGGGCTGGCCGGGATCGGCCTTAACACAGTCTTCGCCTCCTTTAAAAAAGTAGGATTCAAGCCTTTGCTCGTCGGGCTCATCGGATCAATCGTGGTCGCAGGATGCAGCATCGTAATGATTATCCTCATCCTTTAGCGGGCAGCAGCATTTCATGAGCCTTGTCAAATTAATCTAGCCTTTTTCCTCATCTGCCGGTAAGATGTTTGAGAAAGAAGGGAAGACAATGACAAAGAGAATAACCGCTCTCCGTAAGCTTATGAAAGACCATGGAGTGGGCGCCTATCTCGTTCCCAGCTCAGACCCCCACCAGAGTGAATATGTCCCTGAATTCTGGCAGCGAAGAAAATTCATAAGCGGCTTCACGGGGTCTGCGGGTGATGCGGTCATCACCCAGAATAAAGCCGGACTCTGGACAGACTCCCGCTATTTCCTCCAGGCCGAGCAGGAATTGGATAAAAAAGTGTTTGCGCTCTTCAGAATGGGGATGCCGGATGTGCCGAGTATAGAGGACTGGCTGATCAAAGAACTCAAACAGGGAGAATCGCTCGGCATCAATCCTCAGGTGATATCCCGCACAAGTTTCGTAAATATTCAGAAGAAACTGGAGGAAAAAGGGATCGGCTTAAAATGCATCGAAAAAAATCTGGTGGACGCAGTATGGGAGGACAGGCCGGAAGCGCCAAAAGCGAAGCTCGAAATTCACGCGGAAAAATATTCTGGAGAGTCAACCTCAAGCAAACTGAAAAGACTGCGAGAAAAAATGGCAGAAGCAGCGACGGACGCATTAGTGGTGACAATGCTGGATTCGATCGCCTGGCTCTTCAACATCAGAGGCTCTGATGTGAAGTACAATCCGGTCGTTATCGCCTACGGCCTGGTGACCCTTGAAGGAGCGATGCTCTTTGTGGACACAAACAAGATACCAGAAGGAGCCAGACAGGCTTTGAAAGGCATAGAGATTCTGGATTATGAAGACTTCGGCTCAGAGCTTCAAAGACTGGCTCGGAATAAAGCAAAAATCTGGCTCGATGAAGCCAGCGTCAGTCAGTGGATCGTGAATATCCTCGAAAAAGGAGCCAAACTGCACTTTCAGCCGAACCCGATCAAGATGTTTAAAGCCATAAAGAACAAGACAGAAAT
>JABAOC010046806.1_pt1 | contig 12863 bp, 14 predicted proteins | sample 7062161 | NCBI WGS metagenome assembly JABAOC01 (sample SAMN14538625, study PRJNA623070) | marine sediment metagenome | biome: marine biome [ENVO:00000428]; feature: marine pelagic biome [ENVO:01000023]; material: deep marine sediment [ENVO:00002113] | place: India: Gulf of Khambhat ... | reverse complement strand
GATCCTCATAGTCAAGCGGAAGTCGAGTGGGTACAGCTTCTCTTATCGCCGCAGAGACACATATTCCGCCGGGCCGCGCCATTTGCTCCAGGCGTTGCGCCAGTACTACGCCAGCGCCGGTAACCGTATCGTCCGCATACACGACCTCACCGAGCGCAATACCGACGCGGAGGACGGGACGGATATCATCGTCCAGCTCTTTGTTGGCTCTTTCATTGGTTTCCTGAGCGCAAAGTGCGGCAAGTACGGCATCGGAGCCGCGGGCGAACTCAGCCAGAAAGGCGTCTCCGCGCAGCTCGGTAACGTTGCCACCGTAGGCTTCTACTGATCGTGCGAATCCCTGGAAGGCAGCCTGGATTCTTTCGTGCGCTATCTGTTCGTCCTTTTGCACGAGCGTTGTCGAGCCGACCACATCCGAGTGGAGGATTACCGCTAGCTTGTGCGACAGATGGCCCTTTGCCATTGGTTGCCCGAAAGGAATAAAGGACAGCAAAGAGTAGCATAAGTGTCCTAATATACTGCGCGTCATGTTCAGTCGCGAGTGTTGGTACCTGGCCGAAGATTGTCACTCTCTCAAGCCACGAGGGTTTGCTTCGGGCACTCGTAGCCAATGATTGATGAAACTTGAGTGACTGTTTTCGGTCGGTAGCAGGCTGATAGGCATCTATCCCCTGACCGACCGCTCGCGGGCTAACAGCGGCCACTCGGTCTCGAGCGAATGAGGCCCTGTCTGCTAGCCGGTAGAAGCTGCTACCTGCTTACTGGCTACTGAGGTTATACGCCCTCAACGACCACGATGCGTGCGTCGGCGGCGCCGTCGCGAAAGCTTTTTGCGTCCCGGTATTCAGGAGAGCGATAACAGGCGAGCGCCTGCTCCATGTTTGGAAACTCTATCAATACTGTGCGCGCATAGGGTTCCTCGCCTTCAAGCACTTCGGTGAGTCCACCCCGGGCTAGGAACTTCCCACCGTATTTCGCCAACGCCGCCGGCGTGCGCCGCTTGTATTCTTCGTAGGGTTCAGACTTGGTNNGGTCACGTTCATGAAAACGATCCAGTAGGCAGACATAACTTCCTCCCCTTGCGCCCTCCCAAAAAGCGAGAGAGAAAATGTTGGTTGCGGTGCTGAGAATTATACCTTGCAGGTCCCTCAGTAATTCCGTTTTAAGTCCACCACTCCCATAAGTGGCTCACCTCGCTCGAAACGCCGGATGCTGTTGACAACGTGTGCGGCGGCGGTGGCCGGATTAGTCAAGCTGGCGATGTGAGGGGTCACCGTCACTTTGGGATGACTCCAGAAACAGTGCTCGGGCGGCAAGGGTTCGCTGCAAAACACATCGAGCGTCGCGCCGGCGAGATGATTGCTATCGAGCGCGTCAAGCAAGTCTTGCTCCGCCAGATGACGGCCGCGGCCGGCATTGATGAGGCAAGCGCCGCGGGGCAAGGCCGCAAAGGTGTGCTTATTGAGGATGCCTTCGGTTTCCGGTGTCAGCGGCAGCAGACAAACGAGAATCTGCGTGTCTTGCAGAAATGAAACCAGCTGATCGCGGCCATGATAGGTCTTGATGTGCGCAACGGTTGCGGCGCTGCGCCTCCAGCCGGTAACGGCAAAACCCAGCGCGGCGAGCTTGGTTGCGGCGTCGCGTCCCATCACGCCCAGGCCCATAACGCCGACGCGCCGGTCCATCGGTCGTACTTGCGGCAGCTCGCGCCAGACGCCTTCGCGCTGCTGCGACGCATACTCGCTCATGTGGCGGTGGTAGCGCAGCACATGATAGAGCACGTATTCACCCATGCCCTCGGTCAATGCCGGATCCATCATGCGCACGAACGGCACATCTTTCGGCAGCTCGGTGGTGGCCAGCAGATGATCGACGCCCGCCCCCAACGAGAAGATTATTTGCAGATTAGGTAATTGACTGAAGACGTCCGGCGGCGGTTGCCAGACGAGCGCATATTCGATGTCCTCGTTCCGGCCCACGCCCGGCCAAATACGCACCTCGAGCTCCGGNNGCTCCGGCATTTGCGCCTGCAACGACTGTCGCCACTTGTCAGGCGAATCGGTCGGACTGCAAAACAACAACGTGGGCATAGGAGGTAGCGGTCACGGCCGATGCCCGCGAATGTCGCTCAGGCTCGCGCGCGGCGTGATGGCTTCCGGATCGATTAGCAAGTCGAGTAACGCCGGCTTGTTGGCCGATAGCGCGCGCTCGAAGGCCGGCGGAAAATCCGCGGTGCGCTCGACGCGCTCGCCGTAAGCGCCATAGGCCTTCGCCAACGCCACGAAGTCGGGATTCACCAGATCGGTGGCAATGACACGCCCGGGATAATGGCGCTCCTGATGCATGCGGATCGTGCCGTACATGCCGTTATTGATTATCAGCACAATAATATTCAACCGGTACTGAACGGCGGTGGCCAGCTCCTGGCCGGTCATCAGAAAACGACAACCGTCGCCGGCAAAGCATACGACAGTGCGCTCCGGATGCTGCGCCTTGGCGGCAATGGCCGCCGGCACACCGTAACCCATGGAACCGGACGTCGGCGCCAGCTGCGAGCGAAAGCTGCGGTACTGAAAATAGCGGTGCACCCAGGCCGTGTAGTTGCCGGCACCATTCGTAATGATCGCGTCCGCCGGCAGATGCTGGCGCAACCAAAACACCACCTCCGACAGCTGAAGATCACCCGGACCGTGCTGCGGCACGATGTTGGCGAGGTAGTCGGCACGGGCGTCTGCAGTCCACGCCTCCCAGGCGATTGCATCTACCGGTTCCAACGCCTGGGCGGCCGCGGCAAAGGCAGGCATGCTTGCGTTGATGGCGAGCCGGGGTTGATAAACGCGGCCGAGCTCTTCCGCGCCGGGGTAGACATGCACCAGATTCTGTCTCGGTGTCGGAATATCGACCAAGGTGTAGCCGCTCGTCGTCATTTCACCCAGACGCGCGCCGACGACAAGCAGGAGATCGGCATCGCGAATGCGTTGTGCCAGCTTGGGATTGATGCCGATGCCGATGTCGCCGACATAAATCGGGTGTGTGTTGTCGAACAAATGCTGGCAGCGGAATGATGCGCCGACGGGAACATGGTTGGCTTCGGCGAATGCCTCAATCCCTTCGCAGGCCTTGGCCGTCCAACCGCTGCCGCCGAGAATCATCAACGGTCGTTGGCTTTCCGAGAGCAGCGTTTGCAAACCTCGCATTGCCTCGCTGCCTGGATACGTCTCAACACACTGGTAGGGCTCCGCATCGTTGACCTCGACGGCATCGTTCAACATGTCCTCGGGCAAGGCAAGCACGACTGGTCCCTGCCGTCCTGAGGTGGCGGTATAGAAAGCGCGGCTCAAATATTCGGGAATGCGCCGGGCGTCGTCGATCTGCGCCACCCACTTCGCAAGCTGGCCGTACATGCGCCGGAAATCGATCTCCTGGAACGCTTCGCGATCGAGTGTGTTGCGCGCCACCTGTCCGATCAAAAGGATGAGTGGTGTCGAGTCCTGATAGGCGATGTGTATACCGGCGCTGGCATTAGTCGCACCGGGTCCTCGTGTGACGATGCAGATCCCCGGCTGTCCGGTGAGCTTGCCGTAGGCATCGGCCATCATCGCCGCTCCGCTTTCGTGGCGACACACCGTCAGCGCGATGTCCGGGACATCGTAAAACGCATCTAGCAGCGCTAGGTAGCTTTCCCCAGGGACGCAGAAGGCGCGCTCGGTCCCGTGGATGCGCAGCTGATCGACCAGGACGCGGCCGCCCGTACGTGTGCCCGACTTAGCCATGTGGCAGGGTCTCTGATAAAGTGCGCTGCGTTTGCATCGTCGCGGCGTATGGTAGAGGAAGGCCCGAGTACTGTACACCCGCGCTTGCTGCCGGTGCATCGCAGATGGAACAAAGGCAAACCAAAAATATTATCGTCTTAGGGGCCGGCATAGTCGGCGTGGCGACGGCGCTTTACTTGCAACGCGACGGCCATGCGGTCACCCTGATCGATCGCGACGATCCCGGGGAAGGCTGCTCGTCGGGCAATGCCGGTATTATCGCCCGCTACTCGGTCCTGCCCTTGGCAACGCATGCGGCGCTGCACGAAGTCCCGAGGATGTTGCTCGACCCGCTCGGACCCTTGTGCATCCGTTGGCGCTACCTGCCGCGGTTACTGCCGTGGTTGCTGCGTTTTCTGAACAGCACGGGACGCCGCCAGGTCATCGCCGCCTGCGAGGCGCTTGCCGCCTTGCAGCGTCACACCCTAGACGCCTACTGGGCCTTGATCGATCAGGCCGGGGCGCGCGGCCTGGTACGCACAAACGGTGTACTGTTTCCGTACGAATCGGAAAAGAAGTTCGCCGCCGATGCCGCTAAACGGACGCTGGCGTCCGAGCACGGCGCGATGGTGAAGGAGCTTTCCGGGGACGAGGCCCGCGAGCTTGAACCGGCGCTCAGCCCGCACATCAAGTGCGCCACCTTCTCCGCGGAATCCGCGCACACCGTCAATCCCTTACGCCTAGTGAAAGTCATGGCGCAGGACCTCGCCCGTCGCGGCGCAACGATTAAACGTGCCGAGGTTACCGGTGTCGAGGCCAACGCAAGCGGCATCGTTGTCCACAGCGACGGCGATCGCTATCGCGGCGACATGGTGGTCATCGCACTCGGGGCCTGGTCGGGAAAATTCGCCGCCGGCCTGGGCAGCCCGGTGCCGCTGGACACCGAACGGGGTTATCACGTCGTGATCCCCGATGCAGGCATCGAGCTAACGCTGCCGGTGCTCTTTCCCGAGTACAAGTTTGCCGCCAGTTCGATGGAAATGGGTTTGCGCCTTGCGGGCACGGTGGAACTTGCCGGAGTTGACGCGCCGCCTAACTATGCGCGGGCGCGCGTGCTATTGAATCACGGTCAGCGTTTGCTGCCCGGATTGAGGAGAGCGGAGTACTCGCAGTGGATGGGATGTCGTCCTACCTTGCCCGATTCGCTGCCTGTCATCAGCCGCTCGCCGCATCACGCCAACGTCTACTTCGCTTTCGGCCACCACCACCTCGGTCTGACCCTAGGACCGATCACGGGACGCTTGATTGCCGATCTGGTCGCCGGGCGCGACAGCGTTATCGACCTCAGACCGTACCGCATCGACCGCTTCTAATGCTCAGGTTGCCGTGTCGCCCGCTTTTAACCGCGAGCGCGAACGGGCGCTACTTGATGATCAGATCGAGCGGCATACGGCTCAACGGCTCGCAACCCTCTTTAGTCACCAACACCGTCTGACCCAAGGTCATCGCGCGATTGGCATCACTGTCCATGAGAATAATGTGCAGAAAGAACACCATGTTCGTCTGTGCCAGTACCGCGTTGCCCGTGTAGAACATCGGCCAGTCCATCCATGTCGGCGCGAAGGTCGCGCCCAAGCTGTAACCGCAGGCATTGAGCCGATCGTCCTTGTAGCCGGCCGCATCCAGCGTGCGCGCATGGGCGTCAAACACTTCGCCGATACGGCGATCGGGCTTGAGGATTTCCATGCACGCATGCATGGCATCGACACAGGCTTGATGCATCGCGCGGTGCTCGGGATCGGGCTCGCCGATCAGGATGGTGCGCATGAGACAGGCATGGTAGTGACGGTAGACGCCCGCGAACTCGAGCGTGAGCTGGTCCTTCGCTGACAGATTCCGCCGGCCGCTGAAATAACGACACAACAGGGCGTCGTGCCCCGACCCGATAATAAATTCGTTGCCGGGATAGTCGCCGCCGCCCCGGAATACCACGCCGTGCATCGCCGCCAGGATGTCGCCCTCGGCGGCGCCCGGTTGCGCCAGCTCGACCGCCTGTGCCAGCGCCGCGTCCGCGAGCTCGGCTGCCTGACGCACGTAGGCGATCTCGGCCGAGGTCTTGATCGCACGCAGCTTCGTGATCAGATCCGAGGCATCCGCCAGAGTGCAAAACCCATCGAGCGCTTTTTCCAGCTGGCGCCAGTTCTGGGCAGTCAGTCCGTAACTGTCGAGCTCGATACCCAAGCGCTTGCCCTTGCAGCCGTGCTCTTCCAGGATCACGCGCAGGTCCTCGGTCGGGTTATGCTTGGCCTTGTCCACCCATATGCGGATATCCTTGATCGTCGACGTGTGTTGCGCCTGGCGCAGATCGGGCGACCGCGTGAGCAGTGTCATCTGGCCGTCGGCGCCGAGATACAGGCACTGAAAGAAACAGTAGCCGAAGGTATCGTAGCCCGTCAGGTAATACATGCTCTCCTGCCGGAAAATCAGCAAGCCGTCCAGGCCACGCATCCCCATCTCGCGCGTGGTCGTTAACTGCCGGCGGGCCAGCTCCCTATCTGAAAAGTGGATCGCCATCGTTTTTATTGTCCCGTTTTCTTGCGGGAAGCCACACTATAGCACCCATTCCGGCTTCCGCAGATACGGTAGGTTCCATGGCACCGAAACGACCGAGTCGCGCTGCCATGGGCATGAGGGGCTTGAAAAGGTCGCTCCAGCCATTGTGCGCAATCCCGATTTTCCAGCTGCGTCATGAAGACCTGATCGCCGAAAGCGCGCTACAATTCCTACTGCCGTCCCAGAAAGCGGGAAGGCCAGAAGCGACCGAACGATTTTTCCTACCCCGGTGACAATTAAAGGAGAGAGTCAATGGCTAAAGCACGTGCACGGCACATTCTTGTGGACACCAAGGAAGCCTGTGAGGACCTGAAGAATCAAATCGAAGGCGGTGCCGATTTCGCCACCGTGGCAAAGGATCATTCCAAGTGCCCTTCGGGAAAGCGCGGTGGGGATTTGGGCGAGTTTGGTCCTGGTCAGATGGTCAAGGAGTTCGACGATGTCGTCTTCAGCGCCGAAGTGGGCAAAGTCCACGGCCCCATCCAGACGCAATTTGGCTATCATCTCATCGAGATCACCAGCCGCACCTAAATCAAAGCTGAGTCGGCCAGGCATGCTGAAAAGAGGCTAAGGTATGGCGAGAAAACGCGTCGGTATCATCATTTTCGACGACATCGAAGTGCTCGATTTCTGCGGCCCGTTCGAAGTCTTTTCGACGACCCGGCTTAACGAGGACAAGCGACGCGAGGAGCCCTCGCCCTTTGAGGTTCTGCTGGTGGCGGAAACAAGCGGGCCCATCACCACGACAGGCGGCATGAAAGTTATCCCCGATTGTAGTTTCGACGCGTGCCCGAAGTTAGATGTTCTCGTAGTGCCCGGCGGCTGGGGCACACGCAAAGAAATGGAAAATCCGCGCATGCTCGATTGGTTGTGCGAGCGTGCAGCCGAAGCGGAAACCTTGACCTCGGTCTGTACCGGCTCGATGCTGCTTGGATTTGCAGGCCTGCTGGACGGTCTACAGGCGACTACTCACTGGCGCTCGCTCGATTGGATGCGCGATTCTTTTTCCGCCGTTCGTGTTCGGTACGACCAGCACGTCGTAGAAGACGGTCGCGTCGTCACTTCGGCTGGAATTTCAGCCGGGATCGATATGGCGCTCAAGGTTGTCGCGCGTTACTGCGGTGAACAAATAGCCCGAGCCACAGCCAAACATATGGAGTACCCCTACCCTGACAGCAATGCCCGTCGCGTGCAGCTGAGTGTCTGAGGCCCGCCGGCAGCGCCTAACAGCGATGACAATCCAACAGGTCTTCGAAGGTGGCTGTCTCTGCGGCGCGATTCGTTATCGCTCGACGGTGCCACCGGTGCGCGGTGTCATCTGTCACTGCTCCATGTGCCGCAAGCATTCAGGCGCACCGATCCTGGCCTTTGTGCACTTTCCGCGCCACGCCTTCGCCTGGATCAAAGGTGAGCCGACACGCTACCGTTCGTCGCAATACGCCGAACGCGGGTTCTGTGCCAAATGCGGTAGCACACTCTCGATGCACGAAGCGGTGCTCGAAGATCGCGTTCAGGTCACGCTCGGCAGTCTCGATCAGCCGGACAGGGCAAAAATAGACGACCACGTCTGGGCCGCTGAGCGCATTGCCTGGTTCGACGTCAAAGACGATTTACCGCGGTATCCAAAAGACAGCCCGGCGTCACCGGCAAAAACAGAATAGGGCCACGCCCCCTCACCATTTTCGCTGAATGAATATATCCAAACGAAGTATTCCGGAGGAACACAAAAGAAGAGAACGCGTGACATGGCACATATTAGACTTCGCAAGTACAACACCAAGGATCTGTATCCAGGTCAGTCGCTGGACAATGACCTTTGTATGGTCGTGCGGGCCGGGAATCGGATATTTCTGCGTGGTCAGACCGGCATGGATATGGACGGCAACATGGTCGGCATCGATGACCCGGCGGCGCAAGCGGAAAACGCTATGCGCTGCGTGAAGACCCTACTCGAAGAGGCCGGCTCGAAGCTCGAGCACATTTGCAAAACGACCATCTATGTCACCGACCGCAAATACCGCGAGCCGGTTTATCAGGTGGTCGGCAAATGGCTGAAGGGCATCTACCCGTGCCAGACGGGCTTGATTGTCAGTGGCCTGGCCAAGCCCGAGATGCTGATGGAGATCGACGTCGAAGCCGTCGTTCCCGCCGACGAAGCCTAGAACCTATCGCAAAATGTATTCTAGGTCCTAGCGCTGTGGAAAAAACGCACAGCTCGCGCAGCCGCAAAGCGCGCGCAGAAGGCTAAAACATCCTTTATTTCTAAAAGATTCTCTGCGTCCTCTGCGCCTTAGCGTTCTTCGCGTTGCTTCCCGGGCTTCATGGCTTGCAGGGAAACCCCTTAGCCATTGGATCGGGGCCGGCGATCTGTGATAAGAATGTCGCCATGACGGTGACGCAAATCCCCAGCATCGAGATGATCAAACGCCTGGTCGCATTCGATACGACCAGCCGTAACCCCAACATGCCGCTGATCGATTTTGCGCGCAATTACCTCGCCGACTTTGGCATCGCGTCCGAGCTTGTCTTCGACGAAACTGGCAAGAAAGCCAACTTGTATGCGACCTGCGGGCCACCCGACAAGCCGGGCGTCATGCTTTCGGGCCACAGCGATTGCGTCCCCGTCGACGGCCAGGAGTGGCATTCAGATCCGTTCAACGTGATCGAGCGCGATGCAAAGCTGTACGGGCGCGGCACGAGCGATATGAAATCCTTTATCGCCCTGACCCTTGCCACGGTCCCCGCGCTTGCGCGTGCCAAACTGAAGACCCCGGTGCATCTCGCGTTCTCTTATGATGAAGAAGTCGGCTGCCTGGGCGTGCAGCGATTGATCGCGCAGCTCGAGGGCATGCCGATCAGACCCAAGGGCTGCATCGTCGGCGAACCGACCAGCATGCAGCTCATTACGGGCCACAAGGGCAAGCTCAGCACCCGCTGCCACGTTCATGGCCTCGAGTGTCATTCGGCACTGGCGCCCGAAGGCGTGAATGCGGTCGAGATCGCCGCGGAGCTGGTGGCGCGCTTGCGGCAAATGGCCCGGCGCATGCAAGACGAAGGACCTTTCGACCCCGCGTTCAACCCGCCTTTCACCACCGTGCACACCGGCACCATCCAGGGCGGCACGGCCCTGAACATCGTCCCCAAGGACTGTACCTTCGAGGCCGAGATCCGCAACCTGCCGACGCAGGATCCTGAACCTTTGCTGTTCGAGCTCAAACAGTACGCAGAGCAGGTGCTGCTCCCCGAGATGCGAAAGGTCTCGAAAGACGCCGGGATCTCCTGGGAGGCCTTGCCGAGCTATCCCGGTCTCGTCGGCCAGGCAGGCACCGAGGTCATTCAGCTGGCGCAAACACTGAGCGGCAACGAAGCGCCCGGGAGCGTCAGCTTCGGCACCGAGGCTGGTCTCTTTCAGCGCGCCGGCATACCAGCCGTGGTCTGCGGACCCGGCAGCATCGAGCAAGCCCACAAGCCCAACGAGTTCATCAGTCTCGAGCAGGTCGCGAAGGGCGAATCATTCATTGCTCGGCTCGTGCACAACTGCGAACAGTAACGCACCTTCATCGCTATGCTCTTTATTGATGCCGAACGCGTGCATACGCTGCTCGACTATCCGTCGCTTGTCCGGGCCCTCGAAGACCACCATCGCCAAGAGGTGGACGCGCTCGATGAGCTGCTGCTGATCCAGTCGACCGACTCCGGCAAAAGCGAGCATTTTTTTCTGCGCGCCGCCTGGCAACGCCGGCAAGCCCTGGGGGCCAAGTTGATCACGGTCTTTCCCGATNNCCCGATAATGTTGCAGCCGGCGAAGGTTTACCGTCCGTGCAGGCGGTCTATGTGATCTTCGACGGTGTCAACGGGAAACCCTTGGCATGCATTGACGGCACGGCGCTCACATGCCGTAAGACCGCCGCCGATTCTGCACTCGGCGCCAAGTTCCTCGCCCGCGAGGACAGCGAAACGATGCTCATGGTCGGTGCCGGCGCCATGGCGCCGCACTTGATCATGGCCCATACCGCGATCCGGCCATCGATTCGCCGCGTGATGGTTTGGAACCGCACGTTGGCACGCGCCGTGGAGCTGACCAAGACCTTGCGGCTGGAAAACATCGCTCTCACACCGACGCGGGACCTGGAAACAAGCGCATGCATGGCCGACCTCATTTCTTGCGCTACCATGAGTGCGGCGCCCCTCATCCAGGGCGCCTGGCTCAAGCCCGGTGCCCACCTTGATCTTGTCGGCGGGTTCACCGAGGCCATGCGCGAGGCCGACGACGAAGCCGTGCGCAAGGCCATTATCTATGTCGATTCGCGCGACACGGCGAGACACTGCGGCGATATTGCTGCACCCATCAAAGCCGGCACCCTTTGCGCCGACGACATCGTCGCCGATCTCTTCCAGCTCTGCCGCGGCGAACGCAAAGGCCGCGAGCAGGCCGATGAGATCACATTCTTCAAGAACGGCGGGGGCGGACATCTCGACCTCATGACCGCGCGTTTTCTTTTGACGCGCGCCCGCGACTAACTCGAACTTAACACCCGCCGCGTTCAGCCGTTGACGTCGACCACGACGCGTCCGCGTACTTGTCCTTTCAGGATCGCATCGGCCAGCGCCGGGACCTCGATCAACTTGACCGTGCGCGTCATGGCCGCAAGCTTGTCGGGCGGCAGGTCCGCGCCAAGGCGGTCCCAAGCGGCTTGCCGGCGAGGCGCCGGACACATGACGGAATCTACACCGAGCAAGGCCACCCCGCGCAGGATAAAAGGAAACACAGCGGTCGGCAGATCGCCCCCGCCAGCCAGTCCGCAGGCTGCAACCGCAGAGCCATAACGCATCTGCGCCAGAACGGTGGCTAAAGTTTGGCTGCCGACGGTGTCGACCGCGCCTGCCCAGGTCTCAGACTCGAGCGGCTTAGGGGCACGCGCCAGTACCGCCCGATCGATGATCTCACTGGCCCCCAGCGAGCGCAGGTAGTCATGGGTCTCCGCGCGGCCCGTGGATGCTGTGACCTGATAGCCCAGCTTAGCCAGCAAGGCGACGGCGACGCTGCCAACACCACCGGCGGCACCGGTGACAAGCACCGGACCGGCGCCCGGTTGCACGCCGTGCCCTTCGAGCGCCATCACACAGAGCATGGCCGTCAGACCTGCTGTACCAATCGCCATGGCCTGCTCCGGATTGAGGCCCTCCGGAAGACGCGTGAGCCACTTTGCTTTAAGCCGTGCCTTCTGCGCATAGCCGCCCCAGTGGCCTTCGCCGATCCCCCAGCCGGTGGCAACCACACGATCGCCGGGCTTGTAGTCCGACGAGTCGGAGGCCTCGACGGTGCCGGCGAGATCCACACCTGGAACCATCGGGAAGCGGCGCACGACTTTGCCTTTGCCGGTCACTGCCAGGCCATCCTTGTAGTTCAGGCTCGAGTAGGCGACGGCGATCAGGACATCGCCCTCGGGCAATGCATCCATCGCGACGTTTTCGATGGCATGCACCGTCTTGCCGTCTTCTTGCCTCAGCACCAATGCTTTGAAGGTGTCCTGCGTCATTTGATCATCCCCGCTTGGCTCGTTGTGGGCGGAAAGCCCGTGTTCACATCACGATGGCAACGTCATACTCCCTGCCCGCATCCTCCAGCCAGCGCCACACATAATCGGCGTAGCTGCGTTGCGCGTAGACATCGTACGTCGGCGCCGCGTCAACCTGGTGCAACAGCACCTGGCAACGGGCGAGGCGCGTTTGCGCGCACTGCCCGGCGGAGAATACGCGCGGATGCATGTCGAGACTGCATCCTTTCATCAGCACGTCGCGCGCACGCGGTCCGGCGAGTCCGATCACGGCGCGGCCAGCGCTGACGTCGGTGACAGCATGATGGCGTCCCCTCAGGGCCGCTGTCAAAGCCGATTCCGTTTCGGCCTCGCGGCCATCCGGAACAACGAGCAACCATTCGTCCGGTCCGAGCCACAGAGCGTTGCATCCATCTGTACCGGCGCTCGTGTTGGGTTCCTGTGGCAACCCAACACCGAGCACTTGCGCCACCGCGGCCACAAAATCTGCGTCGGCGACGTTGCCACGCAGCAGCAGCTGTCCGCGATACGGACGCTCGCACAAGGTGAGCGCCGCATCGGGCGGACCCCCGCCCCCCCGAGTATGCAAATGTAAATGCGCGAGCGCGCTCTGACGTTGGAAGTCCCTAGCCACGAAGCCGTCTCCCTTGCGGGTCGACGAATACCGGCTCGCTGATCACGGCGGAAATGGCCCTGTCGTCGAGCGGAACGTGCACGGTCTCGCCAAGGCGTGTGCGGCCACCCTCAATGAGCGCCAAGGCGATCGAGCGCCCCAAGTTCGGACTGTGGTAGCTCGAAGTGACATGGCCGATCATCTTGAGCGGCGGTTCGCGCGAAGGCGCGGTGACGATCTGGCCCCCTTCGGGCAGGAATTGATGGGGGTCGGTGGTCAACAGCCCCACCAGTTGCTTGCGATCGTCGCGCTGCATATCGCTACGTG
>JABAOC010005537.1_pt1 | contig 12866 bp, 15 predicted proteins | sample 7062161 | NCBI WGS metagenome assembly JABAOC01 (sample SAMN14538625, study PRJNA623070) | marine sediment metagenome | biome: marine biome [ENVO:00000428]; feature: marine pelagic biome [ENVO:01000023]; material: deep marine sediment [ENVO:00002113] | place: India: Gulf of Khambhat ... | reverse complement strand
ACCTTAAGAACGGTACTTGCTTTCCACATCTCAAAAGACGACTATCGCGTACATTTGAGCGACTTCACTCATTTTTGTCGACTTTTTCTCCGGCTTTCTTGTATTTGTCTAACTCCACCCCGGTTAGCACTGTGAACCTCTTGGTTTCCGCCGGAACAACTGCTATTCTAATCCTTGCCTCTTCTTTTCTGGCTTCAAGGTCGTTCATCAGACATTTTGCAGTTAGCATGGCGGCCTCGTCAACCGTCATATAGCTTTTATACTCTTCCTTCAGGGCACCTTCCACTATCTCTCTTCCAATGCCTTCTGCAACAGCTTTGTAGCTCCGGTAAGAGCCGCTGGGATGTGTCTTAAACACCCTGTTTCCAATCTTGTCTACTCCCCCAATGATCAACGAGACCCCGAAGGGTCTCACCCCTATGCGTTGGGTGTACAGTTGTTTTATGTCCCCAATGCGCTTAGTCAGGACCTCGATGTCGACAGGTTCGTCGTACATCAATCGGTTGCTTTGGGCGTAGGCTCTCGCCTGGTCGATGAGAACACGGGAGTCAGGTCCCAGTCCAGCGATGGTCGCTCCAACGTGTTCGTCTACCCTATAGATCTTCCAAGATGGTCTCGGATCCTGCAACTCATCTCTGATGGGTTCCTCAGCTCCCAACACTACACCTTCAGAGCAGACTAATCCTGTTATGGTTGCTCCGCGCTTTACGGTCTCAAGGGCATACTCCACCTGGAACAGGCGCCCCTCAGGGGAGAATCTGGTGATAATTCGATCGTAGGCTATTTTTCTTCTGAACGCAGACAAACGGTTTCCTCAGATTAAAAGACTTTCATCCTTTACAGGTGTTGGTCGCTAAAAATCTTTTCTCATAAAGAATTCTCTTCCCAAGTAAAGGTTTTAGTCGTGATGTATTTTGCGGGCGCGCCAGGATTTCCACCTCGCGCGTGCCGGTATTGACCGTTTCTTTCCGCGCTTCATTTTGTGTTTCTTCAAGGCTGCTCTGGCTTCTTCAATTTTCGCCGTTTTGAACAATATCCGGATTTTGAATGGGTCAACGATCATTCGGTAGCCACATTTGAAGCACAGAGCTGTCTTCTGACCTTTCCTCGCATACCTCAACGACCCGCATCTGGGACACATGAAAACAAGATACAACTAATTTTGCAACCTCTACTAACAAATAAAATAAAAAGAGAACAATAACACAGTTATTTAACGATCACCACAGGACAACCAGCCTTGCGCGCACATGATTAATGGTTCCAGAAGTTTCTCATTTTTATCCAAGCAACCCGGATAAAAAAGTCATCTTTTTTCGATGACACTCAATTGTCCACCTCTGCCGACCTTCAGCTGGCGTTTGCCTCTGAATTTTACAACACGTGCGTTCTCAACTTGTATAATGTCTCCCTCAGAAACTGCATCTATTTGTTGGTTCCACAATGGTAGTTGGATTACTCCAGTTTCATCTGCGATGCTTGCGTTCGTTACCGTGGCAAAATTTCCAAACTTGGTGACGACGTTTCTAGGCTTCGGGATTTCAAGAATCTTTGCTTTTAAGTCGATTCGTTTCATTCCAGATTTCAAATCTCCGATTTGTGGGTGTTTAACTTTAATCTTCTTGGGTATTGTTTGCCTTGATGCCCTTGCGGGAGCAAAATCTTTGAGTGGACGATTTTCTTTGAGGATACGTTTGGGTATGGGGAATTGGGCGATTATTTTGCAGCTGTCAGTTACGAGAAAAATGGCGTTATCTCGTGTTTTCTTACGGTATTCAATCGAAAGGCTTTCGCATTTGGATTTTTGATGTTTCAAAGCTTCAACGAAGCTGTCAAAAAACTTTTCTGAATCGATTCTATGCTTCATTGAAATTAAAACAAGATACTTAAGAAGCTTAAAATCAGCAGACGAACGATATTTACCACGGGGTCGACCTCGCCCTCTTGACGTTTTCACNNTTTTTAGCTTCATCAATCCACTTCGAAACTCTCTTCTCTGAAATCTGAAGCTTCTCTGCCAGCTCTTTTGGGTCAAAATTTGCCAGGTCTTGAACAGAGTTTACACCGCACGACTTCAATTTCTCTGCCCTACTAGCCCCGATCCCCTCTATACTGGTCAGCTCTGTAGGTTGTATAGGGATTGCAGACCCGGTCTTTTCGCTCCCCTTCCCCACCTCTTTCTTTACGGGGGGAACATGCGTTAACGTGATTTCGATCGTTGAAACGTTTCTCGTTCCGCCTTCTTCTCGCTGCATTTCTTCGGTTCCTATGGTAATCTCGCCTATGCTCAGGTTTTTCATGAACCTGCGCCTAGTTATCTCAGCAACATCAACAGCTGTTGTAATTGATCGTCCCCTTGCCTTCAAAGTAACTTCTTTAGTGTTGGATCCACTGAAACCCGTTATTATCCCTAACACGTAATTCATCGGGGGCTTTCTCCCTACGTATATGACGTTTGGTTCTCTGGACAAACTATTCATTTTCAATTTCCTCGTTGTCGTCGCTGCAAACTGATAGGTGGACATCACTTTTAAACCCTGCTAGAAGAGAAAAATTTGATGCGTTATGAACGCGCGTGCAACAAACTCTTGAAAAAGTTAGATAATAAAATGCTGAGGGCAGGAATTAAGAAGCTTAGAAAATGTTGCGGTTTTTCTCTCTTTGCCCCTGCCAGTCATCTCGAAATATCGCCCATGCGTTTTTCATATCAAACTTCTTGGTTGAACTAGACTCGTTTCGTTGTTTAGATCTACTTTTTAAGTAACAACTTTTACAGTAAACAGGTTTTCCTGCTGTTGGCTTGAAGGGTACAGTTGCTGAGTTACCACATTCAGTACATTTAATTTCGAACATCGTTTCTTGGTCCATATAGATTCACCTCTTTTGATTTTTTCTTGTTTTGTCAGCTAGAATAGCCTTGAAAAAAGTGAAAACGTCTGTATACGTTTTACCCTTTTAGGAAAGCGCTCAACTGCCTGACCCATGTTACACCAGCCCTTCTAATTAATCTTTGTTTGGGAGTCCAAAGCTAAACAACTAATATGGATAGCGCGCGCATTTGGGTTTAAGTTTATACATTCAAAGGTAAAAATTACACGACTCTTCAATAAATAGAATTATGTAAGAACAAAATAACGCAGGCGACTTGCTAGTTTTCGCTTCTCGTTATGGCTTAACCTTTTTATTTTCCTTTCTCGCTTCATTGCTTCGCCTATAGTGTCAAATCTTTCTGTGTAGACACGTCTCTTCGGTCTGTGCAATTTAGTGTATCTCGCTCCAACTCCTCTAATGTGCTGCTTAACTCGCGACTCTAGGTCCTTTGCATATCCAGTGTAATAACTTCGATCCTCACAGAGGAGAACATAGACGCAGTAGTGCACAATCAAGAACCCCTGACGCGAATGATTTTTTTCTGCTATGAAAACTGAAATAGTAGCGAAATATGCTATTTTACTTTTCTACGGTCGGCTTTTCTAGCCTCTTAACTGACTTTAGCTTTTTTCCGTAACTCCAAGTTCTGTGTGTGTCAGAAGCCTTAGAGCTTCTTCTTCGGTAATCTGAGGATTCTTTGCCTTCACATTTTTTATCTTTGATTCAAGTTTTTCTATTCCGAGCGATCGCACAAACTCTTTGATGACCGCAAGTTTGCTGAGTGTTATCCTGCTAAAATTACACAACATATATTTCTGTTCAACTTCATTGGCATCGTATTTCACCTCGGTTACAGGGTGCCCCATCAAGAATTGCTTTGTATCCCAGTCGATCGGTGAAAGATCTAATTCAGCTTCGAAGGCTTTTCTTAAACAATTGGGCCAAACACTCTCTTTTCTTAATCCTGCCTTCTCGGCTGAGTTTTTGATGATACGCCAGATGCTTGAGATCGCCATTCTGCCTCCAAAAGGTACGTTTCTGCCTTCAGAGACAAACAATGGGCTATTTGACGTCGATCCTTTCACCTTCTTGCCTTGTTCTCTCATTCTTTTAATTTTTCTCTTTCTTTCGTTCAGATAGGAGTTCAAGGCTTCGCACGCCTCAACTCCGAAGAAGGTGTAATAGGCTTCAAGAGAAGATTTTTCATCAATTTCTGAGGTGACATGAACTCGAATGGGGATCTTTTTCTTTTCGATTTGTTCTCCAATATGTCCATAGTTGAGGTTTCTGAGGGCTGTGATTCCAAGTCCACTTTGATACATGCATAGGATTATAGCTCGGTCTCTGAGTGAGCGCGTGTAGTCCGCCATGACATAAACTTGTTCTTTGGAGGGAATTATCTCGGTCTTCTTCGGGACTTTAGGAATATGGTTCAAGAGCAAAGAGACGCCGTTCGCTTTGAAAAAGGATGTTAAGCAAGCTCTCGTGTACCTTGCACTTTCGCGTTTCCCTGAACCTAGCAGCTCATTCACAAACTTTTGTGCGACTTGCCGAACCTCCAAACTTGCATTGACCAGTTTTTCTGTTTGTTCTGCTGCGTGTTCTCCGAGTGATGAGGCAACTAACTCACTCGGACTCTTGGTGGAAAATTCACTAAACTTGTACAGAGTCCTAAGGAAGCCAGGCATGGTTGCTCTCCACCCTGGCTTCTCTTTCAACTTCGATATCCATTTTTGAACATTTTCATCTTTTAACATGGGCTCAAAAACCTTTGGAGCCCTAACGAAATAGCCTCGATCGCTTCTCTTGCGCCATTCTTTTTCCATCTTCATATCTATGAATAAACGCCTCCTCGAGGTGAATATAAGTTTTTTTCGATGTCAATAAAAATCAATATTTCACGCTTAAAAACAACTGGGCACAAGATTAACTTCTAGAACTTCGGATAGAGACTGCCTCGAAGCCACATTTTGTGCAGAATTCAAATCCAATCTTAGTCTGCTCCTCTTGCATGCATGCACGCATTGCCTCTCGTAACTTCAGTTAAAACTGTTTTTTCATTTTCTACACATATTTTCGGTGTTTCGCGCAGGATACGCAGTAATAGACGATGCTTATTCTGCCGCTGATGTAAGCGCCTTGCTTCTTGAGAAGCATCCTAAGCCTGTGATCTAGACGTAGTGCCGATTTCCGTTTCTCTACGGCTTTATCGCGTGGTACCGTCTTTCCACATTGGATACACTGCACTACCTTGGCTCTACCCGACTGCCCCTTCTTGCGAGTTATCTTAGAACTCAAATTTGTCATCCGTCCTCTCTTATTTGTTTTTGGCCATTTGTGTTAAAATATTCTCCACCATACGCACGTATCAGATAACTTCGCAGTCAACTGATTCTAATTTGATTGCCAATGTTTATTACACCTGTCAGCCAGGAGTGACGTATCTGTAAGAGATGTATTTTCCTGCTGTTACACTTCTTCTTGTGATCTTTAGGGTGTCTCCTGGTTTCGCTCCGATTGCAATTGCTACGATGTCTGATGCTTTGATTTGGGGCAATTGGTAAACTTTCGTTCTGTATTTGTCCAATATCTCCTTTGCCTCTTCCGGTGGAAGTATTTCATGTTTTGGCACTAATTCGTGCTTGAAGATGTTGAAGGAGGGAAACGTCTTAGGTATCAGTTCTATCCTATATTTCCTGGAATTTCTCTTGGCAGCGAAAGTATATCTGCAGTTAGCCACTATAATTCCTCTCTCGACCTTAGCTACTTTCATGGCTTTTTCTAGATTGTTGACGTAGGCTACTCCGACCACCCTTTTACCTAATATACACCAAATGAGTACGCGTTTTCTCTCCTTGGGAATCCTAGCTAAAAAACTGATAATGCCTTCTTGCTTCTCGCGTTTTATCAGCTTATAGCGCCTAAGCTTCAAAAGGATCTGAGTCTTTCTTTCCTCTATTGTTTCAGTTTTCAAAACGAAACTCCATCCCAAGAATTCCTATTTTTGAAATCTCTTAGGGGAGCCTTACATCTCGTGCCAGCTAGAATCTTGAGTCCATAATCATGAAAGAGGGTTGAGTTTCTAAATATAGTACAGCTGAGCACTCCGGTTGTCATCTTCTTCGCCTACTTCGATACCTGCGTTGGCCGAGTTTGTATTGACCGCCTTGGACTCCTCCTCGGTGGGCGTTTCTTTCCAAGATGATGCGGCTGTTATATTTCCTCCTGTTTTTAATCCTCGGATTGAACGTAGGCTTTGATTTGTCTTTCTTTGAGCCGTTAATCGATCTGATTTTTCCTGCCTTCGAAAGCGATCCGTGTGTCGGCATATTTTCACCTCACAACTTTGCCTCTTATCTGGGATGAAGCAATATAAGGATTACTAATTTTCATTATAATCGAAAATAACATTTATATTATAAAATATAGTAACTCCTATTAACATGATGAAGATGCATCATAAGACCCTTCTTTTCAGAAAGCCGCCTAGAATTATGATCGTCCCAAAGAGTTATGTAATAATCACTAAAGAAGGCGTAGAATTTGTTATGGAAAGATACTCTTGTTCGGTAGCACTAGATCCTGGAGAAATCAAAATATACGAATTTCTAATTCGCTTGCTCTCCTTCGACGGAATATTGCCTCTGGCCTTGATAAAACGGCGGCGAGAAAGTGAGATTCTTAAAAAAGCACTGCAAACTCGTTATGTAACTGTTAGCGCCTTTGGACGAAAATTGCCAAAGAAAAAAATTCAAGAAGTCGTTGAAGAAATTTGGGGAAGAATTCCCAAGGGTATCTATGTTTAACCATTTGTTGGTGTGAGAATATGCCGATCTCAGGAAAAATGTACGTTTGGGGAAATAGGGCAAAAAACGTTTCAAAGGGACCTGGAGTTTATGCTCTCTATAATGCGGACAAGGTTCTGATCTACATAGGAGTAGGTATCAGTCTCCGAGAGAAATTCACCCATTATCTAGAAACAAACTTTTCTAACGACCCTCGCAAACGTGAAACCAGATACTACAAGAGAGAGCTAACTTCAAAACGAGAAGACAGAATGAAAGAGCTACTGGACGAATATGGACAAAAACATAGCAAGTTTCCAAAATATAACCTACCTCCAAGGCCTCCCGAAAAAGATATTGCCAGCGAACGGGCGTTCTACTTCTACGAGAAGACCGACAAACCAATAAACGAAGTAGCCTTCAACCCACAGGATCTAAGAGAGAAAATAAGAAAAGTCCCGGTTTCTTCGTTGGAGTTCCACCAAGAAAGAGGAGACTTCGCCAGATGGATTCGAAACGTTTCCAAAAATTTAAAACTTGCTGAAGCCATCGAGAAAATTGACAAAATTGGTGAAGATCTTAGGAGAGAGCTCCTAAGTTCATTGAACAATCCAGAAAAAGCGGCATGCCCCAGATGCGGAATCCAGACAACCCCTGTCAAGACTTGGAAAATGGCTGGGAGGCCAAGCAAGACTGGAGAAAGACTGCAAATTACCATAGGTCACTACAGATGCCCAAAATGCAACAAAACATTCCGAAGAGCGATCGCAAAAGAGAAGATAAAAGCTCACTAAATCTTTTTGTTTCAGTGTCCTCTCCTGTGTCTTGCGTTCCTTGCGTCCCTAGCTCTTCTCTTTCTCCATTCCTTCTTTCTCTGAGTTTCTATCCTTTTTCTAGGATAAGCGTAGTGTTTGGCACCCTGCCTTCTAAACTGATCCAATTCTTTGTAGAAGCTTGAATAGCGTATCTCTTCCTTGGAAAGTGATGAGATGATTTCGTTCAGTTTATTTTTGACTTCTTGTGAGGCAGTTTTGTCCCATGTCTTAGAGTAAGCTAGATAAGCCGCGTGGAATCTGAAGTCGGATTGTCTGTCAATTATTAGTTTTGTTATCTCTTCGTCGTTTGATTCTGTTTTCGATTCCTCTGTCGTTTCAGTTTTCAAGACGAAACTTCATCCCTACAGTTCTCATCATTCTCGCCTACCCCAGAGTTCCCCTTTGAGCATTCTCTGACAGCTGCCCGAATATCTGCACTTCGACTCGGATATATGCCCAACCTCACAAGTTTATGAAGTCTTTTCAAATGTGCTTTGGAAAGCAGAGCCAATAAAAGTTTCATGTCTTTTGCCATCTTACCCAGGTCGATACCTTGTTCCACACCCCTTGCAGCTGACAATGAAGATTTTTTGCATCAAACGTTGGTGCCCCACACGGTTCCACCTGCCACATTTTGGACACCTAAATAACCGGAGCCCCTTTCCATATCGCACGTCTTCCGCGTATATTGTCACAACACTCATTTTAAGCTTCCTCAAGGTGTATTGTAAATTATCACATCGTTCTCATCCAGCTCTTGGCGAAGCTTCATGACAGCGTGATTTACTTCCTCCTCCTTCTTGGCGCCAGTGCAAACCAGTTTCCCACTCGAGAAAATGAGAATCACCGCATTGGGATCCTCCATCCTGTAAATGACACCTGGAAACTGCTCTGGCTCGTACATCATTCTTCCACCTAGGTCAACTTCTTCCCCCATCTCATAGAAGCCCTCAAGATCCACATTTCCGCCTAAGACGACGGAAGCAACTATATTCTGTATTTTTATGCGGAGTTTACCGTGAATAACAATACCTGTCTTCTTCAGTTTCCTAACAACCTTCTTCAGCGCCCTTCTCGCTTCTTTCTCAGACTTGGCTCCGGTGCAAACCATCTTTCCAGTACGGAAGATCAGATTTGCTGTCCTCGGCCTCTTCGTGCGGAAAACCAGTCCTGGAAACACATCTGGTCTGTACTCAACGGTTGGAACCGCCTTTACCACAGCTTGAAGATCAATTCCGTGCTCTAGACTAGCTGAGGCGACGACGTTCTCAATTGTAATTTCAGGCTCCTTCTCAAGCTCGGTCAAGACTTTATCACCTTAATTGCGTGCATGCCTCCTTAGCTAATACCTTCTACGTCTCCTGAAGGGTCTTCTTGCAGATCTGTACAAAAACGACTCTTGCCTTTCGTTAGAGAGGTTATTTTTTGTATTTACATCTCCAATCTTTCTGTCCACCTTCTCTGCCGAACCTTGTCTTCCGATGTTGAGTCTCAAGAATCCTCTGAACAACGAAGTGTAACCGTTTCTGACTTCAATGACATCGCCATCAGCAAAGGCACCGATCTTGTCGTCCCAAAGGTTCAACACCGCGCATCCCGTTTCATCCCCCACGAGTGCCTCCGCGACTTTGTGCACAGAAAAGTCTCTTCGGGAGGTTACCGAACGGGGCGCTCCGATGTTAACGATCTTCACCGTTAGATTCACGTTTCTGAGACTAGGCTTCAATACGTCGACCTTTACAAACTCGACTCCTGCCTCAGACGCCATTCACGATCCCGCTATTTTCCATACACGTGATTACATTTTAGATAGAATGACGTTGGGATAACCCTGCCGTCGCCCACCGCTGAAAGCGGGAAACTTCCAAGGAGGTGAAAAGGGAAGATGGCGAGCGAGTTGTCCGCGTCTTAGGGAAGGTGGGATTGGTCACATATAAGAATTACTAATTTTCATTTAAATCGAAAAAATTAAATCAGACAACAAACTCTATGGGAAAGAGATGGGTTCTAGACCTATGGAAGGTGATGGTTTTTGAGTGAAAGGTGGATTCAAGTCTCCGAGAAGATTCTGGGCCAGTTGAAGAAATCAGAAGCGGTTGAGAAAAAGGACCGCTTGGAATATGTTAGGACAATACGTTTCATCTTAAGCGCCTTGCAAAGAAGCTTGCTGGGTTGGATGCGATGGGTGAATAATCCAGATATCATGGCTAGATTCACACAAAAGGATCTGGAGAGCATTAACAAAAAACTATCCGATTTCACCCAATCCTTTATAGAATACGATTTAGAGGCCACCAAACTAGGCTCCCAGAGGGGACTAAAAGCGACAAAGAAGGTTAGGAAGAAAAGAGATGAAAGAGCTGACATGTTCTACGTTTAATGTGTATGCATGTGAGCGGAAAAATATAATTCTCCTCTTAGTCAACTCGAGCGCGTATGCTGTTGCATCTCCTTGTGCTTTTTCTTGCAGGAGGCAAGGTGCATTGACCATTCCAAGAATGAATTGTCCGAGTTTCCCTCGAACGTCCATCCGCAAGATCGACAACGCATATAGAGTAGGATATTATGCTTTCGATTCTTCGTCACCTTCAAATTCACCTTAATTGGGTCTTCCTAAGTGTCACGCTGACTCTCGCATTTTGCATATCGAGATTCTTCATGAAATATTAGGTTTGGGTAAGAACCTTCTCCCTAACAACGGGAAATTCAGAGGGTATCTCTGGAAGTTCCTCCTTGATCTTCTGTTCTGCCGCTGTAACCACTTCATCTAAAATTTTCCTCGCGTCTTCGCTTGCTGCTTCGAAGTTGATGTTCAACCCGGTGATCTGACCAACATCCCCAATTATTCCGTCAAGTAGGCCTCCAATTTGCCTCAGCTCCCTTTCAGCCTTGGGTAGAACGCCAACGAGTCCCCTTCTCACATTACGCAAAACTCTCACCGTAGGAGCAAGCATGCTGACGACGTCGCCAAGCTCCGAAACAGTTCTTAACCTAAGAACAGTCTGTTCCAAGGCTAGTCTAGCGTGAATTGTCATCTTTTCCATTTTCCGTATTTGAGCCAATTCGTTGGCGAAAACCTTGGCACGCACCATGTCACGCTTTGAGTAGGCCTTAACCGTTCTCGCAAAGAGAGATTTGTCACGTTTTGAGAAGTGATTTGTCGCCTTCTCTAACTTTCGAATCTGCAACTTGATGCGCTTAATCGCAGAATTGAGACGCGATTTCAACGGACCTGGAGGACGAACTGCCTCCTTTATCTTTGTATAGAAAGGCGTTTCTGCCTCTATTTCTTGCCATTTCCGGACAAACTCTTCAGGCAACACTTCACCCTCAGAGGAAAAAGAACATTCAAACCTATTATCGCACCTAATACATTAAAAACATCAAGACATATCTTTGCAGAATATTTATTGCATTGTTTTTTCGGGTTTAGATTCTTACATGCGAAGGGGAAAACTGTCATCTTCATTTAATAAACAGAATCATGTAAGGAATAAAATATCTTCTCATGTGCGAAACCATTCTTTCGATACACTCTACACTCGTTATTCACGCAACACAAATAGGAAAGTAAACACAGAAGGACGAACAAGACTCTTGCGCAAGCACGGCTACGCACCCTGGAGAAACAAGGATTGCTCAGAACTGCAGTCTTCTTCGCGGACTACTTCAGTATGAGCTACGATCACCGCGCCATTAAACGACAGACTAAGAGGATATTTAAGTAAGACTGATCTAATGTTTAGACGCCTCTTCTGTGCTTTGATGCAGACCTAGGCTTTGTGTACTTAAGATGGTTGTATGTCAACTTTGTAGCAGGGAGTTCAAAAACGAACGAGGGTTAATTGTGCACTTGGCTAAAACTCATGATGTCCGTGGACCTCGTGGACGCTTGTCTGTGAAGACCATCTATCGTTTTTTCCCCATATTGAGAAAGAGGAGATGGGCTAAAGCTTGGAAGTTTCTGAGACGAGATGTGGAGAATTCTGTGGAAGATGAGTGGAGAAAGGGCTATGCCCACGCCTTAAAGGGGATGATCACAGCCCTGAAGATAGATAACTCACCCCCAAAACCATACATCCTCAAGCTCAAAAACTATGGCAAAAACCAGCTTCAGGAAGCCATGGAACAATTCAGTAGACAAACTAAGAACCCGCCAAACACTGAATTCGACCAAGGCTATTTCCAAGCATGGAAAGACTATTTACACCACATACTTCATCAGCTACGCCTACCGAAAACAAAAAGATAGCCTTTTTGCGCTAGGCAAGCTAATGGAGGTTGCATCCACAAGTAAATCTTTATAACACATGTTGAGAACTAGACTCACTACGGCAGGCTAAAGAGGATATCGAAACCGCTTTCTGTGGGAGTTGCTTGCCACTTTCTAAGAGGAGTAGCATGATATAGTGAATGAGAAGATTTCCAGAAAGAGACGGAATAGATTTGCAATTGTGTCTGAGATTCTAAGGCAATCCCAAATCCCGGCAAAAAAGACGCATATCATGTACAAGTGTAATCTAAGCTTCAGACAATTGAAGTATTATTTGCGTTTTATGAGGTTGAAAGGTCTTATCAGAAGAAAAAAGAAGAGCAAAAAAATAGTATACCAGATGACAGAGAACGGAGAAAAGTTTCTTAATGTTTACTCTAAGATTGTTCGGTTGCTTCAGACCTAGCTGAGCACATATTATAAAAATAAAGGAAATTTTCTAGCATCCAGTGTTCGAGGCTGGGTCTGCAAGAATATGTAAATTTTGGTTGTTGCTGGAATTCGCTTCTCAATACTCCTTTAAACGATAATTTAAAAATGTTCATGACAACATGCTGAGATAAACTTGGAAAAACTTAAGAAAGACCATCCCTAACTTCAACCGTCGTGGAGTAGGTTCAGCTATCTGCGCTTAAGCGTAGCAATTATGGTTTAAGCAGTAAGATCAAGCTTCTTTGGCTTCGAATCTGCTCTTTATAGAGGAGAATAAGATGATCAGTGAGCAGAGACCCAGCTTTGAACCTCCATCAGTTGAAAGGTGCTCCGAATGTGGGGCTTCACTACTCGTCCGTGACCTAGATACTGCGGAGGTGGTGTGCACAAATTGCGGTTTTGTCGTCGCTACAAAGCTAGCTGACAGAGGACCTGAGTGGAGAGCCTTCACACCAGAACAGCGCATAGAAAAGGTTCGGATCGGGGCTCCCTACACCTTCACAATACATGACAAGGGGCTTTCTACAAAAATAGATTGGCGCGACATACGGAGCTTTTCTCCCGAAAAGAAGGCTCAGCTCCATCGTCTTCGTAAATGGCAGCGACGAAGCCGTATCTCCAGCTCCACGGACAAAAACCTCGCTTTCGCCTTATCTGAGCTGCATAGGGTGTCTGAAGCCCTTAACCTGC
>JABAOC010018381.1_pt4 | contig 12871 bp, 13 predicted proteins | sample 7062161 | NCBI WGS metagenome assembly JABAOC01 (sample SAMN14538625, study PRJNA623070) | marine sediment metagenome | biome: marine biome [ENVO:00000428]; feature: marine pelagic biome [ENVO:01000023]; material: deep marine sediment [ENVO:00002113] | place: India: Gulf of Khambhat ... | reverse complement strand
GACCGGGTGGTGGTCGCCTCCTGCTCGCCGCTGATGCACGAGCCGACCTTTCGTAAGGCCTGCGAGAAGGCTAAATTGAACCGCTATCTCTTCCAGATGGTGAATATCCGGGAGCAGTGCTCCTGGGTTCATAAAGACCGCCAGGAAGCCACAGAAAAGGCCTCGGCTCTGGTCAGAGCTGCTGTCTGCCGCGTGGCTCATCAGGAACCCCTGGAGCCGGTGCAAGTCAAAATCAACCCCGATACCCTGATCGTCGGAGGAGGAATAGCCGGCATCCAGGCCGCTCTGGAGATCGCTGAATCCGGAAATAAGGTCTACCTGGTCGAGAAGGACTCAACCATTGGCGGTAAGATGGCCAAGCTGGACAAGACCTTTCCCACCCTGGACTGCTCGGCCTGCATCCTCACCCCTAAAATGGTCTCAGTGGCTCAGCACGAAAACATCGAACTTCTCAGCTACAGCGAGGTCGAAGATGTGAGCGGCTACATGGGTAACTTTTTAGTTAAGGTCCGGAAAAAGGCGCGCTATATCACCGACCAGTGCAAATCCTGCGGCGACTGCACAGAAGTCTGCCCGATAAAAGTCCCCAATCCTTTTGAAGAAAACCAGTCGATGCGCTCGGCCGTGTATAAAACCTTTCCCCAGGCCATACCCAACACCTATGTGATCGATAAGGAAGGCCGCCCTCCTTGCCGGGAGACCTGTCCTATCGGCCAGGAAGCAGCCGGCTACATCGCCCTGATCGCTCAAAGAAAATTCAAGGAAGCCGCCCGCCTGATCCGCCGCCAGAACCCGCTTCCCATCGTCTGCGGACGGGTGTGTTATCACCCCTGCGAGACCGAATGCAACCGCAAATTCGTCGACGACCCTGTGGCCATAAAGAATCTCAAAAGATTTGTCATCGATTGGGAGATGAAAAACGGCGGTCCGGAAACGCCCGAGATTGAAGAGCAAAGGCCGGAGAAGATTGCCGTCATCGGGTCCGGTCCTTCCGGTCTGACCTGCGCCCATGACCTCGCTCTCAAGGGATACAAACCCGTGATATTCGAGAAACTGCCTGTCGCCGGGGGCATGCTGGCGGTTGGGATCCCGGAATACCGACTGCCCCAGGAGCAACTGGATCATGAAGTCGATGCCATCAAAAAAACGGGAGTGACCATCAAGACCGGCAAAGCTCTGGGCAAGGATTTTTCACTCCAGGACCTGTTCAAACAGGAATACAAAGCTGTCTACATCGCCACCGGAGCCCATAAAAGCCTCAAGATGAAAATTCCGGGTGAAGAGGATTTTGAGGGCGTTTACCACGGCGTGGATTACCTTCGCCACATCAGCCTCGGACTTCCCCAGCCCACCGGGAAAAACGTGGCAGTCATCGGAGGAGGAAACACGGCCGTAGACGCTGCCCGGACAGCCTTTCGCTGCGGAGCCGAGGAAGTCACCATCCTCTACCGAAGGACACGGAAAGAAATGCCCGCCGAAGAGGCTGAGATCCAAGCCGCAGAGGAAGAAGGTGTGAAGATCCAGTACCTGGTTGCCCCGGTGGAAGTCATCGGAAAATCGGGAAAGATCACCACCTTGAGATGCATAAAAATGGAACTGGGCGAGCCGGATTCCAGCGGGCGCCGCCGTCCTGTTCCCATAGAAGGAAGCGAGCACGACCTCAGTTTTGACACCGTGATCATCGCTGTCAGCCAATCCCCTGAGGTTGAGTTCGTCGACTCCAAAACATCCCTGAAGCTAACAGAGTGGTCTACACTGGATGTGAATAAAGAGACCATGGAGACAAACATCAAAGGCGTTTTTGCCGGAGGTGATGTCTTCAACGGGCCGTTAACGGTCATATCGGCCATGAGTGACGGCAAAAGGGCTGCCGAGGCCATCGATAAATACATCAACGGCGAGCCGCTCAAAGACCTTAAGTCTCTCAGACCAAAGACTCTTCCTGAAAGGGACGAAAACAGCCGTCCCCACAGCTACGCTCCCCGTTTCAAGGACACCCCTCGAACGCAGCGGACCCGGATGTCCGAAAGAGAGCCCCAGGTCAGGAAGAGAGACTATCATGAAGTCGAGCTGGGCTTCTCTGAAGAGGAAGCCGTCAGAGAAGCTTCACGCTGTCTGCAATGCGGGATCTGCGTGGAATGCCATGAGTGCGAGAGCGTCTGTGAATCCAAGGCTGTGGACCATGATATGAAAGATGAGATCGTGGAGCTCAATGTCGGGCAGGTCCTCCTCACCACAGGATACAGCACGCTCAACTCAGATAGTCTGACTCCTTATGGATACGGTCTGTTTGAAGATGTCTACACCAGCCTCGAGTTTGAACGGATCGTCAATTCGACCGGGCCAACCCAGGGAAAGATCATGATGACGAATGGGAAGGAACCCAGATCCATCGGCATCATCCACTGCGTGGGCTCCCGGGATGTCAACAGTCACTCCTACTGCTCGCGTGTCTGCTGCATGTATGCCCTTAAGTTCGCTCATCTCATCAAGGACAGGACCAAGGCCGAGGTCTACCAGTTTTATATCGACATGCGCTCCTTCGGAAAAGGATACGAAGAATTCTATTCCCGAATACTGGACGAGGAGGTGAACGTCATCCGGGGGAAAGTGGCCGAAGTCGTCAAGCCGACCTGGTCCAGCAATGGTGAGGGGCCTCTTCTCATTCACTGTGAAGATACCCTTGCCAAAAAATTCAGGGAAATCCCTGTGGACATGGTCGTTCTCTGCAACGCCATTGAGCCCCAGCCAGATGCGGAAAAAGTAAGGCGCCTGTTCTCCATCAGCCGAAGCCCCGATGGATTCTTCCTGGAAAAACATCCTAAGCTGGACCCGACAGCCACTGCGACCGACGGAGTCTACGTTGCCGGCTGCTGCCAGGGGCCCAAAGATATTCCTGACACCGTGGCCCAGGCGAGCTCAGCCGCGGCGCGGATGCTGGCTTATATCGCCAAAGGCGAGGTCGAGATCGAACCGATCCAGGCATCTATCGACCCCGAGCTATGTGCCGGCTGCCGCCTCTGTAACGCTATCTGTCCGTACGGTGCCATTTCCTTTGTCGAAGAAGAGAACATATCGCGAGTCAATGAAGCCCTCTGCAAGGGCTGTGGCACATGCGTTGCCACCTGTCCTTCTTCCGCAGCCAGGGCCAAGCATTTCTCCGATGAACAGATATTCGCTGAGATAGAGGGAATCCTGGAATAAGGAGGCTTTTCGCCACGGACACATTCAAACGCTCGTGTTTGAAGAGGGAAAAAAGGTGCTAGGAAAAAAACCTATTATTCTCGTGATCGACGACGAAGAGACAATGCGGGACTCCTGCACTCAGATCCTGATCAGGGATGGATTCCAGGCTGAAACGGCAGAGAACGGGACCATCGGTCTGGAGAAGATAAAGGAAACCAAGCCAGATCTGATCCTTGTTGACCTCAAGATGCCTGGCATCAGCGGCATGGAAGTCCTGGAAAAGATCGAGGAAATCGACCCCAATATCATCTCCGTAGTGATCACAGGATACGCCACCGTGGAGTCAGCTGTAGATGCCATGAAGGTCGGAGCTTACGACTTTCTTCCCAAGCCTTTTTCTCCGGACCAACTGCGCCTTATTATCAGACGCGGCCTGGAGAAACGAAAGCTCATTATGGAAGCGGAATCCCTCCGGAAAGAAAAAAAATTGATGGAGGAAAACTTCATCACCCTGGTCTCCCACCAGCTCCGAAGCCCGCTGGTGGCGATCATGCAGTACTATGAAGTGATCCTGTCCGGGATAGCAGGTGAAGTTCCTGAAAAGCTGAAGGAAATAATTCAAAAATCCAAGGTCCGCCTGGAAGGGCTTTTGAACCTGATCACTGACTGGCTGGATGTCGCCAGGCTGGACAGCGGCCAAATCGTCGAGAGCCTCCAGCCCACGCCCTTGAAAAAGATAATCGCCAAGGTTATCGAAGACCTGAAGCCCCTGACACGTGAAGAAAATATTTCCCTGAAGCTCGGTGCCTGCAGCAAGAACGATATCGTCCGGGGAAGCGTCGAGACTCTGGAACAAGTCTTTGTGAACCTTGTCACCAACGCCATCCGCTACAACAGGCCCAAAGGAAAAGTCATTGTCAGCATCAAAGAAAACGGGGATTACATTGCCGTTGAGATCCAGGATACGGGGATCGGGATCGCCAAGGAACATCTGCCGTTCATCTTTGACCAGTTCTTCCGGGTCAAAAGAGGAGAGGACCAGAAGATAAAAGGAACCGGATTGGGCCTCTCCATAGCCAAAAAAATAGTGGATGCCCATGAAGGATCCATCCAGGTCTCGAGTGAATTGAATAAAGGAAGCACTTTTACGGTTCTCCTTCCCAAGCCAAAAAAAGGCAATGAGTAAATCTGAAGGAAATCATGAGTTTTGTCATCCCAGCACGGACATGAGGTCTTTTTAGGATGTGAAGTAGGGATAGACGGCTCATTTTGAAACATAAAAAAGGAGGCAAAAATTGACAGCTGTATTGGTTTTTGTTTTTGTTAGTTTGTGCCTCATAGTAGAGCTCTTGTCGAAGAAGAAGAAAAATAACTGAGAAATACAATCATTGGATCTCGCAGGTTCAACGCAGAACAAGAGACTCAAAATAGCTATCTGTTATTCAAGAAAGCCCTTCCCCTTGATATGTTAAAATAGGAAAAAGGGATGAACTGCACTCGTTATTCTTGATGAACTAATAAAAAAAAAGAGGGTCGTCAAATACTCTCAAGAGAAAATTAACAGAGATAATGACTCCGGAAATGTTAGATTCGGAGACCTGATCCCCAAAGACAAAGCGCGAAAAATCTCTCAATCCATCATGCGTGACAATCCAACCCCATTTTATTATTATTATTATCGCCACCCATCTTTCAGATATGAACTTATGAAAACACTTGTGTTGGGATTAGGGAATGAACTCTACGGAGACGATGCTGTCGGTATTCATGTTGTCCGAAAACTGAGGGAAGACTTTGAGAAAACAGAAAAAACAGACAAATGGCCTGAGGACTTGGAGCTTGAAGAATGCTCACTCTCAGGGCTTGCCCTGCTGGAAGTCATTGTTGATTATAAAAATCTGGTTATCATCGACACCATAAAAAAGGAGAAGCCGTTGACCGGAAAAATCCATCTCCTTGAAAAAAAAGACTTGAGACACATCCCTGGCCCCTCTCCCCATTATGTCTCTATTCCTCAATCCTTAGACCTCGGGAAAAAATTGGGTCTCACGGTTCCCTCCAAGATAAAAATAATAGCCGTCGAAGCAAAAAATCAGTATAATCTCGGAGAAGGTTTGACAGAAGAAATGACCATGGCCATACCTGCGATCGTCAAAGAAGTAAAAAAAGTACTCCAAGAGTTGACTTAGCCTGTTTTTAATAACTTTGAGAAATTGGGGACAGTCCTCAATTTTATAAGACCAGAAAAATGAAGAAAAAAGAAATTCTCGTTTTAGAGGAGCTGCTCGGCTCGAACAAAAAAATCGCCTCAGAAATCCGGAAAAAACTCGAAGAAAAAGGGATTCTCACCATCAACCTCCTCAGCTCTCCCGGAGCGGGGAAAACCACTCTTCTCGAAAAGATAGCCGAGAAACTGAAACCAGATTACAAAATGGCTGTCATCGAAGGAGACATCGAAACGGAACGGGATGCGGAGAGAATCCGGGCCAAAGGGATTCCTGCCTGGCAGATCATCACCGGAGGAGCCTGCCATCTTGAGGCGAAGATGGTGGGGAAACTCTTTCCTGAAATCCCGCCCGACCTCGATTTTTTGTTTATCGAGAATGTCGGCAACCTGGTCTGCCCCGCAAGTTATGACCTGGGAGAAAACATCAGATGTGTGCTCCTCTCTGTCCCCGAGGGTGATGACAAACCCAAAAAATATCCCAAAGCCTTCACTACGTCTGACTGCCTGATCATTTCCAAGTCCGATCTTCTCTCCGTTCTTCCTTTTAAACTGGAACATGCGCAAAAGGAAGCTCTCGACATAAATCCTAAGCTGAAGATCTTCACCACGTCAGCCCTCAAGGATTCCGGAATAACCGACCTGATAGAATTTTTCATTTCCTCACTCAAACAACTCCGCCAAAAGAATGCATGAACTCTCCATAGTCACCAGCCTGTTTGAAATCCTGGAAGAAAAGGCCAAAGAACAGAAAGCCAAGAAAGTCACTTCCGTTAAGGTCAAGGTCGGCGCTCTCTCGGGTGTAGTCCCCGAGTTCCTGAAAACAGCCTTTGATGTCTACAAAAAAGACACTATCGCTGACGAGGCGGAATTAAAAATCGAAGAAGTCCCGCTGAAAGTCAAGTGCCAACAATGCGGCGCGGAAATTATCAAAGACGATTTTGTTTTTCTCTGCGAAAAGTGTGCATCGAGTGAGCTGAAAACGCTCGCCGGGACAGAACTGCTTCTGGAAAAGATCGAGATGGAAGTTTAGAAATGCCTCTCCCCCCTTATCATATTCCCTTTTTTGTCTTTTTTTACTTTTCAAAATAAGCCTGGAATTGAGCCAGGAGGACATCATACGAGGAGTCTGAAAATTCATCCCTGTGATGAGCGTAATTGATCTGAAGCTTTGTTTTCTGGGAAAAATACCAATTCACGCCCAAAGTCAGTGCATCCCTCCGGTTTCCTGCCAGGGCAAGACCCAGGTCATAGGAATCATAATTGATCAGGGCCTGAAGCTTTTCCGGGATGAATGAATACGCTCCCCGGACATACCAGCCAGATCTTTCATATTGATCATCTCTGGCAAAAATGTATTCCCCTTTTAAGAAGGCTGGCCCTCTGGAAAGAAACACATCCACGCCTGTCCTATCTCTGTTCACGCGTGCGCCACCAAAGATCCTTTGATCGCCTATATAATGCGAAACTCCGAGGGTAAAAAAATTGAAAGGACGAAACACCAATCTTCCGACCATGTCTTTTTGGTCATTCATATCCGTCCGATTGATCCCTGAGCCGTTGAAAACTCCCAAAGTGTATTCCACTATCGAGAACTTTCCATGGACCGTCACTCCGATGTCTCGTCCGGCCGCCCCGATATCCTGAGCCGGGCACAGTTGCTCCACAGTCTGCGTGCGATTCACCAGATCAAGGGCAGAGCTTGATGTGAGGTTCTCCAGACTGAAGGGGACTTTGAACTGGCCAAAGGACAGCGTGGCATAGGGAATCGAAGATATCTCGACCGCCGCATCCAGTAAAATCGGGCTCCTCGCTCCATCCACCTGAAGCTTGAAATTGACATTCTTGAGAATCTCTCCTTTGAATACCAACCTGGCTCTCCTGATTCTGAATCCATCCGTACCTGTATCCCAATAATGCGTGTACCTCACCTGGACGTAGCCATTTAATTTCACAGATGAATTCGCTTGAGGCGTTGGCTCTTCCTGGTCAGCTTCAGCAGTCCCAGGCAAAACAAAAAAACAAAAAATAATAAGCCCCAACACGGCTTTCGCCGAATGTATCCGACTTTTTTCTCTTCTCATGTTTAATCCTTCCTAAAACCTTTCTTAATATCTCACCTTGCTTTCAGGAAAGAGCGTTGATCTCAAATCTTTATCTCCAAAGGAATAATATAAACAAAAACTAATTTATAATCCAACAGAATTAAGCGTTGCTCTGCAGTTGAAAAACCCGATTCCGGGGAAGAGAGTTAAAATATTATTTTCCCAAGAGTCAGTAAGCCAAGAATCAAAGTGGCAATTCCCACGATCAATTTGAGACCACCGGCCCTGAATTTCTTAACTGTTAGGGCAGCAAAAGGAACGGAGAGAATGGCTCCGATCACTAACGAAGGAGCAAGATTCCACTCGATCGTATGGTTAGTGAAAACCAGGTAGGTGGCCACCCCGACCAGACAGGTCAATCCTTCAGCCAGAGAAGTGATGCCGATGGCGTTTTTGGAATTGACTCCGGAAAGAATCTGCCCGCCTGTGACAAGGGGACCATAGCCGCCTCCGCTTATCCCTTTGTTGAAAGCGGCCAGCAGCCCGAGAGAAGTGATCTTCTTCCAGGAAAATTTGAATGTTCGGCTCAAAGTCGCCAGGATGATGATTCCCATGGACAAGACAAGAATGCCTATATAGAGCTTCACATAAAGGATCGGCACATTGAGAGCCACAAAAACCGCCAAAAGAGAGCCGAAAATACTACACGCAGCCATGACCATGGCTATCTTGAAATCTTTGGTTCCGACCTTTAAATTGACATTCTTTGCCTTATGATGCATGAATCCAGCGCTCAATCCCGTTATTAACTCCGAGAGAAGCACGGCCGGAACAATCTGGAGGGGATGATAACCCATGATGAGTAAAAGGGGAGTGAGAGTTGTTCCGTATCCCATTCCCAGGGAAGAATCAATGTACTCACAGATAAAGGCTAAAACAATGATTAAAATAGACAGTTCAATAAATGGCATGAGTGCTCCTTAATAGGTTATTAGTGATATTATCGATAAACTAAGTCGACTATTAATGAAAAAATTTTATTCCCTTATTAATCCTGTTTATTTCTCCTCATTTATCGCTTTGATTGTTCTCTTGGCTAAATCGCCAAAAGAGGTTTTCTCTAAGATCTCAGCGACGCTGTCTCTCACCTCCTTCCAGAGCCACTTTAAACCACAAAAATTTTCTCTTGTGCAATACTCATGGGCTGTGACGCTGACACAGTCGATAGGCGCAAGGGGCCCATCCATCACCCGAATGACCTCAGCCACGGATATCTCCGAAGGATCTTTAACAAGATAATAGCCGCCATTCGGTCCCTTTTTACTCCTTAAGTATCCTGCTCTTTTCAACATGAGAAGGATCTGCTCAAGAAATCTCTCCGGGATCTCCTGGGCAGAGGAAATATCTCTAATGTGAAGGGGCCCTCCCGGGTAGTGCAGAGAAAGTTCCAGCATAGCCCGGCTGGCATATTCCCCTTTGGTTGATAGACGCATCTTTCCAGAATAATCGATTAATTCAATTGACTAAATAATAAAATCAAAATATGATTTTTTTGTCAAGTTAATTTTAAAGCAAATTTCTCTTCTTCACATTGATCTCTGAAAACATTTCATCAAAAAATACGAACAGCCAGAGGCAAGTTGACATTTAGACTTTCCAGTGATAAACATTCCTATAATTTTAGGAGGAAAAGCAAATGATCAAAAACAGAAAGCATGACTTTATCTGCGGACTCATAATCCTCTTTTTCCTTGGTTCAACCGGCCCTGTCTGGTCCCAGGAAAAGGGCTTAAAGAAATTGACCTATGAGCAGGCTTATCAGCGGGCCGAGCCCCGTCTCTTCCAATCCATGCCTTCCATCCGCGACTGGCTGGATGATGAACACTATCTTCTCTCCGAAAGAGATGAAAAAACGAAACAGACAAAATTCTACAAAGTCAACGCCAGGTCAGGTAAAAAGGCCCTCTTTCTCGATTACGGAGAAATCCAGAAGAACCTCCCTAAAGGCATCCGGGCGATGATGCACACAGACAACACTTCAGACTACAGCGGCCTGCTCTATTCATTCATGGATGACCTCTATCATTATTCGATGCAGACCGGGAAATTCAAACGCCTCACCTCCACGCCTGATCCCGAGAATAATCCCCGATTTTCACCGAACGGGAAATTTGTCGCTTACACACGGAACCACAACCTTTATGCTCTGGATGTGGAAAGCGGGCTGGAATACCAGCTCACAACAGACGGGTCGGAGACGATATACAACGGCTGGGCTTCCTGGGTATACTTTGAGGAAATCCTCGGAAGACGTTCCCGGTATGCGGCTTTCTGGTGGTCGCCTGACAGCACCATGCTCGCTTTCCTCCGTTTTGACGACAGCCCGGTTCCCATTTTCCCGATTTTTCGAGCCAGAGGAGCCCACGGCGAGCTGGAAAGAGAAAGATACCCCAAAGCCGGAGACCCCAATCCGAAAGTCAAACTGGGAATCGTGAGAGTCAAAGAGGGAAAAATCGTCTGGGCGGATGTCGATGAAAACGCCGACCACTATGTGGCCTGGCCTTTCTGGCTTGTGGACAACTCGAAACTCACCTTCCAGTGGATGAACCGCGACCAGAACAACATCAAGATCTACACAGTCGACCTCAAGACAGGCAAGAAAGAAGAAATATTCGATGAAAAACAGCCTTCCTGGGTGGAATTCTTCGAAGACCTGTATTTCTTCAATGACGGGAGTGGTTTCCTGATTCGGAGCAGCGTCGACGGCTGGGACCATCTCTACTATTATGACCTGGAGGGGAATTTAAAGAAGAGGTTGACTGAAGGTGAATGGTCGGTTCAGGGCATTTCTCTTGTGGATGAAAAAAACAAAAGAATCTTCTTTTCCGCAAATAAAGGAGAAACGACTGAAAGACACCTTTTCCAGGTGAACCTCAAAGGTTCGGGCCTCAAACGCCTGAGCAAAGAGCCGGGTTCCCACCGCGCGCGTGTTTCTCCTGGAGGAAGTTATTTCATCGATTCGTTCTCCAACATCACAACTCCATCCAAACAAAACCTTTACCGGAGTGACGGAACGCTCGTTCGGGAATTAGGGGACAGCCGGACCTCCCTCATGGAAGAGTATGCACTCGGAAAAAAGGAGCTGCTGTCTATCCCCACAGAGGATGGATTGAATCTTCCGGCCTACTGGATCCTTCCGCCTGACTTTGACGAGACAAAAAAATACCCTGTACTCTTCAGAATATACGGAGGACCAGGCGGAGGGACGGTTTCGAACTCCTATCCGTCTCTCTCTTATTTTTACTTCGCCCAAGAGGGGATCATCACCTTCAGTGTCGACCACCGCTGTTCCGGTCATTTCGGGAAAAAGGGAATGTCTCTCATGCACCGCAACCTCGGCAAATGGGAGATGCACGACCTGATTGAAGCCGTGAAATGGCTGCGGAAGAAACCTTTTATCGATGAGACAAAAATCGGTATCACCGGAGGAAGTTACGGCGGCTACACCACCTGCATGGCCTTGACCTACGGAGCGGATTATTTCACCCACGGATGGGCCAGCTCATCGGTCACCCGCTGGGAGCTCTACGATACAGTCTACACGGAACGCTACATGGATAGACCCATAGATAATCCGGAGGGGTANNCTCACTCACGGGACCATGGATGATAACGTTCACATGCAGAACACCACACAGCTGATCGATAAGCTCATCGACTTAGGCAAGACATTCCATTTCATGCTCTACCCCAACCAGAGACACGGCTACGGAGGAACGAAGAGAGAGCATTCCAACCGGCATTTTGTGGATTTCTGGTTCAAGCACTTCCTCAACCGCTGATAAGAATCCAGGACAAGAAAGCTATCTCCTTTTTGCCTGGCGTCAGTCTACGCATTTCTTTACTCAACTTATCTCCATACTTTTTCCTGACTCTAAAAACGAGAAGAGAAAAAGCTGCGGACAAAGAATTGGTAGCTCTTGTCTTCTGATTTTTGATTGTGATACATTAACTGCGAAACCAACAAAGAGGGAATGAAATGAATCTTATCGAAATATTGTTAAAACTCGTGCTGGCTGTAGCCCTGGGCGGCCTTGTCGGCCTTGAGCGAGAGACCAGCCATAAGCCAGCAGGAATCAAGACAAATATTCTTATTTGTGTGGGAGCTACCATGATGATGATCCTCTCAGGACTCATCCTCGGTGAAAATGGGGAAAGAGGAACTGACCTGACACGGATCGCTGCCGGAGTGATCACGGGCATAGGATTTATCGGAGCCGGCACGATCATCCAGGCCCGGGGATTCATCGTCGGACTCACCACCGCCGCGACTATCTGGGCCATGGCCGGACTCGGTCTCGTGATCGGGGCCGGGTATTACCTGGTGGCCGTCATCTTCACCGCGATAATCATCCTGACACTGATTATCTTCCGCTATATTGAAGATCATTATTTGAAAAGATCAACGTTCCTCTACCATCTCCAAGCCAAGTATTCCAAAGATATTCTAATCAACATCAAAAAGCTGGCAATTCATAACGGCTTCAAATTCGACGAGATTAGTCTCAAAAAAGAGGGGCAGTCTGCCATTGTTGACTTATCTTTCCATGCGACAGAAGAAAAAGAACATAGATTCAACCAGGGCCTTCTCAACCTGGCTGAAGTCTTAGAGATAAAGATTGAGTAAAGAACAGCTTCTTTTGGCCACCACAAACCAGGGAAAAGCCAGAGAGATCAAGAGCTACCTCAAAGACCTTCCGCTAGAGATCCATTCCCTTCAAGAGCTGGGTCAACTCAGACCTTTCACTGAAACGGGCCGAACGTTCGACGCAAATGCCAGAGGAAAGAGTCTTTTCTACAGCAAGAAGTGGGAGGGCCTCACATTGGCTGAGGACTCCGGGCTCGAAATCGAGGCCCTCAGAGGGGGAACCGGGTGTTCTATCGGCCCGGTATTCGGGAGAGCGGGCCACTGATCAAAAGAACAACCAGAAGGTTTTGGAGCGGATGAAAGGAGTGCCATCCGAGAAGAGAAGCGCTCGATTCGTCTCCTGCATGGTCCTTTCAAAAAAAGGAGATGTCATAAAAGAGATAAAAGAGTCTGTGGAGGGCATTATCACTTTTAGAGAAAAAGGGTCCCATGGATTTGGATATGACCCTCTCTTTTACTATCCGCCATTGAAAAAAACCTTTGCCGAGCTCTTGCCAGATGAGAAAAACAAGGTCAGCCACAGAGGCCGCGCTCTCCAAAGACTCAAAGAATTTCTTCTGAGTTATTTGGGGTCAGACCTTTAAAGAATCTATCATTCTTGTCTCAACTGTCTTCTCAAAAAGCATCTATGTCTCTCTCACACATTAGGAACGAAAATAGATAGTGTTGAAGTGCTTTTCGAAAAGTCCTGACAATAAAGGTCTGACC
>JABAOC010011500.1_pt3 | contig 12874 bp, 8 predicted proteins | sample 7062161 | NCBI WGS metagenome assembly JABAOC01 (sample SAMN14538625, study PRJNA623070) | marine sediment metagenome | biome: marine biome [ENVO:00000428]; feature: marine pelagic biome [ENVO:01000023]; material: deep marine sediment [ENVO:00002113] | place: India: Gulf of Khambhat ... | reverse complement strand
ATTGAGCAAACTTCGGTCGGTGACTCTGGACAAGACTGGCGTCACCGACGCTGGGCTGGAGCATCTCAAGGGCTTGGCGAATCTTCGGTCTCTGAACCTGCACGCCACGAAAGTCACTCAAGAGGGACTGCGCGATTTACGCGAAGCGCTACCGAACTGTCAAATCACAACGGACGCTCCGTACTATCGTGTTTTTGTCTATGTCAATTCGATCGGGATGAAGTTGGTGTACGTTCCTCCTGGCGAGTTTATGATGGGCAGCAGTGACGGAGATGACGAGAAGCCAGTCCACAAGGTTAAGATAAGCCAAGGTTTTTATATGGGTGTACATGAAATCACTCGGCGACAATTTGGGCAGTTTGTGGAAAAGACCGGTTACAGGACGGATGCGGAAAGGAAGGGTTGGTTATATGCGTGGAGAGGCAGTCTGCCAGCGGAAGTTGATGGTTTATCCTGGCAGAATCCTGGACATAAGCAGACAGATGATCACCCAGTATTATGTGTAAGTTGGAATGATGCTATGGCTTTTTGTGACTGGTTAATTCAGAACGAAGGGAGAACGTACCGTCTACCGACCGAAGCTGAATGGGAATATGCCTGCCGAGCTGGGACAACAACGGCTTGCCAATGGGGTAATGACCCAGACAACGGAAGCGGTTGGTGTAATGCCGCCGATTTGACGGCAAAACCCAATTTTTCTGAATGGGAGAGTATATTTAACTGGCGTGACGGTTACGTATATACTTCCCCTGTTGGTCAATTTAGGCAGAACGCGTTCGGCTTATTTGATATGCACGGTAACGTGTATGAGTGGTGCAGTGACTGGTATGACGCCAAGTACTATGTGTACAGCCCATCCATCGATCCGAAAGGGCCGTCCGAGGGTACTCACCGTGTTAATCGCGGCGGCTCTTGGGCCAGCTATCCCGGGTCCTTGCGTTCAGCGGTTCGCAGCACGGGCGAACCCGACGTCCGAAGCATCTACATAGGTTTTCGTGTTGTCCTGGACTCGGTTTCGCTCAATTGATTGTCGGCGGCTCCTCGGCTAAGACGATCCTTCGGAATAAGTGTCCTGCAAAGGCTTGATAATGATAGGGCTTGATGCCACTGGGTAGCATCTGATCTTCGTCCGGTGTTATGCTGATGACGCCAACATCGCCCAGCTCAGTTGTCTCGGAGAGGAAACACAAAAACAAATTCCCTGCGGAGGACAAAATCCCCGCTGATGTGAAACAAGGGATTGCCGATATCTTGAAAATAGACATTGAAAAAGGGCATCAACATTTGGTGGTTGAGAATCGCCCTTATATATGGGAGAAGTCCGTATATATGTCTTTATCAGGGTTTTTATCGGTTTTTTTCGTTTTATGGGCGGATTTTCTGTGCTGAAACGGCCTTTTTTGTCGATGTACCGATAAATGGGTTCTTTAGGTTGATACACATGGAATTTCAGCCTTGTTTTTGGGCTGGAATGAGTGTTTGGGAAAGGAATCTGCAAATCTGTTTTATGGAGAAAATGCGATGACCTTCAGCAAGAATAAGATAAGAGAATTTACGCGCCACACGGTAATGACAATTATTGTCAACTTGATTATTGCTCTGCTTATTGTGGACGCGATTTTCGTGGATACACGTGCAGGAAAATTAGCAGCCGTGGTTCGTATTCCACTGGCTTTTTTAGTGATGACACTTGGCGTCAACGAGCTGAGGCATATCTGGAAAAACGCCCGGCATCCGGGCTACTACTTTCTGCCGAGTTCGCCCGTTTTCTGGTTACTTGAAAACCGTCCCAGAAGACCGAAAAAGGAGGCCGAAACGGCACGGTACGAGCGGATTATCTCGACCTGGCCGGATACAAGCATCGGCATTATAACAGAATTATTCGATCCCGACCGGCAGGATGAATGTCTGAACAAACTACTCTATCAGATGCACACGATGAGAGACAGCCGCCTGGCCACAATCACAGACAGATTTCGCCATTACCTGAGCGATATTCTCAAGTCGGTGGACGACAACGAAAATTACCAGCCGTTCAGAGAAGTAATGCTGCAATTCTCTTCGTACGGGCCTGAGAAATATCAGCAAACGTACCGGCGTTTTTTAGGCATGATGTCAGACGTGTACGACTCTATGCTATCAGAGCATTTCGATATGCAATTCAAGGCGGACATGCGAGAACCTCTGAAATACGCTATCGAGCAGGCGGGCAAAAAGCACCTGGTCCACATCCGGTATATAGTCGGCAACATAATGGCCGATGACGAGAATGAACACATAGTGGCAAACAGTCTTGCAGGAATGCTTCTGGAACTGGATTGGAATGACAAGCGTGAGATTTGTCATATTATCTTCAACGAAAGTCTCAAGCGGGCTTTCCGTTTCCCCAAACATTTCGGCATCGAGCTTTTAAGTATCCTTAGCAGGCTGGAGCATAAAATATTCTGGCTGGACATTCGCTCGTTGCGCAACGTTCTGGAAGAGTCACTGAATAACGAGCGAGAGGGATTGATCAATTTGAATTCGAGGATGTATGGCGAGCTTTGCTCAAAAGTTCTTGCCCCTCTTGACGACGAAACTTTCAACGGAATATGCAACGCCCGTGTGTACCGGCGACTGAAAAGCGATGACGGCAGGGTGGAAATCGAATGTGTCTTACCCGATGGTCAAGCGTGTAGTTGTCATGGCGAGAGTTTGAGCTTTCGAGGTGTTTACAGCAAGAACTGCTCCAGGAAAGTAGGCGAAAAACTTGCGATGAATTTAATGCCAATTCGCCAAATCGAACGCCCGTTTGCCGTAAAGGCCACGATAGCCCCCCTGCACAGCTATGAAAATGCCACCCAGAGTCCCGGCCGCGGAGCGTTTTTCGAAGAAGCAGAACCGTCCGTAGTCAGAGACCTTTACGAGTACGTCTCAGCGAAACAATAAATAAAGCTCTGGTCTATACGAATACATCGGCTTCGCCGCTTGAATGGACCAGAACAGTTGTGGGCATATCCGTAAGAAGATCGGAGATACGGCTGTAGAGTTGTGCGGATGTTTCATCGTCGGAGGGCTGTATTCCCAGGAATATCACATCCGCTTTGGCGGAATGTCTTCGAAACACGTCACCGAAGGGTTCGGCGGATACTATTACGCGAGGTACGGCGCGGATGCGGGTAGCTTCGACGAGTTTCCGGACGGCCTGACGCGATGAGTCACGACCGGCGGCATCCCCGATGACGCGAAGGATTCTGATGTGACTGTTACGCCATTCCCAATTCTGTGACAGCAAGTGCGCAAGCGTGGCCATTAGCGATCCGTTCTGCCGGCCTCTCCACCAGATATCAATTCGCTGCCGGCGTTTATTTTCCGAAGGCAGTCCCTTTTCAGCTACAATCACCACGCTCTTGCCCATCGCAGCGATGCTCCAGAGATTCCGGAACATCACTTCAGCACGCTCGGTGCTGCGGGGCCAGCCGAATAGCACCGTGTTGGGCTTGAGCGGACCGATAGAATGGGCCTGGGCCAGCGTACGAATACCTTCATCCATGTCTTCGGCAAAGATAACTTCTGGAAAGACCGCCAGAGCGTTGTTTCGAAGAAACGTATCCATCGCCTCACGGAGGCTCTCGACGCGGGCGGCATAAGTCTCAAGGTCGCCCGAGATGACCTGTGCCGCCGTGACGAGGCCTCGTCCGCCTTCCATCCAGACCGCGTACTTGATCAGCGTCATGTGTGTCTGTGTGTTGCCAGCCATGACCAGAAAGGTCGGGCGCCAGTTCTTAGCATGCGGCGTCATCAGGCGAAGTTTTTGCAACGCCCGCACCACTATCGCATATTGAAAGCCCAAACGGGCGTCACCGAAAGCCGAGCGAAATACCCTGCGGCTTAGGTATACATAGATTCCGGCAATAATGAGGATAGCCACCGCAGCAGCTAATGCATCAATCAAGATCATTACAACCAGACATGCAACAGTGCCGAGAATAGAAGTGGTCCAATGGTAGAATTTAAAACGCGGCCTGAAAGAGGGATTTGCACCGAAAGATTCGACAAAAGCAGCTAAATTAATCATGCCGTAGGTACACAAAAAGAACATAGTGACAATAGCGGCAATCATATCGAAAGCAGCTATCGAGTCGCCGCCGCCCAGTAGCAGGATAACGCCTAAAGTAAGCCCCAACGTCAGCACAAGCCCGTGTCGCGGCTCATCTTTGTCCTTCGAGCCGCGGCCGAATATGCCGAGGATCGGGNNGATCGGGAAAATCCGGTCGCGGGCCAGGGCCTGAAGCACTCGCGGCGCGCCGAGAAAAGAGCCGACTGCGCTGGATATCGTTGCTGCGAAGACACCTCCCATGACCAAAAAGCCCGTGCCCCATAAAGCATTCTTTACCAGCATCTCAAACGGCTGTGCCTGCAAATCGCCGCGTAGCTGCGAACCGCCGCACAAAAGAATCTCGAGCAGATAGATGACAAAACCTACGGCGATGGCCGCCATTGTGCCGCGTACGAGCGAGCGGGCCGGGTCCTTTAAATCACCGGACATGTTGACTCCGGCCAGAATACCGGTCACAGCAGGAAAGTAAATCGCAAAGACCTTCCAGAAGCTTATATTGTCATTCGAATAGGACGAGCCCAGATTTGCCTGGAACAACTCCGGATCAAATAGAAGCAAAGCACCGCCCAGAAAGGAGACGATGGCTAAAGCCAGCATAGTCATCACGATGTACTGAACACGGATGGCAAGTCCGGAGCTGACAAGGTTCACAGCAAAGAGAATAGCCGCCGTGCCCAGAGCTATCGGGACAAACCACACGCTCAGGCTCGGAAAACTGGCTACGAGCGAATTCGTGAAGCCCAGAATATAAAAGGGCACAGACAGGGCCTGGGCCAAGAACAAGGCCAGGCCGATGGCGCCGCCGAACTGCGGACCAAGCGCACGCGAGATAAGAAAATAGGCACCGCCCCCGGCGACCGGCGTGTTAGTAGCAATGGCGCTCATCGAAATTGCTGTCAGCAGACTGATTAATTCTGCGACACACAGGATGATAATCGTATTGATAATACCGGCTTCGCCAACCACGTACCCGGCGCGGAGGAACATTATAACCCCGAGTATCGTGAGGATCGACGGTGTGAATACCCCTGCAAATGTGCTGAACTGGTTTCCCTTTTGGTCCATATACAATCCTTTATCGGCGCTTTATTGTATGCTTATCAAGGTAATAAGTAAATCCAGACTTCGGCTTGAATCCATGCCGATAAAATGAACAAGTGCATCTCTATCATCCACGCGCTTTTTCGATCACAACGTCCGGTTAGAGCGGTCGTATCCAGATATTTCGAAAGCGCACCGGATTATTGTGTGCCGAAAGGACCAGCGGGAGTTTTTCGGGGATAGGCTTGTCATAACTCGGCAGAATCCGGTGGCCGGTCGGACCGTAAATTTTCTGATTATGATGGACGAGCAGGCCGTTGTGCAGGACGGTGACATAAGCTTCTTTTTCGAGCTTGCCGTCCTTGAAAACGGGAGCGAAGAAAATGATGTCGAAAGTTTGCCATTGCCCCGGCTTTCGGCAGGCATTTACCATAGGCGGTGTTTGGCCGTAAACCGAGGCGGCCTGGCCGTCCGGGTAGAGTTTCTCTGTATACGAGTCATAAACCTGTATCTCGAATAGACCCATGAGCATTACTCCGTTATTGCCGCGATCGAACATGTGGCCCTGCGGCGGATCGGGTGTCTGCCACTCAAGATGCAACTGACAGTTGCCAAACGCCTGCTTCGTGGTAAGGTTGCCGGAGACTGCGATAAGCTCGGCATTTTCGACTTTCCAATCGGAAGGTTCCCATTTAGATAAATCTGTCCCATTAAAGAGCTCTATAGCATCAGATGGAGCGGTGCCGGCCTTTTCCTCGATGCCGAGATGTCCCGGCGTGACTTTCTGAGGAGCAGGGCGGTCGGGATCGTGTACATGGTAACCGCACAAGGGCAGGAGTGGTGTATCCTTGTAGCCGATAATGCCGGAGCCGTCCTTAGCCTGGACGAGATTCGCAGGTTCTTGTCCCGTCGTTACTTCTGTAGAACCAACAAGCCACACCATTGCGGCAAAGATAAAAATCAGCGACATACATGTTTGATAACGATACATATTTTCGTTCCTCCAGTTTTTAGTTTAGGAATTGACTGTTTTGCTGCTCTTCAATCACAGACTGCCGATCGAACACTCACGCCCCAATTAGTCCTTCAGCATTTTAACGGCTTCGGCAACACTTGCTCCTTCGTGGACCATTCTGCTGAGGGCCTGAACCATCTTAGTGGGATTTTCGTGCTGGAATGCGTTTCGGCCTATTGATAAGCCTGCTGCGCCGGCTTGCAGCGCACCCTCGACCATCTTGAAGATTTCCTCGTCGCTGCCCATTTTCGGGCCGCCGGCAATCACGACCGGTACGGGACAGCCTTCGACGACTTGGGCAAAACTCTCGATGCTGCCCGTATAGACAACTTTGACAATGTCAGCGCCCAATTCAGCTCCTACGCGTGCTGCGTGCTTGACGTTGTTGACGTCATACTCATCTTTAATTTTCGCCCCGCGGGTGTACATCATTGCAACCAGTGGCATCTGCCAGACATGGCATCGTTCGCTTACATGCCCCAACTGCCGGAGCATCTCTTTGTCGGTCTCGGCACCAAGATTGATGTGCACCGAGACGGCATCGGCGCCGAGCTTGATGGCCTCTTCGACAGTGCAGACCAGTTCTTTGGCGTTCGGGTCAGGGCTCAGCGATGTCCCGCCGGAGAGGTGAATGATTAATCCCACGTCCTTGCCCGCCCCTCTATGTCCGGCCCGAACGATACCTTTGTGCATCAGGATAGCGTTCGCGCCGCCGGAGACAACCTTACTGATCGTTGTCCGCATATCCGCCAGGCCTTCAATCGGGCCAACTGTAACGCCGTGGTCCATCGGGATAATTACCGTCTTGCGCGAATTGCGGTCGATTATCCTTTCGAGTCTTATCTTTTTGCCTATCATAGCAAAATCTCCAATTTCTCGTCACTGCGAATCCGCTCTGTCCAGACTATGCAATTTATTATTCTTCTCTATTTGTAAAATCTACCCACACCCGCCCAAAAGGCAAGCAAAAAAAGGCGGGAGGATAAATTACTTACGATTTTTAATTCTTTTCCGCATGTTCTTCAGTTCTTACAGCCGGATGATTGCGAGATCGTGAGTTGATTCGCTATGCTAATTTGGTTTGACAGTAGGTTTATTCGTATCGGCGTAGAGCAAGATGCAGGATGCGGTCAATCAATTCTTCATAGGCCAGCCCGCTATATTCCGCCGCCTCAGCTACTTCCTCACCGTATGCAAGATCGGGATTGGGATTGGCTTCAAGGATAACAACTTTGTTGTCGTGCGTAAGCCTAAGATCAATTCGGCCGTAATCCCTCAGTTGAAGGACTCGATAGACTTTCTTGCAAACGTGACCGATATTCTTCATGGTCTTCTGGTCCAGTTCGGCAAAGCCGAATTTTATATTCCATTTTTTCCTGTACTGTTCGTTCCACTTAACACGGTACGTCGCAAGTTGTGGTCCGGCACCGCCGTCGGAGTCGAAAGAACACTCTCGCGGTGGAAGCACAGTCAACCTTTTATTGCCAAGAATACTAACGTACAATTCCCGACCCTCGATGTACTCTTCCGCAATCGCAGCCTGCTCCCATCGCTCATGCATGTAACGCGTACGTTCCTGAAGTTCTGCGACATTGTTAACTAACGAAGCGTTGGAAATCCCCTCCGAGCTGTCTTCCAAAGCCGGCTTAACAACCAGTGGATACCGTACGGTTTTCGCGACAGGAACCTTACGCCCCCGCGGCAGAGAGAAAAAAACCGGAACGCGGATCTTATGCAGGCTAAGCAATTCCTTGCACAATCGCTTATCACGGCACAGCATCAGTCCGGCGGCACCACTACCCGTAAAGGGAACACCAACCATTTCGAGAAGAGCTGCGATGTTTTTGTCCATCCGTCGGTCTCCCTCAAACGCCTCGGTAAGATTGAAGGTCAAATCGGGTTTCTGTTCTGTGAGCGTCTTGAAGATTGTCCCGATGTCGCTTACAGCGCCGAGGACGGATACCTCATACCCAAGGTTCCGCAGGGCCTCGATGACATGGTGCTCTGTGGTTGGGACTTCGGGCTGACGCTCAAAATTGGGATCGTCGGTAGTAACTTCTGCTGCATCAACCAAAACCGTTATTCTTAGTTTCTTTCTCATTGACGTGTGTATCTCCTGAATGGCTTAAGCGTATTACCTGCAATTGCCGTCAATAGAGCAGTAAGACCGATTATGTTGTCCGTCTGGTCGGGCTTTGCGTGCAGATTAAGAGCATCGCAGCGATTGATTAAGTTATTGACCAACTGACGAATATCATACTTTCGGTGTCCGGTCCACCGTGAAACGCTATCCACAAGTTCACGTCGATGGTGACGCAGAAGCTTTGAGGCCTTCATGGAAAAGGAGTCACCAGGTTTTAAAGTGAACAATGTTTTAAGACTGTCATCATAAAATCCCTGAAATTCGCTGCCAAGCGCCTTTCGCTTACGTTCGTAATGGGCGGCGAGCTTTGAAGTCATCCTCGAGGCCGACCATGGCGGAGGCTCGAGGACCGTGTTCACAGGCGGCTGGTTTGCAATCCTTTTCATAAGGCTGTCAACATACCATAATTTTTTTATGACGGGCCAGTCCCGATACTTTTGCTCCCAGCGGCTACGCGGTGTAAGCCAGACGGCAAATGTCTCGGCAAAGTCCTCGTCAGGATGCGACTGGGCATAATTATCTTCCAGGTGTATCACATAGCGTCTCGAATAGGGCTGAAAGTAATAGGAACCCGAGTACCTCGCTGAGAATAAGCCGAACAATTCGCGCCATCGGGTTTTCTTGTACAGCTCATAGGCGTAGTTCAAAGCGTGTCCGCATTCATGACGCAGCAACCTCATGCAAGAGCGTTCGGTGCCTCCTTCAACTTCGTAGAGCATCTTTTGCTCAATGTGCTTCAGGCGCGGATGTGCAAGGCAGAAAGGAATTCCAATAATTGGGACTCTGTCCGGGCAGAACCACTCGTCGGCAAGATAACATGAGGGATGAAAGTTTATTCCCTTGGCGTCTAATTCTTCGTACAGCCGCTCTATGAACGGCTCAAGTTCGGAGCCCTGGATTTGTAAGTGGAGATCACGGACGCGTATTTGCAGGATATCTTCGTCCGAGAGCTTGTCCCAGTCTTTAAATTTTCCCATATTTGCCATAGGTGTGTTTTTCTTCGCTCAAACAACTCGCAGCTACCCGCGAGTTTTCTAGCCAACCACATATCCAACCTTTATAAAACATCGTATAATGATATTCATAACATAAACACGCTTTCATGACAAGAGTTCAGGCTCATAAAAAACAGCCGGTTTGAAAACAGTCCGGCAAGAAGTTGTCGAAGCCAAAACAAAAACCCCGCGTGAAATGCGGGGCTAAATAGCGATTGTTGCTATCAGATATACCTACTCCTGGGGCAGGCGCATCTTCTCATAGAACTCGGCGTACTTGTCCCTGTCCTCTGTCTTTCGATAGGCTATCGCCGAACGAGGATGTTCGTTCAATATGCCGGTAATGAAATAGGGTATAAGGTAGCCCCACTCGATTTCTTTACGCATGGGTATCATGTAATCCTGTATTACCTTCAAAATCGGAGTCAGGTTGAACTTCGGATTCTTCAGGAAACCCATCAGTAATTCGAGGCAGCAATTGCCAGGCCCCCGGCCGATGCCGTATAATGAGCCGTCGACGTAATTGGCATCGTGAATTATACCTTCTATGGTGTTCGCATAAGCGAGTTGCTGCTGGTTGTGGCAGTGGATTCCAATAGTCTTGCCGGGCAGATGCTCTTTATAAAGTTTGACCATATACTCTATCTGCTCGCAATATAACGCTCCGAAGCTGTCGACCACATAGACCACATCAACAGGCGTCTTTGCGAGCTGGTCCAGCGCTTCGACCAGGTCCGGCTCTATCTCCCTGGATATGGCCATGATGTTGCAGGTCGTTTCGTAGCCGAGATCGTGACATTTATTTATAAGCTCTATTGCACTGTCGATATACTTGACATAGGTAGCCGCTCGGAACATATCGATCGGACTTTCGTCCGCCGGAGCGAACTGCTGTTCTTTGACGCGGTACGAGTCAACCATGACGCTGATTTTTATGTCCGATTTGATGCCGTCGATGACTTGCCGTATCTTATCGTCATCGCAGTACTTCCAAGCCCCGAAATCTTCGGGAGGGAAGAGTTCCCTGCTACTTCTATAGCCGAATTCCATATAGTCGACACCGCTTTTAGACAACGCCTTGTAAACCGCACGGACAAAATCGTCCGTGAAGTAGTGGTTGTTAATAAGTCCGCCGTCTCTGATTGTGCAATCGAGTACTTTGATTTGTTCTCTGTACATGTCCTAACCTTTAACTAATGTTATCTAAAGCCTACCCAATACTTTTTCCACCAACTCAGGAGCTACCTCGACAGCATATTGTCCATCGTGACAATAAACTTCGCCTATTTTACTGATTAAGACGAACCTCGGCCACTTATTGATCGCTTTCTTGTCGCGTTTTATCAAGTCGATCAAATCCTTATCTGCCAAATCCTTCGGCAAAGTTACCGGGACATTCAGTCTTTCGAGGATCCGCCGGATTCTCTCAAGCCTGTTTTGCTCGGCCAGTTTCATTTCAATCTCGATCAGACCGGCTGCAATAATTCCGATAGCAACAGCCTCACCGTGAAGCAACTCGAAGCCGCTGGCCGCTTCAATTGCATGTCCGATGGTGTGACCGTAGTTCAGGATTCTTCTTAAGTTCTTCTCACCCGGATCGGTCTCGACGACCGTGCCCTTTATTTTGCAGTTCCAATGCGCCACTTTTTCCAGCACATCGGGCTTTCGCTCAAGGATTGCGTCGAGATTGCTTTCGAGAAAATCGAAATATTTACTGTCAGCGATAATCGCATGCTTTACGGATTCGACAAGCCCGGCACGGAATTGCCTGTCGTCCAGCGTCGCGAGTGTCGCTACATCGATATAAACAGCGGCAGGATGCCAGAACGTGCCGAATGCGTTTTTGCTCATGCTGGAATCAACGCCGGTCTTGCCGCCGACAGACGAATCAGCCTGAGCCACGGTGGTAGTCGGTATATGAAGAACCGGCACGCCTCTTTTGAACACGGCCGCTGCAAAGCCTGCGATGTCGCCGACCGTTCCGCCGCCAAGAGCAACAACAAGTGTATCTCTACCGAGATAGGCCTTTTCCATTGCTTCTATTATAGAAACCGCCGTATCTATGTTCTTTGAAGTCTCTCCGGCGGGACTTATGATGAACGTGGGAACATCCCTTTGCCCCAGGAGCTTATACAAATGGCCTGCCGAAACTAAATTTTCATCGGTCACGACAAATTTGCTGTATTTGCCGAAATCGGCTTCTATTTGAGGCCACAACGAGCCGAGGATTTCCGTGCCGATTCTTATAGGGTAAACGCCCGCGGGCGAAGCCGGAATTTTAATCTCTTGCTCTAACATTATATAAAACCATATACACAGAAAACCCAGGTTTTACAGCTAATAGCACCACCCAAACATGCCAGAGGCTACAATCCTGGGTTTTATCAACGATACAAATCGTACTTTCTAACCTATTTAAATAAAATTTGCAACATTATAATTGTCATGAAATTCTGGCTTTAGGCAGTCATATAAAAGATTTTTGCTCTTGCTTTCAGAACTGCTCGCTGCTATATATTCCGATTATGGAAACAAAATTGTCCGTTCCCATAGCAGCGAGAAATATCGACCAGGCCGGCGAGCAAATTAAATCCGCGCGGGCCGCAGGCGCCGATATACTTGAGCTGCGAACCGACTATCTTGAGAATCTTAACATCGAGCTTCTTAAGGAACTGATTACCGAGGTAAAAAACACCAGGGATAAAAAGCTGCCCATAATCGTAACCTGCCGGGACAAGCAGCAGGGCGGTGCGATTGATTATCCGCAGAAACTACGAGTAGATATCCTGACTGCAGCCCTGAAAGCGGGAGCGGAATTTATAGACTTCGAGTACGACAATTTCCTATCCATCGAAGGCCAGGAAAAAATCAGGCTGGCTCTTTCGCAAAGCTCAAAGGGCCGGCTGATCCTGTCAGCACACAACTTCGAGACTAAATTCGACAACATCGGAAAATTGTATCGCAACATCTTAAATATATGTCCGATTGCGATACCCAAGCTTATCTACGTCGCCAATCACATCAACGATTGCTTCGACGCCTTTGATTTGCTGCACCAGACGAGTGCCGAGCGAATCATATTCTGCATGGGCGCCGGCGGCCTTATCAGCAGAATCCTCACTAAGAAACTCGGCTGCTTTCTAACCTTCGCAAGTATCGACGAGCTAAACGCCACTGCACCAGGCCAATTGACAATCAAGGACCTCAAAGAATTGTATCGCTACGATTACATAAATGCCCAAACAAGGCTTTATGGCGTGATTGCCGATCCGGTCGGGCATTCGCTCAGCCCGGCAATCCACAATGCCTGCTTCGGCGACAAACAAATGAACAAACTTTATCTGCCGCTGTTAGTGGAAGGGGGCCGGCAGGAATTCGACTCGTTCCTGCATCATGCCCTGTTGAGAAAGTGGCTGAACTTCCGCGGCTTCAGCATCACGATCCCGCACAAGCAAAATGCCCTTGCTTATGTCCGTGCAAGTCGCGGCTACGTCGAGCCGCTGGCGCAGAAGATCGGGGCGGTAAATACACTGCTTGTCGGCCCGGACGGCAAACTGGAAGCTTATAATACGGATTACGCC
>JABAOC010019273.1_pt4 | contig 12876 bp, 8 predicted proteins | sample 7062161 | NCBI WGS metagenome assembly JABAOC01 (sample SAMN14538625, study PRJNA623070) | marine sediment metagenome | biome: marine biome [ENVO:00000428]; feature: marine pelagic biome [ENVO:01000023]; material: deep marine sediment [ENVO:00002113] | place: India: Gulf of Khambhat ... | reverse complement strand
GTGAGAACAGTGTAGGAATGATGTTTTAAAACAGGCACGTTGATGTACACATCGGATTCGAGAATCAGTTCATGAACCTTTGCTTTCTTTAATTTTTTCGCACTCGGGATACTGACTTCTTGGTAGTATTTTTCATGATTTCCCGGGGCAATCCATGCTCCGACGCTTCTCGCAGCCTCTATGATTCCACTGTTTTTGTAGCAATCCGATTCATCGTCTATAGCATGGTCAAAAACATAAATCTTTTTGGCTCCGGCTTGCTGGCAGTGTTCGACAATCCTTTTTACCAGTAAGGGATTCGTGTTTGCTCCTGTATCCGGTCCCCGGTTCCAGGCAATATTTGGTTTGACCACTACGGTTTGCCCCTTTTTAACAAACCGCGATATACCTCCCATAGCCTGAATGGCTTTATCAAAAAGCACATCCGGTTCCCCATTCTTTACTTCGACCAGGTCTGGTGCTGAGCCGTGACTTTCCTGGATAAAGAGCCTCTTCAGGTCTTTTGGCAAAAGGGGACCTGCGGTTGCGGCTGAAAGCACTAAACCCTTTTTAATAAAATCCCTCCGATTGCATTTCTTTTGCATTTTGTCCTCTTTTACTCCATATATTTTAGTTTAACAAAAATAGATTTCAAGTTTATCCAAATTCCTGTATCGGGATGATAGTGTTTTATGAACTAACTTAAATATAATAAAAATTAAGCTTGATATATGGTTCATCCCTTCAACTTATATTTTATATTCAAGTCAACACAGTTCATAAAACACATTGATATGGGTTCTCCCCACATTTTGATCAAGCTGATATTTTGTAGGCCATCAGAGCCTCACCGTGCCGGATGTACATGATTCCGTTGTGAATCACCGGCTGGGTCCAGTGGGGACCGGATCCTTTGGTTATCCGGAAGGAGCTGACAATGGCAAAATCATCGGGCGTTGGAGTGACCAGGGCCAGGTTTCCGCGCTTCTCTTCGTAACAGTAGAGCATGCCATCGGCCGCGGTTATTGACCCTTTGCAAATCCATTCTTTTTCGTACATGGTCTTCCCAGTGTTCCAGTCCACACAGCACCAGTTGCCTATGGGATTGTCCAGCCAGTTCGAACCGTAAATATAAGATCCAACGCGAACCACCTGACCATGATGGTTATCGAGGTCTTTATTGATCCATTTCTGTTCGATTTCAGTCCCATCGTTTTTGAGTTCGAACATGACTCCCACATGGTTGTATCCGCTGCTTACAAAGAGGTGGCCGTCATGATACAGAGGGGTGACACAGTTGTTTTTAGGAGCCCATTCGTGAAAAGTCGGTGTTTCGATATCGTGGTATTTGACCGTCCATAGAAATTTCCCGCTTTCCGCATCCACGCCGATGATGTGTTCTGTTAAAATGCCGACGATGATTTTGTTGCCTCCCATTTCAACCAGGATGGGTGAAACAAAAGCCGAAGGAGTTTTGAGACTTTCGGTCTGCCATACTGTTTCGCCCGTGTATTTATCCAAAGCGACCATGGATGTCTGGCTTCCGCCGGGAGTATAGATCACTTTGTTGTCGACAATCAGAGGCGATTCCGCAATCTCCCACTGCCAGAATTCTCCCTGGAATTTTTGGAAAGCCGGGACCGACCATTCAATTTTTCTCTTGTCGCTGTCGATACAGACGACCTCGCCACGGCCGCTGATAAGGTAGATTCTGTTGCCTTCCACAGTCGGCGTGCATCGAGTGTCGCGGTGGGTCCTTTGGCATCCCCCTCCGTATCGAAGACGCCACAGTGTGTTCCCTTCCAGGTCAAGGACTGTCAGGTATTCGTCTCTTCCCTCGAGCCCTGCAATATAAATCGCCTCGTCTGTGACACTCACAGAGGCAAAACCCCGATCCAAATCCTCCCTCGACCAGAGCAATTCCGGTCCACTTTCAGGCCAGGATTTCAGCAATCCGGTTTCTGGAAAGACTCCATTCCGGTTGGGTCCACGGAATTGAGCGACATTTTGTCCAAGACTCAGCTGTGACAGACCCAAAACACAAAGCAGTGAAACGAGCAGTCGATTCATCGATCCTCCTCACTTGACATGTATGACAATTCTCCAAGGTTTGAAACGGGAGCCGCTTTTGGTGTTTTGTCATCCATATGTATAGTTTTATACAGAACAAGTCCATTTAAAATTATAAGAGATAGGGTAATTCCAGTCGTCCAGATGCATGCATTCGGACGATTCCTTACGTTCTCATTGTTATTATTTAACTTCTAATGGGTGAGGAGATGAGTGAAGGCCTTGAATGTCCGAATGGAACAAATGAAAACACACAGAGTTTTAGCCCGCTTCAGGAGGTCAAAATGAAAAATTTCGCAACCCGGCATCCTGTCCTGTTCGGTCTTTTGATTACTCTAATTTTCCTTGTGTTCGTGGTGTTCGCTATTTTCATCGGACAGCTGTTCCCAGAGGATAACGGTCGTGAAGGAGGCCAGGCTGCAGGAAGGATCGCAGGTTTCCTGGTTTTTCTTATCCTTTTGAACCGTTTAGGATGGAAGAAAGATGCGGGTCTTATAAGCCCTAAGGGATTTAAGCCTTGGCTGATAGTTTTTATTCCCCTGGCCTATTCCATTATCGTTTTTCCATTAATTTTTACAGGCGAATGGTCATTGAACTTTAGTGATCCGATCTTATCCGTCTTGACTGCATCAAATGGAATTTCAGCGGGCCTTCTCGAGGAGATTACGTTCCGAGGGCTTGTACTTTATGGTTTCATTCGTCTCTGGGGAAACAAGATGTCTGGAATGACTAAAAGTGTGGTTGCATCTTCACTGATTTTTGGTCTTCTTCATATCTCCAATATTTTATCCGGCGCTGAAGTCATGCGCGTTCTTCCACAAATAGCTTACTCGGTTTTGGGCGGGATGGCGCTTGGCGCATTTGTGCTCTTTTGCCGCAGCATCTGGCCGGCAGCCGCTTTTCATTGTCTGAGCAATGCAGTGGTGGAGTTGAACAGAATTGGCAAGAGCATTGAGCTTACATCCTTGTCAGCTGTTCTTCTGGGACTTGCTGCCCTACCTTTGGCGTTGTATGGGATACTGCTTTTGCAGAAGGCTCCGAAACGAGCTGTTGTTCCAGATGTCCCTTAATTAGTAAATCGTCGATATTCATGCATTCGGACGAAATAGTTAAAAAAAATTTACTAAATTTTCTTGGGAAGAATAAAGTCACATCCCTGCTTAGAAGCCGTTTTCTTCAAGCAATAGTATCCTTCAGCTTTATTTTTGACACAAGTTTATTTGAAAAGACATTGTTTTCCAGTAGTAGGACGAAGGGTAGTTATATTCTTTAGGTTAATTACATAGAAGATGACTGAAAAAATTGCAGAATCTATTTTATCTTAACATATTTTTTATATGGAATTTTCTGTGTCGGCAAGTATGAAATTATCCTTTCTTTGTTGTTGACTTTAACATATATTTTTATTGGTAATTCCGCATTGCTATCATTTTCAATATTTATTAATTCTATACCTTCAGATAATCCATTCTTCTCAGCTAAACCACCTTCTACTAATCCAATAATTTTTTTGGCTTTTTTAGAAGCTGAGACATTAAATCCAGGCTCAAATTCCGAGTATACTTCATCAACCAACCTGTAATTTTTATCGAGATTTTCAGGTATTTGGTCTATTAATTTTCCGTTGATTATATATCTTTTCCAATCTTTTTCTGCATCTATTCCGTTCTTTACTGCCCAATCGAAAAAAACATCTTTGTTCAATTCTCCACCATTTTTCTCTGCCATTTTTACAATTTCTCTTACAAAATCTAAAATGCTTTTTTTCCCATTTGTATTACTCCTAATTTTTTCCTCCCAACTTAAAGCGATTAAAGCACCTCTTACATAGGATAAATTTTTATGTGTGTTGTAAAAATGGCCATTCTCTATAACTTGTTTTACTTCTTCGTATGTGATCTCATTAACAGGATTTTTTGCTAACCTAAGTAAGTCTCTGTTTACCAGATCTACATAATTCTCTTGTGAAAGCACTCCTATATCCAAAAGAATTTGTCTGCCACAGTATTCAGTAAATCCTTCATGAAACCATTCAAATTGGTAAAAAGAGGCCTTATCTTCCTCATCAGGTATAATCTTTCCTTTATTTGGAAGCCAAGTATGAAACATTTCATGTGATAGTAAGCGATGAATTTTATATGGCTGTGTTTGACTATTAGCCAAGCATATAAAGGAATTTTTCAGCGCCACTCCTGCTAAAATGTCATCTCGGTGGCTTAGAGATATAAGAAAATATCCAAATGCATAATCTTTAAATAAGTTTCGCTGATATAATATTAATTTTTTTAATTCCTCTGTATACGTTTTGGTACGGGGTGCATACCTGTTACTGATATATATATCGACTGAGCTTTCTTGAATCAAAAGCTTTTCATTATGGTATTTTCCACCAGCGATAAAACCCGATATATCATCTTGGGTGGATACCTGGGTAAATGGATGATTTCCGTTTCCAACGTTACTGAATACTTGCCATCCTTCAGGTATTTTTTTGAATTTCACTATATATTTTAACGTGTCTGAATTTCCAATCAGTTTTATCATCCATTGTGGTCCAAAAAAATGAAACTGGTCAGAATGTACGATTGGACTGTATGCGTATGATTCCGAAGATCTGGATGACCAAGAAATTGTATAGCAAATCTTTAGCGGTGCAAAAGGTTTATGATGAATAATCCTTAAGAAGGGTTTTTCCCTTACGGACGTGACACTATTTCCTCCGACTACATTGAATTCCGAAACAGCTTGATGAATGTTCGGGGTTCCGTATTTATCAATTGGCAAAGAAATTTGGGTTTCACCCTCACTATTACCATCAAACTTCATCTCAATTTCCAAATTTGTTCTATCGGTAAGTGGATTAAGAATGATAGTGTATGAAATAGTTTTAAGCACATCAGCATAAATATTATTGGATATCAGTGCTATTACTACGATAAATAATAAGATTGTTCTACTTCGCATTTCATCTCCTTTTGCCATTCCTGGCTTTGTAAAAAATCATCTTATCCTTCTTTGAGTTTTAAAGTATCCATAATAATATAATAATGGCGGCACGAAAAAAATCGTCCAGATGCATGCATTCGGACGATACTGTCTTATTAATTATGCTCTAAAAGGAAGAATAAAATATTAAACCAAAGGGATAAAGAGAGAGTCTTACAATATAAAGAGAAAATAAGAAAAAAGCTGGAGAGTACACATGATTAAAAACTATTTCATCACTGCCGTAAGGAACATAAGAAAAAACAAAGGGTATTCATTCATCAATATCGCAGGGCTTGCCGTAGGAATGACATTTTTTTTATTGATCTTATTATACGTTAGTTTTGAGTTGAGTTATGACGATTTTCACGAAAATTACGAGAGGATCTATCGGGTTGTTCAGAAACAGCCCGGCAATGTATTTATCGGTTCGGATACCTGGGCAATTACTCAAGGCATTTTAGCCCCTACAATGATGGATGAAATACCAGAAGTGCGGCATGCGACAAGGTTAGATCGGCATCGGAGTTTAATAAGTAATGATAATGTGAGTTTTTATGAAACGGGGATTACGACCGATAATCAATTTTTTAATATTTTTTCGTTTGAGCTTTTATCCGGCAATCCGAAAATGGCTTTGAACGATCCCTATTCGATAATTCTTTCAGAAAAGCTGGCGGAAAAGTATTTTGGAAAAGACAATCCCATCGGCAAAACGATTAATCTAAATAACAGTCATATCCTTACGGTAACAGGTATACATAAAGACGTTCCCCAAAATTCTCATTTTAAATTTGATTTTATACTCTCTATTAAATTGCGTGAGACTGAAGCCGCCCTCAGGCAAAATATTTATGACTGGAGCAGCAGTAATTATCATACCTATTTTCTGCTCATTGAAGGGGGAAATGTCCAGGGAATGGGGACCAAAATACTGGACCTTTTCAATAGATATTCGGGAAGAACGGATTCTAAAAGGATTTATCTTGTCCAGGCGCTCAAAGATATTCATCTAAGATCTTCAAATTTCAGTCATGAAATGGCAGAAGTGACTGATATTAATAAGCTTTATATGTTTCTGGCGATTGGAGTCATCATCCTGATAATTGCGTGTATAAATTATATGAACCTCGCTACGGCCCGTTCATCGCTCAGGGCGCGAGAAATCGGTATAAGAAAAGTTGTTGGTGCCTTCAGGATCCAGCTTATTAAACAGTTTACAATCGAATCCGTGTTATTCTCATCAATTGCCTTAGTCGTCGCCTTAGTGTTTGTGAGCTTAATACTGCCAATCTTCAGTATTTTTATTGGGAAAGATATCGGATTAAATTTAGCCAATCACTATGAGTTTGCATTCGCTCTCATTGCTTGTTCTGTCTTGGTGGGGATTTTTGCCGGGAGCTACCCTGCGTTCTTCCTCTCCTCCTTCAGACCCGTGTTTGCACTCAAAGCGACAAAAGCTCTATCGGCAAAAGGCTCGTTTTTTAGAAAGTTTCTGGTGATTTTCCAATTCAGTGTTGCTGTGATACTATTAACCGGCACAATTGTCATTTTTAGACAGTATCAATATATGATGCATAAGGAACTTGGTTTCAATAAAGATCAAGTCGTGTATTGCCGTATCAATGACGCTGACGCTCGAAGAAAGATCGATACACTCAAACATGACCTTCTCAAAAATCCCAGCATCTTGAATGTCAGTNNCAGCATCTTGAATGTCAGTGCTTCATCCTATCTTCCCTCAAGAATCGCCAGTAATACCAGTATTCAGATCGAATCGAATGAGGGCGAAACGACTCAGTTGGATATAATTTACAGATGTTTTGTTGATTATGATTTTATGGGCTTATTCGATTTCAATTTGGTACAGGGGAGAAATTTTTCAAAGGATTTTGGAGCCGATGAATCCAGCGCTGTGATAGTGAATGAAGAAGTCGTCAGACGGATGGGTTGGACCAAACCGATAGGAAAAAAAATATCGATGTGGAAAAAAGAGAACTGCACTGTCATCGGTGTTGTTCGAGACTTTCACTTCTTTTCGCTTCATGAAAAAATCGAGCCGTTGATGCTGACCATTGCCAATGAAGATTTCAAACCATGGCTCAGTTATCTGTCGCTGAAGATTCATCCTGATAATATCCAGTCCACAATCGGATATTTTAAGAATATCATGAAAAGACACAGTCCCCATTACCCCTTCATCTATCATTTCCTTGATGAGGACTATTCTGAAGACTATGCCTCCGAAAAAAACCTCAGCCAGATGATCGGATACTTTTCCTTGCTGGCAGTCTTCATAAGTTGCCTCGGTTTGTTCGGGCTTTCTTCATTTACGGCAGAGAGAAGAAAAAAAGAAATCGGCATTAGAAAGACTCTAGGCGCTTCGACTCCAAACATAATTACGCAGCTATCAAAGGAATATATCAAATATGTTGGATTTGCATTCTTGATAGGTTCCCCTGTGGCTTTTTTTGCGATGTGGAAATGGCTGCAGAATTTTGCCTATCACACGAATTTGAGTTTTTGGATCTTCCTTATTACGGGTGTATTAATCCTGACAATTGCGGTCTTGACTGTCGCTTACCAAGGTATCAGAGCGGCTTTAGCCAATCCTGTGGAAGCGATAAAATATGAATAAGAAGTTTCCGGAAATTCAGGCTTCAGACTTCCATTTCGGGAAAGTGTAGCGGAGAGGCAATAAAATACAATGGAGGACAGAAATGAGTGCAAAATCAAAATGGAGATGTTTTCTTTTTTTGTTTCTGTTGGTCTTGAGTCATAACCTGTGTACAAAAAATTCCCAAATACCTAATGATGAATTTTTCAAGTATCAAATCAGTTTTTTCAATAATGGCAGCACAGTCACAATCGACAGGGTATCATACAAGAAGTCTCCAGTTGAGCTTTCCCCGAAAGAAGGCATCCATCTGAACATTCTTCCTGCCTGGGAGATCACAACAGGCAGTGCGGAGACAATCGTAGCTGTCATGGATGACGGATTCTTCTATAACCATGAAGATATAAAACAAAACCTCTGGAAGAATCCTGGGGAGACCGGATTGGATTCCGATGGAAATCCGAGGGAAACAAATGGATTAGACGACGATAAAAACGGGTATGTCGATGACGTTATGGGATATGATTTTTATTTCAACGATCCTGATCCGGATTGTTACATCTTCGAAGGAAAACTGGATACTGCCATCGCCCCCTATTGGCATTCCATACCGGCACTCGGCATTATTGGTGCCCGAGGCAACAACGCGATCGGAGTAGCCGGGATCAATTGGGAGGTCTCGATGATGCTTCTGAAAATGATGGCCCAAGGTTCTGCTTCCATAAAGGATCCTTGTTCCAGGGTCCCCAAGGCGGCTGAAGCCATTCGTTATGCTGTGGATAATGGCGCAAGAGTGATCAATTGGAGCGGTTTTGTCAGCTGCTTGGATCAAGAAAAGTTAAAGCCTTTGAAAGACGCGATCGACTATGCCGAAGAGAAAGGCGTATTGATCGTTACCGGTTCAGGTAATGCCAAAGTAAATATTGACCTTGAGGAGAATTATACCTATCCAAATTGTTTTCAAAATAGAAACCTTTTGGTCGTGGCTGAAATTGACTTTGATGGAAATCTTTATGAGGTAGAAAAAGACAGTATATATATCGGAGGCTCAAATTTTGGAGTTCAAAATGTGGATATTGCCGCACTGGCTCAAAATTTCACCACGGGATTAAGACATAATCGTAGTGTTTACAGATTGAGCGGAGGAACATCTAACAGTACGCCTGTTGCCACCGGAGTGGCAGCACTGATTTTCAGTATCCGGCCGGATCTTGACGGACTTGAAGTCAAAGAAATTTTGATGAGGAGTGCAACCCGCTTGCCCGGTCTTCAGGGCAAGGTGATGTCCGGGGGAATGGTCAACGCATTCGAAGCCTTAAAATTGGCACAAAGCTACCCACGGGATAACTAAACGTATTTCTCATTTTCACAAGTTCTACAAACTGAGAGGGAGTATGAAATGAGAGCCACAGTAACCTTATTGACTGTTTTATTTTTTATGGTTGGTTTTTCAGCAGCTCAGGAAGGAGACAAGGCGGCTTCCGTTGATGAGAGTTTCAAAGACTGGAAAATCTTAAGAACCAGCAGCAAAAGAGTCGAAGTCATCGATAAGACAACATTAGCCTGGGGTCAAAAAACCCTGGCTGCGATAAACTCAGAGAAACTCGAAACCAATGAAAGAGCTCGAGCAATCCAGCAGTATGTCTCCAAGAATTTCGTGTTCGATTCCTCTCGGCCCAAAAACATCCCGGAATTTATTGAAACACAAAAGGGAAACTGCTATGCACACTCAAGACTCAGCGTCTTTTTATTGAGATTAGCTCAAGTCCCGGCGAAATTTGCCTATGAAGTCCATCTTGAGCTGAAAACAGCAAGCTCTGCCAAAACAGCTCGGGAACGCGGCACCGGACTGTTCGGTCATTTTCATAACGATCATTTCTGGATTCTCTATCACGATGGTGGCCGCTGGATTCCTTACGATTCTGCCTTGGGTTATACTGGATTTGACGGCTTCGTCTCCAGATGGGAAGGGACTGAGGCCATTCCTGACAATCCTCCTTTTGTCATTTGGGAGGATACAGGGAGTGGCTCTTCAGGCATGAATAACATCACCGAATACATCTGGAATCAATTCCCCTTGGAAAAACACAAAAATCTTTCCCCGGAGGAATGGAAAGAGTTCATCTCCAACTTCTACGACAAAGACGTCAGCTTTTTCCAGAAGCCTCTAGACGGATCCACGGAAAATCTAATCAACAAAGTCGCCAGACAATTCTTTGGCATAAAGGATTAATCTTACTCGCCTCATATCGGCTTGTTTGATATTATTTTAATAGTTCCTTCACTGCGGTAATGACTTTCTCTTCTCTAAGATTCCGATAACGAATGACTCCTTCCTGATCGATGATGTAGATAGTAGGCCAGCCGACCACATTCCATTTTTTCGGTATGGGACCTGATCGGGGATCCCCCTCAGCATCCCAGCCTGCCCACCAGGATCTATAATCCAATCGTTCCGCTTCCTTGACCTTTATCGCTTCCTTCCGGTCGGTATCACTGTTTACACCCAGGAGAACGACGGGACGGTCAGACATGATTTCCAGCAAGAGTCTCTGGTAGGGGTATTCCCCCCGGCATGGTCCGCACCAGTTTCCTGTGAAGTACAGAATTACGATCTGGCCCCGAAAATCATTGAGCTGGAACTCCTCTCCCTGAAGGTCTCGGCCGACGATATTGGGCGCTTTTCTACCTATCATCAGATATCGGAAGTGGAAAAGCTGTTGTTCGATCAGTTCGGCGGCATCCGGGTAAGTCTTTTTCAGCCCCTCTATATAGGCTCTGATTCGACCATCCTGATCCTCTGTTAATAAACCCCGGTCCAGACGGTTAAAAAATCTCCAGAAGTGTATCCGGAAGTTTCTTCGGAAGTCGGCATCCGCTTCCGATTGCACGAGCAGATTATCCAAAGTTGAAATAAGCTCATCGATTATGGCATCTGTAAACTCCGATCCTGAAGTGTTGTAGGCCTCAATATTTCTGAAGCCGGTATTCTCCTGGCAATGAATATGAACCACCATGACCAATGAGATGGTCAGGACCATTAAGGATTTTCTCTTTCTCCACATTTTTCACTCCTTATGAATTTTGTAGATATTCATTTTGATATATCATTATTCAAAGAGCTAAACGCCTGCAGCGTATAGCAGGAAAATCCGTCGGTATCCTTCTCGTTTAAAGCCGGCAAGTGCAACCAGGTGAATCCACCTTACTGGATCCGGTCCTTGGTTAACGTGTATGTTCCGGGCCTGGCATTTCCGATGATAAGGAGGGCGTCCACTCTGAATAAAAGAGCTTTAATTCCTTCACTCAGGTCTTCGATTCTTTTGGCATGGGCGTATTTGCGCAAAGGCCGGAAATCGATGATCGTCCATTTATCCGGATTAACCACATCCACCCAAGGGCCATTTGTGTTTCGCCATTCATCCGGATCACCGAGAAGAGCCGTTGAAAGCAAAAATGTCTTTTTTCCATTGCTGATCGCAAATTCTGAGAGGAAATTGCCAAAGGTGAAGACGTTTCCTCTGTAAATTCCTCTATAAACATGCCAGTGCCCAAGCTTGAGGACAACCTTTGGCAGTCGATCTCCGGATTTTTGCGCGGCTTTATATTCAGTCATGAACCGCGCTTTCAAGTGTTCTTCACGCTCAAGATTCGAGTCATACCCGGTCAGCTCACCGTTTCTAGCCCGAACATTTTTGTTGTACACCTTGTTTGAAAAAATGAGATTCTGAATATGAAATTCCGCTTTTGAGCCTGTTTCCGGTTTAAAAAGATCAAGAAGGCCGGCAAAGTCTTCGGGCTGAGCCACTTCGGCAATGAACAGTTTTTTGGAAGCGAATCGATTTCTCTCGTATGGCAGCGCTTTCTCAATCAGCTTTTCAACAAAAAGGCGGACCTTATCATTCGGTGCCAGCTCTTTCAATTGATCCAGAATATGAAGAGCCCCAAATTCCTGGTCCAGCCCCCAGATCCTGTCGGTTTTCGCATCCGATATTCGGCCGGCCTCCCCGATCATCTGAAGTTCTTGGTCAGTGATAAATGTGGGGGCATTCGTGTATTTTCGGGCAAACTCTGCGATGGTATCTAGATTTCCGACCAAAGGTTTTGAAGCAAACATTTTGCAAACTACGGTTCCTTGCTCCAGCGCCAGGTAATTGAATCCGTATTTTTTATGAAGGGCAGAGAACAGCATTGTCGTGATTTGGGGAATTTGCAGACGATTGTGCTCTTCGGCTATGGCTACAAATTGAGCCTCAGATGCCGCTTTCATCAAGAAATCGAAACCTTCACCGGACAGCTGTCCGTTCTCGACCTCAAGGATGTGACTGTTTTCCCGAAGCAGACTGTCCAGAGTTCGTTTTTTATTCTTCTCTTGCGTGGGATAAACAAAAGCAACAAGGACCACGGACAGAAAGACACATAAAATTTGTGGAAATTTGTGCGGGATAAAGGTTTTTGCAGGCATTTCCGTCTCCTTCTGTCTCTTAATCATTCTTCTCTTATTCCTCAGAGTGATAAAAATCAAGTCCTGGCTTGTTCTTTTAGAATTCAACGCTTTTTTTCTATGGATAACTTAACGAATAGTGAGAATAAATTCGTCCAAATGCGCGTATTCGGACGATTGAACAATCAGGATCTTGATATTATTAATAAAAGCTTATTGGGAAGCTCTCGTAGGAGAATATGCAATGAAATGCCCAAAATGCGGCTTTGAAAATCCGGAAGGAGCGAATTTCTGCGGCGGATGTGCGGCACCTTTGTCTCCATCTGTTTCGAGCCGGCCTGGATCCGGCACAAAGACTTTTATGACGCCTGGAACATCTTTAACGACAGGGACGACATTTGCCGGCCGTTATCAGGTTATCGAAGAGCTGGGCGCCGGAGGGATGGGACAGGTTCTGAAAGTTTTGGATACCGAGATCAATGAAAAAGTCGCGTTGAAACTCTTACGGCCGGAAATATCCACGGATTCATCCACCATCGAGCGTTTCAGTAATGAACTGAAACTGGCCCGGAAGATCTCCCATAAGAATGTCTGCCGTATGTACCATTTTGAGAAAGAGGAGGACACCTATTACATCACCATGGAATATGTTGCCGGGGAGGATCTTAAGAGTTTTATCAAAAGGTCCGGACAGCTCACCGTCGGAAAAACTGTTCACATTGGTGTGCAAATCTGCGAGGGATTGACCGAGGCCCACAGCATGGGGATCATCCACCGTGAC
>JABAOC010017812.1_pt1 | contig 12876 bp, 9 predicted proteins | sample 7062161 | NCBI WGS metagenome assembly JABAOC01 (sample SAMN14538625, study PRJNA623070) | marine sediment metagenome | biome: marine biome [ENVO:00000428]; feature: marine pelagic biome [ENVO:01000023]; material: deep marine sediment [ENVO:00002113] | place: India: Gulf of Khambhat ... | reverse complement strand
AAAGCCAAAAAGGTCCAGTATGAGTCTTTAAAATGGGGTGCAAGCAATTATATAATACCCAATCAAGAGTACGCAACTTGTTATTTCTTAACGCCTTAGAGAAGGCATTCGTTCCAGGCAAAGATGTATAGATTGAAAATTGCGCTGAGTCAAGTCCTATCATTCGCGCGCGCGCGAATTCCACACGATGAACCTCTAACTAAAGCCGCCTTCAATTTTTAGGCCCCACAGCGTTTCTGAGTTATCTTTTCCCAGATTAGTTTGTTCAAACGCAATCATCACCTTTCAGCTTATTGAATGCCACTCGATACATTTTTCGGTTTCACCATGACTCGATCAACCAAGTTTAATTTCTCTCGATCTCTTTTACTCCTGCCTTCACTCTTGCGTAAAAATTTGGGAACCAGATTCTGGATTATTTTCGTGAAAAACCCAATTCGACCTTTACTCAAATGATGAACTAGCAGACTTGGAGAAGCATAAAAACTTCTATAGGCTTTCGCAAAGAGACGATTTAGCTCTTCTAATGAATAATATTTTGGATTAATTACTGGCATGACAGCGGTATAGAGAGACCAGTCTCTTGTTAACAGGAGACCCTTTTTCACAGCGAAATCAAACAGTTCAGTTCCGGGATATGGTGTTGCAAATGAAAACTGGGCGAAATCAATGCCTATTTCCTTTGAAAAATGAATAGTCCGCAAAAGGTCGTCTCGCGTTTCTTCTGGATAACCTAAAATAAACGAGCCCAAAGTTTCCATTCCAGTTTCCTTAGTCACTTTCACCGCTCTCGCCATCTGGTTTAGCGTCTCCCCTTTATTCATCAACTTCAATATTCTTGAGCTGCCTGACTCTATGCCGTAAAAAATCAGATGACAACCAGCTTTCCTCATTCTAATGAGTAAATCTCTTGTCACCAAATTTGCCCTTGATGAGCTTCCCCAAGAAATATCCAATTTCCGTCTATTGATTTCTTCACATATCTCCTCTACTCTTTTATGATAAAGGGTGAAAGTATCATCACTAAATTCAATTGATTTAACTTTGTATTCATGGACGACTTGCTCGATTTCATCGACGACGTTTTTTGCGCTTCTAGCACGATAGTTCTTTCCGTAAAAATAGGAAGATGAACAAAAGGTGCAGCGAAATGGACAGCCTCGACTGGAAACAATATTTATTGAAGGGTATTTTCGGCCAAGAACTGTATAACGATCCATTGGCAACAAATGTCTTGCAGGGAATGGAAGTTTATCTAGATCTTTTATTAAAGGTCTTGGTTTTGTTTTGTAAAAGTGACCTTTTTTTCGATATATTATTCCTTTAACATCGTCCAAGTCTTGCTCTTTTTCCACCTTTCGAATTAATTCAGTTAGAGTTTCTTCACCTTCTCCCAAGCAAACGACATCAAGTTCGGGGCAGTCTTCAAGCGTCTCCATCGGACAGAATGTTACGTGAGGCCCACCTAGAATTGTTGTGGAATTCGGACACACACTCTTAGCAATTTTCACTGAGGTCATGGCTTCATATATCATAGGTGTTATCGCGGTGACACAAACAACATCAGGGCTTTCTTTTTTCAATTCTTCTCTCAGTTCAAAAAAGTTGAGTTCCAAAGCATTTGCATCAATTATGCTAGGCTGATAACCTTCCTCTTCCAAGACAGCAGCTAAATAAGCTAAACCCATAGGTGCCGCTTTAATTCCTAAAACTTGACTAGCTTCTGCACTTAGCATGGGTGGAGTAATAAGAACAACTTTCATCTTTGTACAATTTCCTCCAAAATCACGTTAGAATTTGCTATTTTTTCCGATTTCTGGCACAATTTCAACTCTTTTTCCAAAAAAACCCAATGTCGCTTATTTCGGATACAGCCAGGATCTGGGGCCAACAGGTCTCCGAGGTAGTTGTAAGCTCGGGCTCGACATCCACCGCAATTGTAGCGATACTTAGGTCCAATAAACTCACGGCTTTTCACCCGTGAACTTTAGAAGTTCTCCAATGTTGTGTATTTCAATTAAGTTGCTGGCGTGCTTTGTAGTAGTTCTGAACGCAGCGGTGAACAACACCATGTCATCATCGTTGATTAGCTTCAAGGAATGTAACCTCTTGGCTACTGCTAGTATTCTGTCTTTTTTATTTCTGTAATCCATATGAATTGGATAAACGCCAAAAACCAGCTCAAGTTGCCTTCTTACTTTTTCATCAGGTGTAATCGCTATTATTGGCTGCAAGATTCTAAATCGCGATATCATCTTTGCAGTATAACCTGACCTGGTCAAAGTAACAACGGTGCTAATAGGCATGGTTTTACTCATTTGCTTAATGGACTTGCTTACGCTGTCAGAGACGTCAAGGAAACATCCATCCTCCACGTAGCTTTTTGCGGAAGCTTCAACTTCTTTGGCTATGCGAGACATAATCGAAACGCTCTCAACAGGATATTTGCCTATTGAGGTTTCTCCAGAGAGCATAATCGCATCTGCTCCATCCAATATTGCGTTAGCTATGTCGCTTACCTCTGCTCTGGTAGGAATGGGCTTGTAAATCATAGATTCAAGCATGTCTGTGGCAGTGATAACCGGTTTCCCAGCCTGATTACAGCGTTTAATTATAGATTTTTGGACTAGTGGCACTTTTTCGGGCTCGATTTCAATGCCCAGGTCTCCCCTTGCCACCATAATACCCTCAACAGCATCCAAGATTTCCTCGAAATTCCTGACGCCTTCAAAATTTTCAATCTTTGCAATAATTGCTCTTTTAGAGCCCTGCACAGCGTATTTCAAATTGCGGACATCTAAGGCGCTTCTCGTGAAGGATAGCGCGATGTAATCGATGGAATGCTCTTTTGCGAACTTCAACATATCTAAGTCTTTATTCGTAAGAGTAGGAACTGAAAGCCTTCTACTCGGAATGTTGACTCCCCTTCCATCAGCAAGCACCCCTTTGGTCAATACCAGCAAACGTAATTTTCCGCGTGCTTTTTCAACAATTCTCGTTTTGACCGTACCATTATCAATATAAATCTCGTCTGAGACGTTCACATCCTTGTAAAAGTCATGGTTAAAACTAATTTCCTCGTTACCGAAACCAACTTCAAGAATTTCTCCTTGCTTGGCAGCTCTCTCCTTTCTAGTCCGAAGCCTAATCTCCGGGCCTTTAATGTCAAGGATTAACGGAATATCAGCAATCTCTTTAATTTTGCTTATGATTTGGCTGTATTGATCAAGATTTCCATAAGCGGTGTTTATTCTAGCAGCATTCATTCCCTCCTTGAACATTTTCTTCAGTATTCCTTTCTGAATGCTGGTTGGACCAATTGTGCAGATAATCTTTGTTTTCTTCAAAAAAGAACATCTTCATCCAGTTTTGTACAATAAAAAACGATTACACGATTTTAAATCTACTTCGATTAGATTTGTTACTTTCTATATTCGTTCTTTATCATACCCGTCATAATAATGCAAACTATTCTCTGATAAACATTTGTACACGACAAAAAGAAAATGGAAAAAATGTTCATTCTTTTATATGCGCATTGGATTGGTGGATTGCCATTCTCCCTATGTATATATTTCATCCGTTAAACCAAAATTGGTTGGTCTCTCGCTTTTGTGTTTTTTGTTGAATGAGAGTTAGTTAGAGAGTGGGAGAGAGTAGGAGAAAGAGAGGGGTTGGGAGATAAATTTTAGCCTGATTTTTGGTCAATCGACCCATGAAAGTTTTGACTTCCTGAATTTCCAAACCCGCAAAATTTTTCAATACTAAAAACAATCCCCCATTTCCGCTCTAGAAGTATCGCTGTTTAATGGTATATCTGTTGTTGTCGAGTGTTTCTCGACTTTACACCCGCAAACCCCACTTTTTCATATTCAAAATCTACTTCAACTACAAAACTTGGATCAATAGCATATAAACTGGATTTAGATATCGGTTTGGGAGCCCATAGCTAACACTAATTTCATGTGAACGATATTCATTTCTTCAACTTTGTAGAAGTGTTTTTTCAAATAATCAATAAGCACCTTTCCTTCTCCAACTTTTCTCTTTTCAAAGACGTCGTGTTCCCACTTTTCAATGAAATCACCTATACTCAACGGATCTTTAAAATCTCCAAATAGCACTGTTGGAGATATAATCGCGATTCTTCCTTTATTATTGATCACTCTACGCCATTCCTTTAGAGCTTTTTTCATAATTTCATCTCTTGGAATGTTAACCACCATCAACAGATCAACAAAGTTATCTTTTAAAGGAATATTGTGGAAATTACCGTCAATATTAACAGTTTTTATAAGATTCAAATCCAAAACCATTTTTTTTGGCTTCACAATAAATATGCTCGAATTTTCCATTCTATTTTGAATATGACTAAGCAATCTTTCATACATAGGTGATGGGCTTTCTACAATTAAAGCTACGTTGCAGTGTTCAGCATTTTCAATGGCAATAGTGTTTGAGATAATTTTGAAAACATCATTTTCATGTGGAAGCCCAAGCAAATAGTCTCCATAAGCTTTATGGATTTCTTTAATGGCACTCATTAAAATCTTATTTAGTTCTGCTTTTCCCTCTTTTCCGAGTTTGTAGAGTTTCTTTTTCGGACCTATGGGGCTTTTTTCCCAGCGACTTTCTAGCCAGTTTTCCTTTAGCATTTGATTTAGTACTTTGTAGAGCCTACCCGTTTCGACGGCCATTCCAATAGAAATGAGTTTTTTATGAATGTCGTATCCATAAAACTCCCCTTTTTTGAAGGTCTTAAGTATGATCTGTCGTAATTCTGAAGTTCTCATCAGATTTAATCTTCCCTTCCTTAGCATCCATTCTTTGTTTTTCTTGCCTATATGTATTTTGGAACCTTAGTAGAGTCTTGATACGGGTTTTTATTTAGGAAACATAACAGTGTTATAAAAAGACATTAATGGAGAAAAAGCAAATGAAAAAAACAATGGTTACTGTGGCACTATTAATCCTCTTAGCGATTACTATGGTATCCCCCAATTTGCTTCTGGTGAAAGCTGATCCTATAGGTGTGGGAAAATTTCTGATAGTAGAAATTGAAGGTCAAGGCTATGTAACTGCAAACAAAGTAAATTCAGGTGAAGTCTGGGAGTATTATCAGACAACGCCACCGACAGAACATAAATTGGGTGCAGGAACAGTCTCTTTAGAGGCTTTTCCTTATGAAGGATGGGAGTTTTCCCATTGGGAAGAAGATCTGACAGGGAACACTAATCCAGCTGATTATAAATCAGAAAAATACGGATATGTAAGAGCTGTATTTGTGAAAAAGATATTTACAATAACCGCTACTGTTGCCTCTGTGGCTGCAAATGGGTATATTGAAACAAACATTGACGGAGTGCCCACTCAAATCACTGATCAACTAGACGTAAGCGTAGAATACGGAGAAAGTCAAGTATTTTCGTTTTATCCAGATCTTAATAACCATGTTTCAGCAATTCAGGTTGATGACTTTTTTGAACCTTATTCTCTTAGCTATACCTTTTCTTATGTTCAAGCAGACCATACAATCACTGTTTTCTTTTCCCTGGATGGCGAAGCATATGTACCAGCAGGAAACAATGTTCCAGTATTTCTAGGCGGAAGTGTTAGCTTAAACTTTAGTTCCACTGAAGGAGGAGGAACTGCAACTCAACAAGAAGTAGAATTAGATCCTTTGCTTGTGGGAACATCTTTGATACTTTGGGATATTAATACTGCAGTATCTTTTTCTGGGATAGTTGAAATTACATTACCGTACTCAGGAACTCAAGAGATAACCCAAGTATTTACAAGTAATTCATTAGATGCTCTATACAGTGATGTTAACGCGGATGGCGAAGTAAATGGAGATGACGTTTCTGATGTTGCAAATGCTATTAGGACATTAGTTCCAAACGGAATATATGACCCTGCTTTTGATGTAGATAGAAATGGCGTACTTGATGAAAAAGATGTTCACATGGTTAACGAAAATAAAGGAGCTTTAATAGAAAGCCTCAATTTCTGGGTTGAAGGTGAAACCCTGTTTATTCAAACAGATCACTTCTCGATATTCAGAGCACGCTAGCACAAACTCCAAAAAAATCCATTATCCCCCTTTTTTCTTTTGGTTAATGCTGTTTTATCCACCTAGGATAAGATATTCATTTGATAATTTGAAAGAATGCAAAGAACAGATTTGCATTTCTCCAAAAAACGTCAAATGCCCTTTCCTAATCCAGTTTAGGCATAGCCCAGAATGCTATCATATAATCTAACTCACCATAATCCGCCACTTCAGTAGGAGCCCTTCCGAGTTCTCTGAGAGTTTTCAGCAATTCGTAATAACGTTTTTTATTACAGCGTATGATCCGAACCGTGGCGCTTCGCTTCTTCTTTATGTCTGCAATCACGTCTCCACCAACTCGCTTTATCTGGCTGGCAGCACCAGCTGTTGCCGATTGGATAAGCGCGAAGCCAGCCATAAACAGCTGCCTGAATTCCTCGGGTTTCATTTCCTCCATTTTCCGTGTCACTTTATCACTTTCTTCTCTTGCAAGTTCTACCATTTCTAATCACGTTTATTGCCTATATCGGATTATTTATATTGCTTATTCAACGGATCGGTTTCACCAATCGAGCGATACATCGCCTCACGCAGGGCAACGTCTCTCGGATCCGTTATGTACGTACCCATACCATTGAGGACATACCCATACCCAATCTCGGCTTGCGGGTCGGCAAATCCAAACGACCCCCCAGTTCCCTGAGCTCCAAATGAGCTCGGATGGCCAAAGGGGTTCTCCTGACTGGACTTAAAGAAACCGAGCGAGAACTGCGGACTGTGCTTAGGAAATCCCTGCAACGGTGGAACAGGGGCAGCCATGAGATGCTGGAGTGTCTTGTCTTCTAGCCCAAGCTCTTTTCCGCCTGTTGCAAAGACGCTGTATACATGGGCGATGGCGCGGGCTGTTCCCACACCGCCTCCCGATGGGACTTCGAAGTTTCTAGCGTAGATGTGTTCTTTGTCGAGGGGAAACTGTGATCCTACTAGTGATTTGCGGAACGCTGAGCGCGGGTTGATTGCCGCGAAAAAGACGGGAAAGGGCAAGGTGAACATCGCGCGTAGGTTGAACTTGGGTTGTCGGACGGTAGCCAACTTGCTATTGGGAATTTCTTCAGGAAGACGAATGTAAAAATCAAGATCAAGCGGAGAGGCAATTTCTTCTTGAAAGTACTGTCCTATGCTTCGACCTTTAGGGTCAACCCGACGGATTATTTCGCTTTCGTATAATCCAAGTGTTATGGCGTGGTAATCTTGCTTGCTTCCTGGTTCATATGCTGGTTTTTGACGAGCTAAGACTATGGCTAAGCGATCAAGATCTGCTATAAGGTCCCTGTCAGCCATTTCCTCGAACGCATAGAGTCCTGCTTGATGTGCTAGCAGTTGCCGAATGGTGATTTTTTCTTTTCCCTGTTGGGCAAACTCGGGCCAATACTTTGAGACACGCTCGTCATAGTCAAACAAACCCCTCGAATGAGCGTGCGCCATGGCTAAACCAGCTAATCCCTTCGTGGTTGAGAACACGATAACCATCGTATCTTCTTCCCATGGCTCTCCGGTGGACTCGTTCCTTATGCCACCCCACAGATCAACAACTTTTTCTCCCCGGTGGTAGATGCAACAAGCCGAACCAAGTTCATCACGGCGCTCAAAGTTCTCAACGAAGGCTTCACGGACGGTCTCAAAGCTTGGCTTTACAAAACCTGATATCTCTGGGCTTTTCGTCATTTCTATTCACCCTGAGGCAGTTTTCTCAAGTGTACTATTCGTCGCTTGCACTTTTATAATAATAGCTGCTTATCTACGAAAGGAAAATAGCGCGCTTATTATGATTATAATCCCGAAGAAATGGCAAAATCACCCGCAAAATCCCTCCTCTCTTTTTTTAGAAATTAGTTTTGTTTTGGTCAAGAAACTTTGACTAATGCTAAAGCCTGTTTAGTCAAAAAAACTTGACAAAAATTGGGCTTCTTGGTCAAGAAACCTTGTCAAAAACGCTTTTCTTGAAGATTTGGTTCCAAATTATGGTGACTACTGAGGAGCAAAATCCAATGCCCGAGTCTGCTACTTTCAGGGGATTAATGGAAGAGGGTCCTGAACAATGTTAGGTCGACTGCTGATCGTAGGATTCGTATCGCTGCTTTTTCTGTGTCCCTTTATAATTTTGCCTATTCATGCAACGCATCCATGGTGGATTCAGATCGTTGATTCAAGCGACAACGTTGGCTATTACTCTTCTATCGCTTTAGATTTTAATGGGAATCCACATATAGCCTACTCCGACCTTTCAAATCAGGATTTGAAGTATGCATCTTGGACAGGTTCCGAATGGAAGATTCAAGTTGTAGATTCAATAGGGAACGTAGGAACCTTTTTTGCATCAGCTCCTTCATTAACGTTTGATTCAAACGGCAATCCGCATATAAGCTACTCCGACGGTGAGAACGCAAATCTAAAATATGCCAGCTGGACAGGCTCAGCTTGGTCTATTCAAACTGTGGATTCACAGGGAAATGCAGGCGGATATACATCACTCAAGCTGGACTCGTTCGACAAGCCTCATATATGTTATCTTGAAATAGCGCCTAACTTTGATTTGAAATATGCCAGCTGGACAGGTTCCCAGTGGGAAATCCAAACTGTAGATTCAGAGGGCTACGTCGGCTTTTTCTGTTCTCTATCATTAGATTTCAATGGAAATCCCCGAATAAGCTACTGTGATACCACCAAGATAGATTCATCTAATGTTGTCTTGAAGTTTGCTTCCTGGACAGGTTCGAGCTGGAATATCCAAAATGTTGATTCAGCGGGCGACGTTGGCCGCTTTGATTCACTTGCCCTTGATTCGAGTGGCAACGCACACATAAGCTACTATGATGGCATAAATGGTTATCTGAAATATGCCTCACAAATTGGATCAAGCTGGAAAATACAAGTTGTAGACTTTGAAGGAGACACAGGGAACGTTGGCGTGTGGACTTCGCTCGCCTTGGATTCTAACGACCTTCCTCACATCAGCTATATCGACGAGAGGGATTCTGACTTGAAATACGCTTGGCACAACGGATCAAGCTGGAACATTCAAATTGTTAATTCTGAAGATGAAAATTGTCGCAATCCCTCCCTTGCTTTAAGCCTTGAAGGCTATCCGCGTATAAGCTATTATTCATCAATGTTTGCTGATTTGAAGTATGCTGCTGTAAATGCAACAAGTTTTCCTACACCACTCACGCCGCCATCATCAAGCCTCCCTCCGACACATGTGCCTCAGATAAACGGAATTCAAGTGGTTGAGTCAGCAGCAGCGGATATCGGCATGGCTTCTTCTATCGCACTAGACTCTAACAACAATCCTCACATCGCCTATCTCAACTGGTTCAGACCAGAAAACAGATCGGTAAAATACGCACAATGGACAGGGTTAAAATGGAATATACAAACCGTGGATGAGGACGGGTATACTGGATCTTTTCCATCTCTAGCTTTGGACTCACAAAATAATCCACATATAGTCTACAGAGCCAGGTCGAAGTTGAAATATGCTAGTTGGACTGGATCAGAATGGACTTTTCAATCTATAGGCTCACCTGGAGAATACGGCAGCTACAATTCTCTTGCTTTAGACGCTAACGATAACCCCAAACTTAGCTACCGAGAAACCTTCAACTCTGAATTAAGATACGCGAGCTTTAGCAACTCAGAGTGGATGCTTGATATTGTAGATTCCGAAGGAACCTCGTGCGGCAGCTACAATTCTCTGGCATTAGACGCATTTGGGAACCCTCACATCTGTTATATGCAATCCATCCCGACTGGAGGCTTGAAATATGCACACTACGATGGTTCTTCATGGCACATGGAAACTGTTGATTCTGGAGGTCCAGGAGTAGGATTTGACACATCAATCGCCGTGGATTTCGCAGGCCGGGTCCACATTAGCTATTATAGTTTCATAGTAGGCACATTCAACTGTTATTTGAAATACGCCGTCTCATCAGGTTCCGGATGGAAAATTACCGCGGTGGACGCGGGCAATGGTGTCGGGCAGGATACTTCACTCGCTTTGGATTCCCTTGGCAACCCTCATATAAGCTACTATGATGGTGAAAATGGTGATTTGAGGTATGCTTGGCTTAATGGGTCCAATTGGAATATAAGAATAATAGACTCTTTTGGGAATGTGGGTGAAGCGACTTCTCTCGCGTTAGATATAAACGATGAGGCTCACATAAGTTACTATGATCGGACTAGCACGGACTTGAAATACGTCCATATAGCAAACCCCAATATCTTTCCCGTGGTAAATTCATCGCCTATCCTTATTCCCTCTTCTCAGCCTTCTCCTCAACCGACTCCATTGCCTTCACCTAACACTTCTGAGCCCGTTGACCACGACCCATTGATGAAACCAGGCCCAGTAGAATCAGCTGCGACATCAGAGGGTGCTTGGCAACAAAACTCGCCGACTTCGCCAGAATCAGAGAATTCCGCATCGTCTACTGAACAATCAGAAATATCACGGGCAGACGAAAATTCAACCTCCACCGATGACAGGAACCCGATAAAACCAGTCGCAGGTTCTATCCCGGTTTTTTCAATCATTATTGGGGTGCTACTGTATACAACCGTATTCGGCTTATTTGCGGCTCCACTGTATTACATGAAGCGAAAGCACTGAGCGTAATCCAATGCTAATTGTCCATCTTGAGCTGCATGAATTTAATAAAGTTCTGTTGCGAATGCCCAGAGCTAAGTAAACTCTTCCCAAGCGAGTTAATAAATGAGGTTCGACCAACTTTTATAAACACCCCGGTACAGATCCAACCCCAGGTGGATTTGCACCCTAACCACCTTGGAGATATCACTCGCAAACCCCCCTTTCTTTCTCAAAGCTTCGATAATTACAAAAAATTAGAGCGGTTACAGTGCCTTAAAGTAATCCAGCAGCGTTATTATTGTTATGACAAAGCTGTACTTCTTGGGGGGAGAAAACCTAGCGAAGCAAGACTCAAAAAGAATCAACGAGTTTGCGTTCCGAGAAGCCGCTGAGGCGCCTCGCGTTTTGGTCTTTCCATGGGCGCGAGCACCATCTGATAAAACTAAAAAGCGCAGGAAGAGGCTGTCCAACTATTTCAGGGATATCGGCGCGGGAACTGTTGACTTCGCGAATTATAGTGAAAATTTTAAAGAGATTTCCAGGAAAGTTGAGAGCTCCGATTTGGTATACTTGACAGGTGGCCTTACGACTGTTTTGATCGAACGCCTAAAGAATAAGAACATTGATCCTTTGTTGCGTAACTACGATAAAATTATCGTTGGAAGAAGCGCGGGCGCTTTGGCGCTATGTAAAAAATGCCTTCTTACGGATAAGCGTAGAAGAATAGTTAAGATGGTTGATGGCTTGGGTCTCGTGGATTTCGGGATGAAAGTTCATTATAGACCTTCGAGAGATGATGAACTGAAACGACTTTCTAAAGAAGAGAAGATTTATGCGATACCTGAGTGTTCAGCGCTGGTTTATGACCAGGAGTTTTTGTCCTTTATTGGTGATATTTACCTGTTTGAAAACGGTGAGAAGACATGCGTCACTGAGCATCAAACCTTGAGCGGGCAATAATGACCGTTCTTAGGCATATTTTGGGTTTTAGAGCTGTTTTTGAAGCCAAAAATACTATATAACATGAAAAACAAAATTGGCTGCAGATTAAAAATCCCTTTTAAATTGAAAGAATTGAAATAGACTGCGTTATGATAGTTGCAGCAATCTCGGGGCTCGTTTTCTCCAAATAGTTTGGTTAAGTTGTAATATAATATCACTTGTTTTTTGTCTTCTTCACACTGGCAAACAAACCACCCGCAACATAATCTAGCCAGTTCTGTTTCTGCATGTACAAATCAACCTCTTCGATTGTAACAGCTTTATCTATTGAAGTAGCATCTACGGAACTGAGCTTAGCTCTTATGCCATATTCCATTTTAAGAAAGGTCGCTGAAACTTTCTCCATAATTCGCACTTCTCATTTTTCATTTCAACATCAGTAATAAAATATAAACTTTGAAGGTTTTAACAAATGTTCGAAGAATCTTATTTACTACAAAATTATGTTCTCAGCCACGTATTTAAGACATAAACCTGAATTTCAAAATACTTGGACTTTGACAACAAATCTTAAGTTGACGTTGTCAGCAATAGCGAGCTTGCGTCATCATGAAAAAAGTGTTTTCTCTATGATTACCCTAATATACTCTGTCTCCATTTCACCTAGTTACATTCAGAATTCTTTCGAGGAAGAGTTAAATCGGCTACACAAGTGTTTCACTTTTTCTCCAGATTATTCTGCTTGGCATACCATAGTGCAAATAATCGCAATCGCATAATTTGGTGTTAAAACTTGGGTAAAAGAAAAGTCAAAAGTGAGGCAAACCTTCAAAAGATGTTGCTGCCGAGTGAAAATGATGTGCTGGGCATAGCTGTTAAAATCTTAGGTGGTGAAAGAATCATGGTGAAGTGTCAGGATGGAAAAGAACGGCTGTGCAGAATTCGGGGCAAGTTGAAGAGGCGTGTTTGGATTAGAGAGGGTGATGTTGTTTTGGTTTCTCCTTGGGATTTTCAGTCTGACATGCGAGGCGACATTTTCTGGCGATACAGGAGAAACCAGTGTGAGTGGCTGAGAAACAAAGGTTATCTTAAAATATAGAAATAAGAGGCGAGGAAGCATTAGATGTAAACCGTCAATTGGGGAGTATCTTGCTTTTCTTTCAATAAAATATGAGGTTAATCCTGAAGATTTCTTGTATGCGCTACGTTTGGCAATGGAAAAAGAAAA
>JABAOC010014257.1_pt2 | contig 12883 bp, 10 predicted proteins | sample 7062161 | NCBI WGS metagenome assembly JABAOC01 (sample SAMN14538625, study PRJNA623070) | marine sediment metagenome | biome: marine biome [ENVO:00000428]; feature: marine pelagic biome [ENVO:01000023]; material: deep marine sediment [ENVO:00002113] | place: India: Gulf of Khambhat ... | reverse complement strand
TTCCGCCCGGCCGCCGATCATGCCCAGAACAGCCTTTCCCGGACTGACGACTCCCAGAGTGTTCGGGCCAACAAAACGAGTGTCCTTCTCCTGGGCGATATGAGAGATCTCAATCACATCAAAAATCGGAACCCGGTCAGGAACAATCACTAACAGCTTGACTCCGGCATCCATCGCTTCCAAAGCCGCATTCTTCACCAGGGCGGCAGGAACAAAGATGACGCTGGCATCGATCGGTCCTGCTTTTTCCCATGCTTCCTCCACTGTGTCGTACACCGGAACTCCGTAAACCTCTCCTCCTCCTTTTCCCGGCGTTACACCTCCCACGATCTGAGTTCCATAATCCTTCATCAGCTGGGTGCGCACCATTCCTTCTCTTCCGGTGATGCCTTGAACGATTACCCTGGATTTCTCATCGACTAAAATCGCCATCTTTGACTCCCGCTCATTAAAACGAACATCTCAGCCTCTTTATCTATTCATGTTTTTTTGTGAACCTTTCTCTGTAATCCTTTAGACCCGCAATCGGCAGGTGTATGAAAATGGCATCCTGCTCATGAAACTTACAGTAAATCTCACAGGCGAGACATTCTGTGCATTTCCCTTTCTTGGCTTCCAGCATTGGAACCGAGAGCACAGCTTTTCCCTCTTCGATTTTCAGGATTCCGGGTGAACAGGCCTCAACACACCCTTTAGTCTGACAATCCGGACATTTCTTGTGATCGATAAGGATTCTTCCTGTGAGTGTTTCGAAAAAATAGAGGTCTTCAGGCAAATCGATTATCTTGACCGGCCGGATGGCGTGAACAGATTTACTCTTCTCTGTCAGTTCCTCCAGTCTCTGTGCGCAGAACTCTGGAGAGTCATCCCTTCCGTATCCCTCCACCGATGCCGGGATGTTTTTCAGGTAAGTCCCGAGAATCTCTATAGCCTTCTCCTCAAAATTCCCGCCAAGACGAATAACCGCAGGAATCTCAAGGTTCTCTTCATGGAACGCTTTCACCATCCCCCGGGCAGAATGGTACTGTTCCTGGCTGGCTACGCCGGAGCCGGAAGCAAAATAGCCTTTGATGTTCGGTTGGGAGAGGATGATTTTGGCCGCTCTGTAGACTTTGCTGGCCGAAGGATTGCCGCTCGTATCGCAATAATTGGCCAGCTTGAATCCCTTGTCGAGCACCGCATCCATGGACATCATCGAGCCACCTCCGCCGGCTCCATGAAACCCGATATACATTCCTTCTGGAGGAATTTCTTCTTCCATCTGCAAGAAATAAAAGGTTCCCCGGTGGTCATTCTCTTCCACCTGATAGGCAATTTTTTCCAGCCGGGTCGGGGGCCTGTCGAATTCTCTGGCCACCTCGATATCCAGCTCAGGATGACGGTACACCGCATAATCATCTATTGCCAGGTGACAGTCCGCTGCAATCACCAGGTCACTTTCTGTTATGACCAGAGGATTAATCTCTGCAGACCGGGCGTCATACCTTCGGGCCAATTTGTACAATCTGGCCAAAACCGCAGAAAGCTGGACGAGAAGCTTCCCGGATATCCCGGCCTTCCGCAGGAGGTTGCGCACTTCATAATCCCTCAAACCGGTCAGTATATCGATGAGGATCTGAAAAACTTTATCCGGATGTTTCCGGGCAATCTCCTCGATTCCCGTTCCTCCGACAGAACTGAAAACAAGAAGAGGCGCTTTTCTCGCATCATCGATCACAAGACCCACAAAACACTCGGTTTTAATCCTCAGTTTTTCCTCGACAAGGATCTTATCGACAACGAAGTTCCCCACCTTCATCCCGAACATCTCTCGTGCCACAGCTTCAGCCTCTCCAGCACTTTCCGCGAATCGAATTCCACCCAAATCGGCTCTTCCTGTCAGCCAAACCTGGATTTTTAATACCACAGGCTTTCCGATCTTGAATGCGATCTGGCGCACTTCCTCCGGAGTGAAGGCCAAACCTCCCTCAGGCACACGAATCCCCGCATTCTTCAGAAGCTTTTTGCTCTGGTATTCAAACAGTCTGGCCACTTGTTTCTTCCATTCGTCCCCTATTATTCAAACCAAAGGATTTTTTGTCAACAGTATTAGGAGTCGCATCGCAACATTCGAGGAGCACACTATGGAAACAAGAACAAAGTCTCTCCGTTCAAAGTATCCGCCAATTCTCTCCACAGATCACAGTGCAGTATAAAGAGGAGTTTCCAGACAAGCGGCGTATGAGTAATTGAACAGGCATATGTCGGATGTTGAGATGCGGCCCCGCTAGACTGACCAGTTTAGATTGACACTAAACTTTTCCCTGTGCTATGTTAGGCGAGATTAAAAGGGAAAGAAGCAAAAAAAACGGGATTGTGTGTTAGGAGAAAGGAGAGATAAATATCAGATCATTCAACAGCCCTCGATCTGAATTACCGCACGATCGACAGACAGAAATTGAATCTGGCCGCTCATTGAATCGAAGGTCCGTTTCGCTGCAAGCGCGGACTTTCCTAAAAAGAGGAATCGAGAATTCTCTGTAAACGGATGTGGAATGGGAAAAAAGAAAATTCTGATCGTTGAAGATGAGCGGATCGTCGCTGAAGACATAAAGACAAAGCTGGAATACGTCGGATACGCTGTCGCCGGGATAGCCAGTTCCGGAGAGGATTCTCTTAAAAAAACAGAAACGCTCAAGCCAGACCTGGTGCTGATGGATATCGTCCTGGAGGGGAAAATGAGTGGGCTGGATGCAGCCGCACAAATCCTTTCGCGCTTCAATATTCCTGTTATCTATCTCACCGCGTATTCGGATAAAAAGACATTAAAAAAAGCAAAAGCTACAGAGCCATTCGGCTTTATAACCAAACCTTTCGACGCTCAGGACCTTTTCACAGCCACCGAGATGGCTCTTTACCGTCATAAGCTCAGAAACATGCTCAAAGAGAGTGAAGAAAGATATAGGGCTCTTTTTGACCGCTCTCTCTTTTTCATTTACCTGCATGATTTAAGCGGAAAGTTTATCGATGCCAATGAAGCCACTCTAAAGGCACTGGGATACAAGAGAAATGAGCTTCTCCCGCTCAATCTCACTTCTTTAATCGATAAGAGACAACTGCCTAAAATCCTTAAATCGCTGGAAGAAATAGCTCGGACCGGTCGCCAGAAAAAACCGGATGAGTATAAATTAAGAAGAAAAGACGGTAATACTATCTGGGTGGAGACCGAAGGCTCTCTTATCTATAAAGACGGGAAACCGTTTGCCGTCCAGGGTATCGCCAGGGATATCACCGAGAAAAAGAGGGCGGAAGACGCTTTGAGAGAATCCGAAGAGAAATTCAGGACTCTGGCTGAGAAGTCCCCGAACATGATTTTTATCAACAAGATTGGGAAAATCGTGTATGCCAACAAGCAGTGTGAAGAAGTCATGGGATATAAGAGGGAGGAATTCTATTCTCCGGATTTCGACTTTTTCCGCCTTATCGCACCAGATTTTCTCGATAAGACAAAATCGTTTTACAGCCAGCACATTAAAGGAAAAGAGGTCAGACCGTACGAATATGCTCTTATTACCAAAAGTGGAAAACGAATCGAGTCCTTAAACACGACACGATTGATAAATTACGAAGGAGATAAAGCCATTCTCGGAATCGTCACCGACATCACTGAAAGAAAAAAGGCAGAGACGGCCCTTGGAAAATCCCGTGAACAGTTACGGAATCTCGCTGCTCATTTGCAGTCCATCAGAGAGGAAGAAAGAGCATTTATCGCCCGGGAAATTCATGATGAACTGGGACAGAACCTGACCGCTTTAAAAATGGATTTATCCTGGTTGTATAAAAAATTTCCTGAAGAGCAAAGTCCTCTTTTGAAAAAGACGAAGGCCATGTCTCAGCTAATCGATTCAACGATTCAGGTTGTCCAAAGACTCTCTGCGGAATTAAGGCCTGGGTTGCTGGATGACCTAGGCCTTCTCGCAGCTATGGAATGGCAGGCCGAAGAATTTCAAAAAAGAACGGGAATCGCCTGTGAGCTATCTGTCAGCTCTCAGGAGATCAATCTAGACCAGGAGCGTTCAACAGCCATATTTCGCATCTTCCAGGAAACACTGACGAACATCGCCAGACATGCCCGTGCGACAAAAGTCAGAGTGAATCTGGCTAAAAAAGGCCCAAAGTTAGAACTCACAATCAAAGACAACGGCAAGGGAATCAGACAGCGGAAGATCTCTGACCCGAAATCACTGGGACTTATGGGGATCAAAGAACGGGTTCATTTTTTAGGCGGGGATATTGAAATCAAAGGAATCCGGGATAAAGGAACCACGGTTGCAGTCTCTATTCCTCTTCCCCAAACAGGAGAAATTTCATGATCAAAATACTCATCGTTGATGATCATCCGGTCGTTCGGAAAGGATTGAGGGAAATTATCGAGGAAATATCTGATATGAAAGTGGCCGATGAAGCGGGAAACGCTCAGGAAGTATTAGCCAAGGCACTTAAAAAGGACTTCGATGTCGTTCTTCTGGATATTTCCATGCCCGGAAGAAGCGGACTGGATATCCTCAAAGAACTGAAAAGTCAACTGCCAAAGCTTGCGGTTCTTGTTTTGAGCATTCATCCTGAAGAACAGTATGCTGTGCGGGCAATGAAAGCCGGAGCGGCGGGGTACCTGACAAAAAACAGCGCCCCTGATGAACTGGTCACTGCGTTGCGCAAAGTATCAGCGGGCGGGAAATACGTCTCTTCTTCCCTTGCTGAAAAACTCGCAGTTGCTCTGGAAACGGGAATAGAAAAACCGCCTCATGAAAATCTCTCTGCCAGAGAATACGAAGTGATGCGGAAGATCGCCTCGGGAAAGACTGGCACTGAGATAGCAAAGGAACTTTTCTTGAGCCCAAAAACAATCAGCACTTACCGGGTTCGAATTCTGGAAAAAATGGCTATGAAGAATAATGCGGAATTGATCCGTTATGCGATAAAAAACCGGCTGGTCGACTGAACCTTCCTAAAACTGGCAGAGCCCAAAAATCACACGTAAAAAAATACATCAAATTTTGTCTCTCTTTGAATTCTCCAACTTGTCAGACAAATCCCTACAAAAAAAACAGAGGAATCCCGATACTATTTCATCATCTTTTTGTATAGCTTTATAGTGCCAGATAATTCACGAACTGAGATGGCCTCCAATGCCAGACATGAATTTTGATTTTAATAAAAAATGAAGCAGACTCCTTTTCCCTTCGTTCAGGCCTCTTTTTCCTCCNNGGGGCCTGTCCCCTTATTTTTCCTTAGTAGGGAAAAGAGTATCATAAAATCCAGGGTATCAAGATGAAAGTGGTTGTGGTGGATGATTCGGCTCTCTTGAGAGAAAGGCTGGTCTCTATGATATCTGAACTTCCCGGAATCACAACCATCGGCCAAGCCCAAGACACTTCTCAAGCCTTGAGTACCGTGCAGAAGCTTAATCCGGACGTGGTGATCCTGGACATCCGGTTATCTGAGGGAAACGGGATTGAAATTCTTCAACAGATTAAGAAAAAAACCGCTGCTCCCATCACAATCATGTTCACCAACACCCCTTATCCCCAATACCGGAAAAAATGTGAAGAAACAGGCGCGGATTTCTTCTTCGATAAATCGACTGAATTCCACAAGATCAATGATGTGTTGGAAAAGATTAGCCAGGAATTGGATGAAAAATCAAGGAAGGCAAGAACAGCAAACAAATAATATAAAATATGACTTGCACTTTCCAATCGTTCATTAAACGCACAACTCAGCGCCCCATTCTTCCTCAAAAGGGGAATCAAAATGAAAAACATTGAAAAAACCAAAGAACAACTCGTCGCGGAACTCGCGGAACTGCAAAAACGGAATAAAGAGCTCGAAATCTCAGATATCGCTCGTATGCAAAAAGAGCAGATTCTAAGGGAATCTGAAAAAAAATACAGGCTGCTCGTTGAATCTTCCTCCGACATGCTGTTTACAGTCGATCTCAAAGGCAGGTTTCTCTTTGTCAATAAGGCGTTCAAGAAATGTTTAGGCTATTCCAAAAAAGAGATGAGGAGGATCAACGGCTTCGCATTAGTCCATCGCGATGACTTAGACAAAGTGAGAAAACAGTTTGGTCAGCTCATCAAGGGTAAAACAGTCGAAAATATGGAGTACAGATACAAAACAAGGGCCGGCAAATATATCAACATTCTCAATAATGCAGTTCCCATAGTTGATTCTCAGGGAAATATTGTTGCTGCTTTAGGCATCGCTCGGGACATCAGTTACCGCAAGAAAATTGAAGAAGAACTGCAGAAAGCCCATGACGAGCTTGAGCAGCGAGTCGCGGTCCGGACCTCCGAACTCCTCCAAGTCAATGAAAAGTTGAATAAGGAAATCATTGAACGCAAACGGATAGAGAAAGCGCTTCGGGAGAGTGAAGAAAAATACCGAGCCATCTTTGAATCCTTCCATGATGTTTACTACCGCACGGATAAGGAAGGTCTGGTCACCATCATCAGCCCCTCGGTTCGTCACCATGCCGGATATGACCCTGAAGATATCATCGGCCATCCAGAGACAGATTTTTATCTCAATCCAGAGGAGCGGGAAACTTTTGTTGAAAAGTTGAAGGAAACCGGAGCTGTGAATGATTATGAGCTCAAGCTCAAGGCGAAAGACGGAAGCGTGATCGAGACTTCGATGAGCGCACATATCATTTTCGGAAATACTGGAGAGCCGACCGGCGTCGAGGGCGTGCTGAGGGACATCACCGAGCGAAAACGAACTGAAGAAGCACTCAAAGAAAGTGAAGAAAAATACCGGGACCTTGTAGAAAATCTGACCGAAGTCATCTACGCTCTTAATCCAAAGGGTGAAATCCTCTACGTCAGTCCTGCGGTTAAATCTCTCATCGGGTATGCTCCCAAAGAGATCGAAGGCCAGTCTTTCGCCGGATTGATCCATGAGGACGATCTGCCGCAAGCCTCTGAGCGTATTCAGAAGATTCTTGGAGGAGCGAGTGTAACCGGCGAGTATCGAATTCGAGCCAAATCCGGCAAAATCAAATGGATTCGCACATCAAGCCGACCGGCTCTCAAAGGAAAGAACGCGGTTGGATTCCAAGGAATACTGACGGATATCACCGAGAGCAAGGAAGTGGAAAATAAATTAAAGGAGAGTGAAAAAAAATACAGAGAACTGGTCGAGAAGTCTCTCCAGGGAGTCATCATTATTCAAGATTCCCACATCATATTCGCCAACAAAGCACTAGCTAAAATAACCGGATTCACAGTCAAAGAACTTTTATCCCTGACACCAGAGAGAATGAAAGAGCTTGTTCATCCTGAAGACCGGGAGCGTGTGTGGGGACTCCTCAAAAACCACCTGGCTAGAAAAGCGATACCTCCTCACTATGAATGTCGAACCTTCCGCAAAGATGGCTCAGTCATGTGGATGGAGACATTTGCCAGCCAAATCAATTTCAAAGGAAAGCCCGCAATCCAGGCAGCCATTATCGATATCACTGAGCGAAAGCAGGCAGAGGAGACACATCGGGAGAACGAGGAACGTTTTCGAACCATGGTTGAGACCGCTCCGGGAATGCTGATGATCGCTGATGCCCAGGGAAATAACATCTATGTCAGCCCTAACTGTGAAAAACTGACAGGCTATACTCAGGAAGAACTGCAGGGGACCATGAAATGGTGGGTTCACAAGGAAGATACGCCCAAAGCCAGAAAGATTTTCGCACAAACTTTCCAGAAAGGGAAAAGCGGGAAAGACTTCGAATACAAGTCCGTTAAAAAGAATGGAGACATCTGGCATGCCTCCAGCACATGGGAACCTCTAAGGGATAAAAAAGGCCATCTCCTGGGTGTGGTCATGCAGACAATCGACATCACCGAACGCAAACAAACAGAGGAAGCACTCCGGGAAAGCGAAGAAAAATACCGCGCCATCTTTGAATCGATCAACGATGTCTATTTCCGGACAGATAGCCATGGAATAGTGACTCTTATCAGTCCCTCTGTTCAGACTCAGTCAGGATGGGCTCCTGAAGAGATCATCGGAAAACCGGTTACAGATTTTTACTGCAATCCCGATGACCATAAAAAGACGATGGAGAAATTGAATGAGTCCGGAGTGGTTTACGATTATGAACTCAGACTTCTCGCCAAAGACGGGAGTGTGATCGAAACTTCGGCCAGCTCGAGTCTAATTTTTGATGATAAAGGAAAACCAATGGGTTTGGAAGGGGTTCTGCGCAACATCACTGAACGAAAGCGCACAGAAGAAGAGCTGCAGGCTAGAGAGGCTTATCTTGACCAGCTCTTCGAAAGTGCTCAAGAGGCGATTGTCATGGCTGATAAACATGGCGGTGCACTCCGGATCAATCAAGAATTCACAAAATTATTCGGGTACACGCAAGAAGAGACCATCGGAAAGACCATGGATGAACTGATTGTCCCCAAGAAACTCCAGAGTAGCGCGTCTCTCATCACTGAAAAAGTCGCCAAGGGAGAAAAAACAGCTTTCGAGGCCATCCGCTGCCGCAAAGACGGACAGATGATCGCTGTGTCCGTCCTTGCGTCTCCGATTATTGTCGGTGGAAAACAGATCGGGACCTACGGCATCTACCGTAACATCACCGAACGGAAAATGGCTGAGGACCAGATCAAAGCCTCGCTCAAAGAAAAGGAAATGCTCCTCCAGGAGGTTCATCACCGGGTGAAAAACAACATGCAAATCATCTCCAGTCTCCTCAATCTTCAATCCAATCATATCAAGGACAAAGAATCCTTGGGATTGTTCAAGAGCAGCCAGAACCGAGTCAAGTCCATGGCTCTTATCCATGAACGACTGTATCAATCCAAAGACTTCACACGAATCGATGTGGCTGATTACGTTCAAAACCTGACGAATCATTTGTTCATCACCTACGGGATCAGCAAGGAAGCCATCAGATTGAAAATAAACATCAAAGACATTTTCCTGGATATCAACACCGCCATCCCCTGCGGTTTGATCATAAACGAGCTTGTCTCAAATTCTTTGAAGCATGCCTTCCCGAACGGCAAAAAAGGCGAGATTCAAATCTCCATGCGTCCATTAAACAAAAATGAGATGGAGCTGGTTGTCGGCGATAACGGAGTGGGCATGCCGGAAGATGCAAACCTCAGGAATACAAAGTCTCTGGGCCTGTATCTGGTGAGCATGCTCGCCGAAGACCAACTCCACGGCAATATCAAGCTGGATAAGACGAAGGGGACCGCCTATCGCTTTCGATTAAGAGTAAAACAATGAATAAAAAAGAGACCGAGAGCGGATTTTCCTTGGCAAGAATGATCCTCGCTAACAGAGAAGACAACTTAGAGATAGGCAATGAGCTGGAAGGTGAACCGGCCGCGCAGATTCATATATTTCACCTTTAAGAAGAGATTGAAGAAAATGAGAGAAAAAATCCTGATCATCGATGATGAAAAAGATTTTGCCCATTTCATTAAGGAAAACCTGCAGCTTACCAGCAGCTATACAGTTGTGACTGCATCAAAAGGGAAGAAGGGAATCCGGGCCGCACTCAAGGAGAATCCGGACCTTATCCTTCTTGACGGTACAATGCCAGGAATAGACGGGTTCGAAGTCTTAAAAAGATTAAAGGAAAATGAAAAAACCTATCATATTCCCGTCATCATGCTGGTGACACAAAGTGATGACGAATCCAAACTCAAAGCATCGGCTGTCTCCGCGGATGACACCATCGTCAAGCCAGTTGAAACCAAGGCGTTGAGGGAGAAAATCCATAAAATTCTATCGTCGAGAAGGTAATCTTATGCTTTATATATTAAAAAACAGCGTACTGTTTGAATTCCATTCTTAGAGAGGAAACCCATGGTAGATGGAATTGCAAAAATTTTAATTGTTGAGGATGAGAGAATCGTTGGCGAGGATATCAAAGTGAGGTTGCACAAACTCGGGTATTCGGTTCCATCCATAGTGCGTTCTGGAGAGGAAGCCATAGAAAAAGCAAAAGTCCTAAAACCCGATTTGGTGCTGATGGACATAGTGCTTGACGGAGAAATGGATGGGATCGAAGCCGCCTCAACCATAAAATCTCTTTATAACATTCCTGTTGTCTTCCTCACCGCACACGCAGACCCAAAAACTCTGGAACTGGCAAAAATAACCGAGCCATTCGGTTATGTCCTCAAACCTTTCAATGACCGAGACCTGAACATCTCTATTGATATTGGCCTTCACAAGCACCGGATGGAACAAAAGCTGAGAGAAACTGAGGAGAGACTCAGGAAGACCCTGGAGGACACGGTCAAAGCTCTGTCCTCAGTTGTCGAATTGAGGGACCCTTACACAGCAGGTCACCAGAGAAAGGTTTCGGATCTATCCTGTGCGATAGCTGCAGAGATAGGTCTTCCGTCAGAACAGATCGACGGCCTTCGTCTGGCCGGACTCATCCATGATGTGGGAAAGATTCGCATTCCATCTGAAATCCTCAGCTGTCCGAATAAGCTCACCGAATTCGACTATAGTTTGATTAAAGCTCATCCTCAGGCTGGCTACGAAATAGTGAAGACAATTAGTTTTCCCTATCCAGTGGCCCGGATCGTTCTTCAACACCACGAAAGAATCGATGGATCCGGCTATCCAGCGGGGCTGAATCAGGATCAAATTCTCATCGAGGCGAAAATTCTCTCAGTCGCAGATGTTGTAGAAGCCATCTCTTCTCACCGTCCTTACAGAGAAGCACTGGGAATCACTTACGCCTTGAACGAAATTGCAAAGAATAGTGGTTTCCTGTTTGATCCTAATGCAGTCAAGGCTTGCTTAATACTTTTTAAAGACAGAGGTTTTAAGTTTACCAGTCGATGAAACACTTGTTCTCATGGATACGTATTAATAAGCATCAAACATTTCATAAGGCAGAGAAATGAGACTGAATCAAATTTTCTATCCGTTATTTCTGCTGCCTGGAGATGACTGATCGAGAATTGCATGAGGTGTGTATGAAATCGCCAGGCGGGTTAAGAGATAAGCAGTCCCTTGCTTATTTCAATTCCCATTCCTTTCAAATTTAGCTCCCCGCCTGGCGATTATCTCCAATAAAAAGAATCATCCACTCCAGCCAGAGCTCATTTTCGACGATTTCCAACTTTGATTCTCAACTTCTTTGTCACGCTTCCTCTCATCAAAAAAACCATCATCCGCAGCTAAAGGATTTCAAACTCTGATTTGGGGATGGAGGGATTATCCATATAAATTCCCTTATCGCTTCTCATTATATTTAGTCTGTCGTGACCATCAAAAATTCAAAAAAGGTTCTTTTCCATCTGGTATGAATCAATGACTCTATCGAATTCTGGGATAGCCCTGCTCCGGTCAGATTTTTCACGCTATTCCCTCGTCAACTTTCTCGGTGGATAAGGGAGGGACAGTAAGTGAGAAAACCGTTTGAAGGCGCAGCCGGGATCAGGCCTTATCTTGATTTCGAAATTGAGATCTAGTTTAAGCCTGACCGGCATCAATTCTAACAAGGCCTGACCCCGAGCGAAGCCTGAAACTATTTCCGCCTTGATTTTTTTTTGGATTTAAGGAAAATTAGATGAGAAATCGAAAAGAGTGACCCAATCCCGAAATGCCTTTGGGAACCGAGGAAAGGAAATGAATTGACGCTCAAAAAAAGAAAGCCACTCGTCGCCGCCCTCTTGTCTTCTGTGACTCCCGGTCTCGGACAGGTGTATAACGGTCAGATGATCAAAGGGATCATCTTTTTTTGCGCGACCAACCTGCTCATCGTCCTGCTCTCGTTTACCGGGCTGCAGTTCTCTTTTTATGGCTTGGCGGCTGTCATCATGCTTGCACTCTTTTTCTGGCTGTTCATAGTCCTGGAAGCGCTCTTCGCTGCCATTAAAATCAAGGAAATCAGGCTCAAGCTCTACAACAAGTGGCCTGTCTATCTGCTCCTCGCTCTTCTGACTTTCGGAATAGACTATGTCTCTACCGGTTTCCTTATCGAAGATGTTCTGGGAATCAAAGGGAGTAGACTTTATTCGAGTTCAATGCTGCCGACTCTCCAAAAGGGCGAAAACATAATGATCGGCCTTAAATACTATAAGACCAGAAAGGTGCAAAGAGGGGATATCGTCCTCTTCAACTTCCCAGAAGATCCATCTAAAGATTTCCTTTTTCGTGTGATAGGCCTGGAAGGAGAAAAAATCGAGATAAAGGAGAGACGAGTATTTATAAATAACCGCCCTCTCCAGGAAGATTATAAAATCTTTACAAAAAGCAGAATGGACTCTGAAACCAAGAGTCCAATTTCTCCTGACCTCCTCAGAGATGATTATGGACCGGTGATGGTACCCTGGGGCACTTGCTTTGTTATGGGAGACAATCGTGACAACAGCTATGACAGCCGGTACCGCGGATTTGTCCCTTTAAAGACCATTAAAGGTAAAGCGCTCTACATATATCTCTCAGGGGATATAACCCGGATCGGAAGGAAAATAATCTAGTCGCAAAATAGGCAGGGCAGGGATTTGGAATGAAAATGAATACGCACAAAAAGGGAAAACCTCGGCAGAAAAAAACATTCCTCCAGATTTTGCGCGTGAAAATAAAAAAAATTCTGACCGTACTTTTCGCCATGGGAATTGATAAACATCTGGATTATGATCAAGATGAGATAGGCCCGGAAACCGACAAAGAAGAAAAAAGAGTAGACTGAAATGAAAAGAAAAAGCTGGCTGTCTAGGGAAATAAGCAAAAGGGGGTTATTGGTGGGTCAAATCCTGTCCAGCCAGCCAAACAGAATTTTCTAGTATTATAGCATAAATCATACAAAATTTGTAGTAATAATAGTATTTTTTTTAAAAAAAATTTGAACATCTCT
>JABAOC010002618.1_pt1 | contig 12892 bp, 15 predicted proteins | sample 7062161 | NCBI WGS metagenome assembly JABAOC01 (sample SAMN14538625, study PRJNA623070) | marine sediment metagenome | biome: marine biome [ENVO:00000428]; feature: marine pelagic biome [ENVO:01000023]; material: deep marine sediment [ENVO:00002113] | place: India: Gulf of Khambhat ... | reverse complement strand
GCTTGTTTTCTAGAACAGAATCACACATAAAACTTATTACAGACATCTTCACTTCTACATTCCGCTAGCTTCTCCCGGGAAGTTATTGTTAGTGCATCAAATTTTCGGGAGATAACGGAAGATGCGTGAAATGTTTGATCAGTCAGCTTTGAAAGGGACAACAACGATTGGAGTAGTTTGCAAAGACGGAATTATTGTAGCCTCGGATACGCGTGTTACGATGGGAACTTTTGTAGCCCACAAAAAAGGGAAAAAAGTGTACAAGATCGATGACCATTTGGCCATGACCATTTCGGGGAGCGTTGCAGACGCGCAACGAACAGTGGACATACTGAAGGCGAATGCACAACTTTACAGACTTAACGCCAAACGCCCAATGCCAATAGGCTCCGCGGCCCGACTTATCGCAAACCTCTTTTTCTCATCTCGGTTGGCGCCGATGATCGCTCAGGTCCTCGTAGGAGGTGTTGACACGACAGGACCTCATGTGTTTTCTCTTGACCCGTTTGGCAGTTTGACAGAAGAGAAATGTGTAGCCACGGGTTCAGGTTCCCCTATAGCCTACGGAGTGTTAGAAGACAAATACAAAGAAGGCATGACAATCAAAGACCTCTTGTCTATGGTTGTGCGCGCAGTAGATGCCGCTATGAAAAGGGACTCAGCCAGTGGAGACAGCTATGACGTCGCCGTTATAGATGGAAAAGGATACCGTGAATTAGGCAACGATGAAAAAAAGAGTATCTTGGGAGGCTCGTGAGGAGCGAGTACAAAGCGTGAAAGTTCCCGACAAAACAAAGGTGGATATTAGTCAGACAATATTCCAACATATCCCAAAAGAAGCGGAGATAACCCGCATCGAATTCGAAGGTCCAGCCCTAGCGATCTACACAAAAAAGCCAGAGGTTGTTGTTGAACAGAGTTATATAATTTCAGACATCGTGAGCCGGATTAGAAAAAGGATTGTTGTACGTTCTGATCCTTCCGTGAGATTGCCAGAGAAAGAGGCTGAAAGGATCATACGCGAGATTGTTCCCAAAGAGGCGGAGATCACTGGCGTCAGTTTTGACCCTAGCTTGGGCGAGGTTACTGCAGAAGCTAAGAAGCCTGGATTGGTTATCGGCAAAAACGGAGTAATCTTGCAGGAAATCATAAGACAGACACGATGGAGACCTCGAATCTTGAGGAGTCCTCCAATACCGTCAAAAATCATGGCGCACATGCGACATTTTCTTCACACTGAAAGTAAGGAACGAGACAGAATACTCCGCACAGTAGGTGAGAAAATATTCAGGCCAATGGTCTACGGAGTGGGAGACATACAAATCACTGCCCTTGGAGGTTTCCAAGAGGTAGGGAGATCGGCTATCCTCGTACAAACAAGGGAAAGCCAAGTCTTGCTGGACTGTGGCATCAACCCTGGCTCTGCAAGCCCTCTCGATGCCTTCCCTCGACTCGATGCGCCCCAGTTCATCCTAGACTCTCTAGATGCCGTAATCATAAGCCACTCGCATCTGGACCACTGTGGTTTTCTTCCGTTCTTGTTTAAGTATGGCTATGACGGCCCCGTCTATTGCTCAGCCCCCACCTCAAACCTCATGACCCTACTTCAGCTGGATTATCTTGACGTGCTAAGCAAGCAAGGTGGGATGCCGCCCTATGATCAGAAAAATGTGCGAGAAACTGTCTTGCACACAATTCCATTGCGACACGGCGCTGTGACTGACATAGCACCAGATGTCCGTCTGACGCTGCATAACGCAGGACATATTCTTGGCTCATCAGTGACACACTTGCATATCGGAGAGGGACTACACAACATTGTCTACACAGGCGATTACAAGTATGCAAAAACTATGCTTCTTGAGCCTGCTACCACAGAATTCCCAAGAGTCGAGACTATAGTAACCGAGAGCACGTATGGAGCCCCACAAGATGTGATGCCGCCTAGGATAGAAGCGGAAGAAAAACTTGCATCCATGATAAACAAAACTCTTAATCAAGGAGGCAAGGTGTTGATTCCGGTTCCAGCTGTTGGCAGAGCTCAAGAAATAATGTTGGTTATTGACGGGTATATGCAGCAGGGCTTGTTGAAGGAGGCACCCGTGTTCATTGAGGGAATGATTTCCGAGGCGACTGCCATCCATACAGCATATCCAGAGTATTTGGCTAGAGAAGTCCGGAACAGGATTCTTCATGAGGGAGTTAACCCGTTTCAATCAGATTACTTCACCATTGTGGAGCATCCCAGCGCAAGGGAAGAAATCCTTGAGGGAAAGGAAAGCATTATCATGGCTACTTCGGGAATGCTAGAAGGCGGACCTGCGATTGACTACTTTAGGTATCTGGCTCCAGACGAAAAAAACAAGGTGATCTTCGTCAGCTATCAGATTCAGGGGACCCTTGGGCGCAGAGTGCAGAAGGGCTTAAGGGAAACACCAATGATAAACAGTGAAGGAAAAATCGGGATTGTTAAGGTCAACCTGAATGTTGAATCCATTGAGGGTTTTTCCGGACATTCGGACAGGAGACAAATTGTCCACTATATACGTCGAGTCACACAAAAGCCCGAGAGAGTGGTTGTGTGTCACGGAGAAAGGTCGAAGTGTCTAAACATGGCTAATATTTTTGAGAGAAAGTATAAGGTCAGAACATCTGTACCTGACACTCTAGAAACAGTCAGGCTGCGGTAGGCATTTCCTGCCCGGAAGATGCTGTTTTTTCCCGCCAGATTCGGATGAAGGAGGGAGTAATAACCACACGCTCCTCACCTAAACGAGCGATGTCCCCACCCACCAGTGTCGTGAACTCGTACAACTCGCTTACTGCCGTTTTCACATCTTCAATACTCTTCCTCGCCAGAGGACCGACTCTCAAGATGAGTATGTTCCCGGATTTCACTTCGCGTTTGATCACATCCACGTCCTCAAGATCGCGTAAAGGTAGAGCTTTCAAATAAGCCTTAGTTGGAGGAGTAGCGGAGGGCACGGCTTCTTCAGTCTCCTCTGTCGTTTCACCCTTCTTTATTTTGCCGATGACTTTTCCAAATTTCTTCCCTAAGCTTGGCAATCTTCACTCCCCAATAAAGTAGCTACCCAGAAACTTTAAGCTTTGTGTACCAGAGATATTTCTACATAACATAGAACCTTTCCAAGATCTTCCAGAAAATCGCAGTGATGAAAGGTATGGCGTGATTAAACTAGTTTTTTCATAACTACGTTGTGTCTTGAGTTTAGATGAAAATGTTTAAAGTGTCTGAAAAATGTTCAAGCAGTATTCATTGGCGCTTCCAATCAGTAGCACATGTTCCTTTTAAGGGTCCAGCCAAAATGTCACGTTGATAATTAAGGCTAGGTTGATTTACGAGCGCACAGTAGAGAATGCGGGAAAAATTTTTTCCTTTCTTAACCAGAATTATTGAAGTCGAGGTGAGATTTATGAGGCAACCTCAATGGTCTCAAAAGCTTCAGCTTAACCTTTTCAACAACGATCAACTCTACGAAATTCATTTGGCTACGGTAGATGTACTCGAACGGATCGGTGTAGGCGTCTATGAGGACAAGGCACTTAGACTGATGGATGAGGCTGGAGCAATTGTTGATTATGCCAAGAAAGTTGTGAAGATTCCTCAACATTTGCTGAAGGAGTTGATAAAGAAAGCTCCCGAAGTTGTTACCTTGAATGCCAGAAATGCTAAGCACACAATCAAGCTTAAACCATACGGAAAAACCTACTTCAACAACTCCAGTTATGGAATACGAGTGCACGATTTGGATACAGGGATGCAGAGGGATTCAAGAAGTGAAGATATCGCCAAATTTGCGAGGCTAACGGACGCGTTAGAAAATGTTCACGTGTTTCTCCCTACAGTCACTGCACATGACATCCCAGAACACGTAAGGGCTCTCCACGAACTCGCAGTAGCATTGGATAATACTGAGAAACACGTGTCACACGCAACTTATGGCGCAGATGCAATTAGAAATTACATTCAGATAGGATCAGCGGTGGCGGGAGGCGAAGAAGAGCTTAGGAAGAAGCCAATAGTCTCTGCTAGCACATGTCCAATAAGTCCTCTGCAACACTCTAAGGAAGACACGGAGACCCTCATCGAATTCGCCAAATTTGGCTTACCCTTTTTCATATTGGGTATGGCGATGGGAGGAGGAACAGCGCCGCTCACAATCGCAGGTGAGCTGGTTGTGATCAACGCCGAAGTCCTCAGCGGAATAGCTCTAGTTCAGCTTGTAAATCCTGGAACACCCGTGCTCTACGGCAGTGTATCATCAACAATGGACATGAAAACGGGCAAATTGGCATTGGGTGCTCCGGAAAGACCGCTGATCAACTCTGGATGTGCCCAACTGGCAAGATACTATAAGATTCCATCTTGGATAGGAGCTTGTTCAACCGATGCTAAGATTCCCGGGGCTCAAGCAATGTTTGAAAAAGTCATGACTACAATTGTCCCCATGTTAGCGGGTGCAAGCCTCATTTACGGTCCTGCCATACTAGATTCTGGTAAGACATATAGTTTGGAGCAGCTGGTTCTAGACAATGAGATTATTGGCGCACTTTATCGAATTATGGATGGCGTCGACGTAAACGCGGATTCTTTGGCCCTTGAAGTCATAGAGGAGGTTGGAATAGGAGGCCATTATTTGGCTCAAAAACATACGAGCAACCACGTGTTGAGTGATCAGTGGAGACCCATTCTGTTAGATAGAGGAAGCAGAGAAGAATGGATCAAAGCGGGCCGCAAGGACATGTGTGAATTGGCGAGTGAAAGAGCCAAAGAAATCTTGGCCTCTCATGAAGTTAGGCCTTTGGAAAAAGATGTTCGAAAAGAAATGTGGGAAATAGTGAAAAAAGCGGAAAGAGAACTAAGAGACCAGACAGTAAAGGATGCTCATCTGTGAGCCAAAATGGTTTCAGGCGCGCGCGCACTGGGGAACAGGATTTCCTAGATCTCCTTCAGCATCTTCCAAAGCCTGTCACCCACATAATGGATGTTCTTCACAACTTTTCCATGTTTGACTTTTCCCATGGTATGTGAATCGAGTAAGGCAACACCTATCGCCAACGGCTTACCGTGACGCTCATCGGCGATGAGAAGAAGATCGTCGGTGTTGAAATCCCCATCAATCCTAACAATTCCCGGAGCCATCAAATCGGCGCCACTGCAAATGTGGGGAACAGCGCCCATGTCAACAATGATTTTAGGAAGAAGAAGAAAAACTCCATCTGAGATCAACGTTGGTAAGAAGATGCCCTCAGATCTTGCAAACAACGGGCTCCCGTCGACGATGAAAAGCCTAGCCGTTGGAGTCTCAGCCACCTCGATGCGTGGCTTAAACCCAACCAGTTTTTCAGGATCCACCTTTAACCTTTGAGAAAGTTCAACGAGCAGCTTCCTAGCGTCCTTTTCCCTTAGGAAATGTCGCCTAGCAGCCGTTTTCAGACACCGCCGAGATTGTTGTTTGATGGATAACCTTAAATTATGGACATAGGCACCTATAAAAGCGCATAGAGGAGAAGGCGAGCGAGAGGACAAAGCATGAGCGAGATGACTACTCAAATTCTGGAGGAGAGTCTTGGAAAAGTCGTTCTTGTTCGACTCAGAGGCGGAAAGAGTCTAAGAGGAAAACTGAAGGGCTTTGATCAACATCTTAATCTGGTGCTGGAAGAAACAGAGGACACAACAGATCCGGAGAACGTGAAAAAACTGGGAGTAATCATCGTTCGAGGAGACAACGTAATTCTGATTTCTCCACCCCCAAGGTGAAGTTCCTTTGGGAAAAACAAGTAAGGGAACTTCCTCTTTTGGAAGGCGAATGGGAAAAACCCTTCACCTCCGATGCAGACGATGTGGCAGAAGAGGATACAACGTTAAGAAAAAGCGGTGCGCGGCCTGCGGCTATGGAGAATCTGCTAAGATCAAGCGATACTCATGGCAGACTAAGAACCTGATGAGGGAAAGACTCCGCTAGTTCGGGTTGTTGCATTTCTCACTTTGTTGACGATTTTCTGGCAACTCTGCTAGAAGGAATATAAGTGGTCTCCGAAATTATTGAAGAAGGAAAAAAAGAGAGGCATAAACACAAGAGCGCCTCAAGTTCTTTCAAAAAATTAAAATAACCGAACGAACTGTCTTTGTAATCGAATTTCACCAAAAATTGAGCGGAAAATTTAGAGTAAATATATGGAGGAAAAAGAGTGAGTAAAACAGCTAAACCTCACCTCAATCTCGTTGTTGTTGGACACGTAGACCACGGAAAATCAACCACTGTAGGTCATCTATTCTACCTATCGGGAACAATAGAACAACGAGTTGCCAAAGTCTATGAAGAAGAAGCAAAACAACTGGGCAAAGAAACCTTCAAGTACGCGTGGGTTCTGGACAAACTTAAAGAAGAGCGAGAGCGAGGGCTCACTATTGACCTAGCTTTCCTGAAATTTGAGACGCCTAAGTTCTTCTTCACTGTTATTGACGCGCCGGGACACCGAGACTTTGTCAAGAATATGGTCACTGGAGCGAGTCAAGCCGATGCCGCTATCCTTTTCGTCTCCGCGAAGCGGGGAGAGTTTGAAGCAGGCATTGGACCAGGTGGGCAAACCCGAGAACACGCCTTCCTCGCCTACACTCTAGGTGTCAACCAAATGGTTGTTGCCGTCAACAAAATGGACGATCAATCCGTCAATTGGAGGCAAGAGCGATACGAAGAAATCAAAAACGAGATTTCACGAATGCTCAAAATGGTCGGATATAAGGTTGAGAAGGTTCCGTTCGTGCCCACCTCTGGATGGACAGGCGACAACCTCGTCAAGTCAAGCGAAAAAATGCCATGGTACAAGGGACCAAGCCTCTATGAAGCCCTAGATGTCTTCGAGACGCCACCTAAACCCATCGAAAAACCACTGCGTCTTCCAATACAAGATGTCTATACAATCACCGGAGTTGGAACTGTGCCGGTTGGAAGGGTGGAAACTGGCGTTTTGAAAGAAGGTGAGACCCTTGTGTTCATGCCCGCAAACGTTGAAGCAGAAGTAAAATCTATCGAGACTCACCATGTTAGGATTTCAAAGGCAGAACCCGGAGATAACATCGGTTTCAACGTTCGAGGCATAGCGAGAGGTGACGTACGAAGAGGAGACGTGGCAGGGCGCCCCGACAACCCACCAACCGTCGCCAAAGAATTCATCGGACAAATCATCGTGATATATCACCCAACCGCCATTGCTGCCGGCTACACCCCAGTTGTCCATGCCCACACCGGCCAAGTTGCATGTAGATTCTCAGAGCTGATCAAGAAACTAGATCCACGAACTGGACAGACTGTTGAAGAAAAACCCGCGTTTCTGAAAACTGGAGACGGGGCAATCGTTCGACTCGAGCCGCTTCAACCAATCGCTATCGAAGCCTACAGCGATTTTCCAGAGCTCGGAAGATTCGCGGTGCGTGACATGGGAACAACTGTTGCCGCAGGAGTAATCAAGGAAATCACGGTCAAGGGGTAACCACCAGGCTAGATCGTGATCGTCCCTTTCTCCGATCTTCCTCTTTTGTTTCTTTCACCTTAAGGTAAGAATTCAAATAGGTTTGTATGTAGGAGCAGAAGAATTCCTTGAAGGATACATATTAGCCCAAGGGTGATTGACACAGGTCTAGATGCTAAAATCATTCCTATCAATCGCAATATGTCTTCGATGAACTTGAATAGAGTATATACAATTAACGCTGGGAGTAGAAAGATTATCAGGTAAATCCACGTCGACGATATGCCGAGAACGTTTTCGGGTAAAGGAAGATATAGAAAAACGTATCCAACACATACTCCACCGATGAGTAAGGCGATCAGTGCTGCCCAAGGGATATCCTTGATCGGCTTCAATACTAATGCCAGCCCGGTGGCGACTAGTAGGTATCTCGTATACGCATCGGGCAGTGGTGGCGACCAAATCACTGCTGCCGTAACCATCAACAGAATTCCCACGAAGAACCCGAAAAAAGATGCAATTTTCACGATCTTGCTCAACGGCTTGGCCGTTCGAGTTAATAACCATGAAGACGCCGCAAGGCCGCCAAGTATCAACATGTATGGCACGTAATCCGCTAGCACTGCCAGATTTGTTAGGGCCATTTTTCTACCTCAAAAGCTTGAACTAACTCTAGTATTGTAAGCCTATATATAATTAGAAATAGAATCGACCTGGGGAGCTACGGAGTTTTCAGCAATAATTGTCCAATAATGTCGGTGGGATATCTGTTCAATGCTGCAGACACGCTTGTTTGACACGGTTTCTGATCAGCGTGACGTTGCCATCAATTCAAAAAAGTAGTTCCGACTATCAACCGTTTCGTTAGATGTGTTTTACAGTTGGGTGAAAACTTCAGTAGATGTAGTGTAGGGATCTGTAGTCATCTTTAAGGGCGTTGATTAGTCGGGGGTCCAGACGTATAGTTAGTTTTCTTTGGCCTGTCATGTTTATGGCTTTTATAGTTAGGAATTTCATGTCCTTTTGTCCAGTTTTTGTAGGGGCCGAATCACCGCGTATCTCTTCAACGCCGAAGATTTCTCCATTGACCATTATGAGAAGGGGCTTGCCTTTCATGTTTAGTTTGGCCATTCTTATCTCTCGCTGCTGATTTCTTCAAGGTCAATTGGGCGGGTGTATAAATGGACTTTATTTCTTTTCTATACACATTTCTGTTTTGATAACATGTATTCCTCATCATCATGCACAAATGAGTGCTTTGCGACCGTTCTTTTATGGACCCCTCAAAAAAGCATTCTTGTGCAATGCATGCGCATGCGAAGCGCACCAAAAAGAATCGGCAACCATGAATGCAAAAGAGAAGAAAAAATGGATTTGTTAGACCTACTTCTAGTATATGTACTCTTAGTCATCTCAAGTATGTTCTGGCCTGTATTAGATCTTTCATTGTGTTAATGGTGAACCACATTCCGTGGTAGATGTACCCATGGAGAATTCTCTTGTCAGCCAGTCTCTGCATTGTAGTGAATTCGAAATCACCTTTTTCCGGAAAATACTTCTCCACTATCGCTTTTTTGAACACGTGGTGTCCGGCGCTTACGTAGGAATCGAGGGTTGATCTATGTTGAAATCTTATTACTTCGGTTCCGTTGCCGAAGGTCACTCTTCCGAAAGGCAAGGTGGGTTTGGCGAGGAGAACTCCCGCTCCTTTTGAGGCATATTCGAAGAGCTCGTTGGGATCGTAGAATACGATGTCATCTATGTTCATGACGTAGGCTATGTCTCCTTCAATTTGTTTAAACGCCTTTTTGGTGGCTCCTCCAGTTCCCAACGCGTTCTTTTCTATCGAGTATTTAACGGGTTGTTTTGTCACGTCTTCTCTATTTGAAGCTACCACGATGTTTTCAAATCCATGGGATAGAAGCCATGAGATTTGTCTGTCTATTAGGGTTTGTTTGTTCATCTTGAGGAGCGGTTTCGGAACCCACGTGGCGGGTTTAAGCCTCCATCCCTCTCCGCCAGCCAAGATTATCGCTTCCGTCATTTTGTTTTCACCTGATGTACCTAATCGGATACTCGTCTCACTCAAGTTTAAGCTTAACTGTAGAATAGCGGTTTGCATCTTCGTAGACGCTTACGGAGTGAAGATAGAAAATTCCAGGGGCCTCCTTTTATCTACTCCAAAGACTGCAATTGATATCCTCAAAGGTTTGGGAACAACACAAGGACGAAAAGGTAACATCGAGCCCCAAGGCTTCAGCAAGGTGTATAGCCTCCTCTGCCGGAAACGCTATGGCGTTAACTCCGGAACTCACCGCCAGAGTGTCGGTTTTCACTTTGTGTTCCCCCTTTGGTCTCATGCACCCAAGAACGATGGGGGTGTATGGCATCATCAGCCTAGCTGTTGCCAGTACTTTTACTATGTTCTCTGGAGTGGGAGGATCAACGTCTTCCATACGTGTTCCGTGTATCGGCATCAACGCAATAATTATGATCGCGCAAGGCGAGTATTTTGAGATCATCTTTAGCGCCTCAAATTCGCCCTTGAGCTCGCCGTAATGAAGTCCTACGAGAACATGCGGAACAAACGGGATTCTGAACTCATTCAAGAACATAAGAGATCGATCGTAATCCTCCACGTTGACGTCTAGCTGGTAAGTCTCGCGTATCGTTTCGTCTGAACCTACGATGTCGATGAGGGCGGCGTCGACCTTCGCCTCCTTTAAACCTCTTGCCGTGGACAAGTCTACAACACCGGTGTGTACCACAATTGTCAGGTCAGTATCCTGCTTAACCTTTGCAATGGCGGCTATGAACCTATCAAGGGGAACAGAGCCATCTGGCAGGCATCCACCGCTGATAAGACAACCTGCAGCTCCATTCATCTCAAGCTTGGCGCAGAGGTTGATCAAGTCTTCAGGAGTGGTTGCTGGGATCATTGTATTCAGAACCTTCCCGCCGCAGTGCTTGCATTTCAAGGCACATGAAGAACCGGTGATTGAGATAGATGGGAAAGCCTTCGGAGATGAGCAGAAGTAGCTTGTCTTGTAGTAGATGAAGCTCGGAGCATAGAATCGAATTTTCTTCCCAAAGTTCTTCCAGCTAATGCTCCGAGCGGCAGCTAAGGCTTTTTCAAGCGCTCTACTATCCGCGTGTAACAGGTCTTCATAGCTAACTGTATTTTTCAATGTGGGGCACACCCATTATAGCAAGTATTAAGACTGTGCGTTCTTTAATTTATATATTTGAACGTTACTGAGGGCAACTGATGAGAAAGGGAAGCTTTCCTGAGAAAATTCGAATTTCCATCGGCTCCGCGATTGTCTTAGGGTTGATGAAAGGCAGACTAGATGCCGCGCCGACAACTGTGTATTTGCTCACCTACCAGCCAGGAAAGTGTCGTGCTAACTGCCGCTTTTGTGCCCAAGCCCGTACAAGCAAAGGCAATGCAGACATGCTCTCCAGAGTCAGTTGGCCATTGTTTTCAACCGAACAAGTGTTTCGCAGGATAGAACGGACCGATCGAAGAGACCCAATAAAACGCGTGTGCATTCAAGCGTTAAACTATCCGACGGCTTTGGAAGACGTTTGTGACCTCGCAAGGGAAATCAAGTCACGCGTAGGAGTGCCTATCTCCGTATCCTGTCAACCCTTGGATCAGAAACATATGAAAAAGCTATTCGAGGCCGGCGTTGATCGAGTCAGTATTGCACTGGACACAGCAACCAAAGAGTTGTTCGACAGAGTTAAGGGTAACTTGACTGGCGGACCCTACGTGTGGGAAGAACATCGCAAAGCGTTGAAAGAAGCTGTGCAAACATTCGGGGACGGATCAGTGTCCACTCACCTTATAGCGGGGCTAGGAGAAAGCGAGAAAGAGATCATTCGAACCATCCAGTGGTGCGTAGACATGGGAGTGTATCCTGGCTTGTTTGCTTTTACGCCTATACCCGGAACCGCCTTGGAAAAACAGTCTCAACCACCTCTCAAGTATTACAGAAAACTCCAAATCGCACATTTCCTCATAACGAGGGGAAAGACACGATATGAAAACATGAGGTTTAGCGGGGACAATCGCCTCACGGACTTCGGAGTTCAAGAAGCAGTAGTGTGGCGTTTGATCAAGACTGGCCGCCCCTTCCTAACCACTGGCTGCCCAAACTGCAACAGACCCTACTACAACGAGAAACCAGGAGGTCCCATCTACAATTATCCACGACGCCCTTCTAAAGAAGAGATCACGAAAATAGAGAAAGAGATCGAAATGTAGACTTCGGCCGGTAGACGTAAGGTAGAGAGGCTTTTCCCGCGCCAAGAAAGGTGTTGAAGCTTAGAGTCTTCTTACTACATGAAAAGCATTCTTCATATAAACAAAACTTATATCCAACATCAATATTTCTTCATCCAACGGTTGCCAGAATGAGCTAAGCGTGAGATTGTTTCTCTCGGCGAGATCAGCTCTTTTTGGTGGCTAGGACCGAGATAAGGACGAAAAATTAGATGCCGAGAAGGCCTACGGATAAGACCAGACACGTAAGACCGAGACGCTTCAGAAAGAGAGAGAAGAAGTACGACGCTATTGGTTTTCAACGGGCTCCAGTAAGGGTGGGGCAAGAGATCAACGTGGTCATTAATGATATAGGCACTAGAGGCGACGGAATAGCTCGAATACAAAACTTCTTAGTTTTCGTGCCACAAGCCAAGACTGGAGAAAGGTTGAGAGTCAAGATCCAGAAAATTGGAAGAAAATTCGCTATCGCGGAGAAGATTAAAGAGGAAAAGGAGGAAAAAATTGAAGATTAAAGATTTGAGGGACGGATTGCGACAGGTTGACGTTGTGGCGAAGGTGATTGAAAAATCAGACACTCGCGAGGTTCGTTCTAGATACCGAGATGAAACATACAAGGTAGCCGATGCAGTAATCAGTGACGAAACAGGCTCCATAAAACTAGTTCTCTGGAACAAACAGATCGACCAAGTCAACGTTGACGACACTGTTAAAATTGAAAACGGATACATAAAGTCCTTCAGAGGCGAAATGCAACTGAACGTGGGAAGATACGGGACATTAACTGTTGAATAGAATAAACTTAAGAACCAAGTGGATTTTGTCAAACAAGAGATGAAGAGGTGAAAACATGCGATATGAAAGAAGAGATAGAAGACCTTATGGCCGTCGATTTCCTCCGAAACCAGTGGAAATGGGCAAAGAATATGATGTGAAGATCGAGGAGACAAGTCGCCGAGGCGAAGGCATCGCTCGAATCAAAGGCCTCGTAACCTTTGTTCCAAACACCAAACCGGGTGACCAAGTGAGGGTCCGAATAACGAGAATAAGTCGGCGGTTCGCTGAAGCAGAAGTTGTAGGAGAGGCAGCAGAACCGGAAGAGGCAGCAGA
>JABAOC010000177.1_pt1 | contig 12893 bp, 12 predicted proteins | sample 7062161 | NCBI WGS metagenome assembly JABAOC01 (sample SAMN14538625, study PRJNA623070) | marine sediment metagenome | biome: marine biome [ENVO:00000428]; feature: marine pelagic biome [ENVO:01000023]; material: deep marine sediment [ENVO:00002113] | place: India: Gulf of Khambhat ... | reverse complement strand
TCGCTGGTCTTCACGTTTTCGCGGCAGAGCTACGTGGGTGCTGCAGCGGCGATCGGGGCGATCGTCTGGGTGCACAGCCGCAAGCTCATCGTGCCTGCTTTGCTGCTGGCACTGGCCCTGCCGGTGGTCGTGCCTGAGGTCGTACAGGAGCGCGCCGAATCGATCGTCACCAACGCGCCGGACCCGGTGACCGGGAGGCAACCTTACACAACGCGCGTGAACGCGTTGCGCGAGCGGCTGCCAGAAGTGCTGCTGCGGAGTCCGCTGGTGGGCCTGGGGCTCGGGGCCCTGCCACCGGGCTTTCTCGACAATCAATACTTGCTCGTCATCTATTACACGGGCTTGATCGGGCTGGCGGCGTTTCTCTGGCTACTGTGGGCGGCTGCCCGCACGTCGTACGAGGCCGCCAGATCGCTGGAGGGTGAGAAAAAGGGCCTGGCGCTGGCCTGGTTTGCCGCGACCGTCGGCCTCGCCGTTGCAGGGCTGGCGGGCAGCCCGTTCGTTGCCGTGCGCGTACGGCAGGTGTACTGGTTTCTTGCCGCGCTCGCAGTCGCGGCATACCAAATGACGAGCACTCGTGAGCCGGACCAGGGCCGGCTGGAAGCGGCAGGGGCGGCCGATTGAAGGGCTTGTTGCTGACGCAGGAGTTCCCTCCGGTTCTGTCGGGCGGCATCTCGACGTACTACTACCACCTTTGCCGCCAGCTGGATGGGGCGGTTTCGGTGCTTACCCCGCTTGGGCCCGGTGCCGCGAAGTTCGACGCTGACCAGCCGTTCGCGATCCACCGCCGGCGCATTCCCATCGTCTCGCCAGCAATGATGACCCGGCGCCGGAACCGCGTTCTGCGTCTCGCCCGTATGGCTTATCTGGCGCCCGCACAATGGACGCTGTTCACGCGCCATGCGCGGCGGATACTGAGCGAAGAGGGAGTGGACGTATTGTTGATCGGTCACTTGTATCTGGGCCCGCTGGGACCGCGACTTCGTCGACAAGTGCGCACGCGCTACGGTGTCATGCTCCACGGGTCGGAGCTGCACCGCTACATGGGCTGGAGTCTCGTGCGGCGAAGCATGCTCGGTGCCCTGAACGCCGCCGACTTCCTTGTAGTGAATAGCGAGTTTACCCGTCGTCAATACGTCAAATTAGGCGTGCGGAGTGACCAACGCATCCTGAAGGCCAGCCCGGGTGTCGACACGTCCGAATTCAGACCGGACGCCGGTGATCCGCTGGAGGTAAGGAGGCGGCACGGTCTTGGCGATCGACCTGTTTTGCTATCGGTGGCTCGACTGGTGGAGTGGAAGGGGCAGGATATGGTGCTCGCAGCCCTCCCGCGTGTTCGCGATGTAGTACCCGACATCGCGTACCTGATGGTGGGCGAGGGGCCACACCGTGCCAGCCTGGCCAGATCGGTGAGGGAGTTAGGGCTCGAGCGCCACGTCGTGTTCGCGGGGTTCGTAGCGTCGAGCGAGCTGCCGTCGTACTACCGAGCGGCGGACGTCATGGTCGTCCCGAGCCGTGAGTTCGTCAGCGGTCTCCCCATCGAAGGCTTCGGTATCGTCTACGTCGAAGCGGGGGCGTGTGGCACTCCTACGATCGGCGGTCTGGGTGGCGGCACGGATGAATCGATCGAGGATGGCGTGACTGGTTTCCGAGTCGATCCCAACGATCCGGAGGCCATCGCGGAGGCCGCTCTCAGACTTCTCGAAGACAGAGAGCTCGCTGGCCGCCTCGGGCGAGCCGGTAGAGAGCGCGCTGTGAAGCAGTTCGACTGGCCGATCCAAGCGAGTCGCATCCGCGCCTTTGTGGAGAGAATAATCGATGAGGTGTAGGGGCGCCTGCGAACCGATCTGTTGCCGCGAGGTCTGACCGGAACAGTGCGTATACTGCAGGTCACTGCGATCCCGATTACAGCGCTGCGCTTCGTGGTGCCGCTGGCGCGCGCGCTGCAAGACCAGGGACACGAGGTCGAGTTCGCCAGCGGTCCCGGGCTGGGGCTGGACGAGATCGAAACGCTTGGCTTCGGGGTCCACCGAGTGCCCATCTCGCGCAGCGTCTTCGCCATCAGCAACCTCCACGCCGTGGGCGCGCTGCGCTCCTTGGTTCCAGCGGGTAGCTTCGACGTTGTGCACGCCCATACGCCGGCCGCCGCGACGATAGCCAGGTTGGCCGCGGGGCGCTTGGATGTCCGGCTGCTGTACACGATGCATGGCTCGCTCTGGGGAACGGCAAGCCCGGGCTGGCAGCGGGCGCTCTTCACGGCCCTAGAACGGCGCCTGGGTCGCCGGACCCATTGCGTCTTCACTGTCAACCCGGAGGACGCGGCCGATTGTGTGGCGCGCGCCGGTGTGCCGGAGCGGTCGGTGCGCCTGCTACCGGCCGGTGGAGCCGGTGTGGCGCCGGAGTTCTTCGTCTCGGAGGAAGAGGCGAGTGGCCTGCGGCGCGCGATGCGAGAACGACTCGGACTCGGGGCGGACGACCCGGTGGTTGTCTACGTGGGGCGGACTGCCGCGGCGAAGGGTATGGGCACTCTAGCGCGAGCGTTCGCGTGCCTGGCGTCGCATGCGGATGCTGCGCGGCTTCTGGTCGTGGGCGGTGCCCTGGAGGGCGAGCGGGGTGTCTACTCGAAGGAGCGGTTTCTGGCTGAGGTGGGTGAGCAGGCCGCCGAGCGCGTTGTATGGGAAGGCTTCAGAGAGCGTGTACCTCCGTTTATTGCGGCGGCGGATCTCCTGGTTCTCCCGTCGCGACGCGAAGGCTTTGGGATGACGCTTGCGGAGGCGGCGGCGGTGGGCCGACCAGTTGTCGCCGCGGAGACCCGGGGCGCCCGTGCGGTGGTTGAGCCGGGTGTCACAGGGCTGCTGGTACCGGTTGACGATGCTGGCGCGCTGGCGGACGCGCTGAATCAGCTGCTGTGTGACAAGGCAAGGGCGTCGCGCATGGGTGCAGCAGCGCGCGAACGGGCGGTGAAACACTTTACCAGGGAGAGTGTGTTGGCGGCGTACCTCGAGGTATACGAGGCGATGGAACGGTCGGTGTCCGCGGAAGCGAGGCCGGGTTGAGGCATGCATCGAGAGGCTAAGGCAGGGCCGACCCGGATCGTCTACGTCGTGGACAACATCAGCTTTCGCGGCGGCGAGCGCACGTTCCTGCAGTTGGCGATGGGGCTGCCGCGCAGCCGCTTCGAGTTGGCGGTAGCCTGCTCGCCGGGTGGTGTGCTCGTCGAGCGTTTGCAGGATCTGGGTGTGCCGGTGATCGCCGCCGAGATGCGGAAGCGGCGACGACTAGACACAGTGCTTGGGTTGGCCCGTGAGTTCAAGCGGCGCCAGCCGCATATCGTCCACACGCAGGGACGTGGTGACCCGTTCGGCCGGCTCGCCGCCCGGTTGGCCAGAGTGCCGGCGGTGGTGTCGACGACGGCGATGATTTCGACCCGCTACGATGTGGAGCAGCACTGGCGGCGTGCTTTGTACCGGGTGATCGACTTCACCACCGACCGTATGGTGGATCGATATATCGTCGTGAACCGTGCCTCGGTCGACGCACTGACCGAGCGTCACGGGGTGCCACGCTCGCGGGTCGTCGTGATACCCAACGGTATCGAACTGGAGCGCTACGATCCCGGCGAGGCAAGTAGCGGCGCCTGGCGCGAGCGGCTGGGTGTACCCGACGACGCGATCCTCATCGGTGGCGTCGGTCGGCTCACCGCGCAGAAGGGCTTCGACGATCTGATTCGGGCGTTCGCGGCCATCGACAGACCGGATGTCTGGCTGGTAATCGCCGGCGATGGGCCGGACTGGGAAGAGTTGCGGGAGATGGCTCGCATGTTCGACGTCTCGGGACGAGTTCTGATCCCCGGCTTCGTCGAGGATGTGCCCGGCCTGCTGGCGGCTCTCGACCTGTTCGTGCTCTCGTCGCGACAGGAAGGGCATCCTATGGTGATGCTGGAGGCGATGGCGATGGCCGTACCCGTCGTGGCCACGGATATCCCGGGGGTCGGTGATACGATCACGGACGGTTTGGAAGGCCGCCTAGTGACGGTGGGCGACGCAGCGGCACTGGCGAATGCTATCGTCGCGCTGATAGATGACCGGCCCACCGCAAGCCGCCTCGGTCGCAACGCTCGCAAGAAGATCGAGCGCGACTTCACGGTGGAGCGGATGGTGCGGCGAACAAGTATTTTGTACGACGGCTTGCTCGCGGAAAAGGGCCTGACGGTGTAACTTAGGCTTGTCGGCCGATCCGCCCCCGCCCCGCCCTGCACCCGATTCCTATGCCGGGGTGGCAGCAAACCGTCAAGCGAGGCCTGGATATCCTACTGAGCGCCGCGGGGCTCGTCTGTCTCGCGGCCCCCTTCGTGCTCATCGCCCTGGCGGTCAGACTCGACTCGGGCGGACCCATCTTCTTCCGCTATCCCCGGGTAGGGAAGGGTGGCGCCAGGTTCAACCCGCTCAAGTTCCGGACGATGGTCGAGGGCGCGATCGATCAGGGGTTCGGCACGACGCTCAGCGAGGATGATGTGCGGCTCACTCGGGTGGGTGCCTTCTTGCGCCGCTGGGCGCTGGACGAGCTGCCGCAACTGTGGAACGTCGTGAAGGGTGAGATGAGCCTGGTCGGCCCGCGCCCCACGTTCGCCTACCAGGTGGAGCGCTACGACGAGTTCCAGCGGCGTCGGCTCGAGGTCAAGCCGGGGATCACCGGCTGGGCACAGGTCAACGGCAGGAACGCGATCAGTTGGCCGGAGCGGATTGAGCTGGACGTATGGTACGTGGATCACGCGACGCTCTGGCTGGACCTCAAGATCCTGGTCAAGACCCTGTGGTTGGCTTACGTGGTGCGTGGCGGGATCTACGGCACGGACGGCGTGAACCCTGACTTTCGCTGATCGATGAGCGAGGCGAAGCCAGTCATCGTCTATGGGGCCGGCGGCCACGGTAAGGTCGTGCTCGACGCGCTGTTGGCTGCCGGCCGCGAGATCACCGGGTTCGTGGATGACGATCCGCAGCGTGCGGGCGGAATCCACTGCGGCTACCCGGTCGCCGCCGGGCCAGGCGACCTCGAGCCGCCGGCCACCGCGGAGCTGGTCGTGGCGATCGGTGATGCGGCCTGCCGCCAGCGGGCAGCGGCCCGGGTGGAGGAATTGGGTTACGGGCTGGCGACGGTGGTGCACCCGGCGGCGGTGATCGGCTCGGGCGTTCGACTCGCAGCGGGCGCCATGGTGATGGCTGGCGCCGTGGTGAATCCCGACGCCTCCGTCGGTCGGAGCGCGATCATCAATACCGGCGCGATCGTCGATCACGACTGCACGATAGGGGACTTCGCCCACGTGGCGCCCGGTGCACGGTTGGCCGGCGGCGTGAGCGTCGGCGCCCGCACGCTCATCGGCGTGGGCGCCAGCGCCATCCCCCTTGTCACCATCGGTGCCGACGCCGTCGTCGCGGCGGGCGCGGTCGTGGTCTCGGATGTGGGGGACGGCATGAAGGTGGCCGGCGTACCGGCGCGACCGATCGGCTGATGGCCGAGCGCATCCCGCTCTCGCGGCCAGATATCGGCGACGCCGAGCGCGCTGCGGTCGAAGAGGTGTTGGCGAGCGGACGGCTGAGCCTGGGTCCGCGGCTCGAAGCGTTCGAGGCGGAGCTGGCAAGAGTCGCCGGCACCGAGCATGCCGTGGCAACGTCCAGCGGCACGGGAGCGCTGCACCTCGCAGTGCGGGCGATGGGGCTCGCTCCCGGCGACGAGGTTGTCACGACACCGTTCAGCTTCATCGCATCGGCGAACTGCCTACTGTTCGAAGGTGTGAAACCTGTCTTCGTTGACGTAGAAGAGGACACGTTGAACATCGATCCAGAGCTGGTGCGGGGAGCCGTCGGCAAGCGCACGCGTGCGATTCTGGGCGTCGATGTCTTCGGCCATCCCGCCGATTGGGATGCGCTCCGTGCCATCGCCGACGAATTCGATCTGCAGCTCATCGAAGATTCGGCCGAGGCCCTGGGCAGTCGCTATCGGGGTCGGCGGGCCGGGAGTCTGGGGGACGTCGGCGTGTTCGGCTTCTATCCCAACAAGCAGATCACAACGGGGGAGGGCGGCGCGCTGGTCACTGATGATGACGCGTTAGCGCGGCTGTGCAGCAGCCTGCGCAATCATGGGCGCGAATCGGACGGTGACGAATGGGTCGAGCACAAGCGGCTGGGTTACAACTACAGACTCTCTGAGCTCGCCTGTGCCCTGGGCCTCGTGCAGCTCGAGCGACTCGAGGCGATGGCGGAGCGCCGTGCTCGCGTTGCCGCTTGGTATGACGAGAGGCTGGCGGATGTGGACGAGTTGCACGGGCCAGCGCTGCGCGAGGATGTAGATCTCAACTGGTTCGTCTACGTCGTGCGACTCAGCGGTCGCTATGCGCGGCACGATCGAGATCATGTGCTCGCGGAGCTCCGCCGACGAGGGATCGGCTGCCGCAATTACTTTCCACCGATCCATCTGCAGCCGGTCTACCGTGAGCGTTACGGCCACGGGCCTGGTGACTTCCCAGTTAGTGAGGCGGCCGCCGAGCGAACGATCGCATTGCCGTTCTTCAGTGGAATGAGTGAAGCGCAAGTGGACGAGGTAGTCGAGCAGTTGCGTGACACCCTCTGAGGCGAGGATGAAACCGACAAAGTACGTGAAACCACTACTGCTTGATCTCTTGCTGGCGCTTCTGTGCTACGCAGCCGCGTACGCGATCCGTGTTCCCGATCTGCTGGACATCTACCTGCCGACGATCGCTAGGACGGCTCTCCCCGTCGTGGTCGTCTGCGGCGTCAGCTTCTATGCGACGGGACTGTACCGTTCGCTGCCGAAGTACGCGAGCCTGGACACCCTGCTTGCGGTCGCTTGGGCTGCCACCGTCGGCGTCGCGCTCGCTGCCTTGCTGATCTTCCTCTTCTGGCGCGGTGAAAGTGTGCCTCGAAGCGTGTTCATCATCCAGTGGATGCTGATGGTCCTCGTCCTGGGCGGCGTGCGGCTGTGGCCGCGACTCCGCAGCTATCCGCTGATTCCTCTGCGTGCCGCCCGGGCCGACCGGATCCCGGTCCTGATCTACGGGGCGGGTGACGCAGGGGCCTTGATCGTGCGGGACATGTTGGACGGCGAAGCCAAGTCCTACTGGCCAGTCGGCTTCATTGATGACGATCCGGCGAAGCAGGGGCGGACGGTACACGGTCGGCCGGTGCTGGGAAGGAGCGGCGATCTAAAGCGGGTAGTCGAGAATGGCTACGTTCAGGAAATCCTGCTGGCGATCCCCTCGGCCAGCGGGGCGGAGCTGCGCCGCATCGTGGAGCACTGCGGCGAGCAGGTGCCCGGCGTCAAGGTGAAGACGCTACCCAGCCTTAGCGACCTGATATCGGGCCGCGTCAGCCTTAGGCAATTTCACGAGGTGCGGATCGAGGATCTGTTGAAGCGGTCGCCTCGCGACCTCGATCCGGGTCGGGTGCGCGGGTTCATCGCCGGGAAGGTCGTACTGGTGACCGGCGCCGGCGGCTCGATCGGGTCGGAGCTCTGCCGCCAGGTGGCTGCCTGTGGCCCGGCCGAGCTGATCATGTTCGAGCAAAGCGAGTACAACCTGTACGCGATCGATGCGGAGGTGGGCGAGCGCTACCCGGATCTGGCGCACCGGGCGGTGTTGGGAGACGCCAGCCACAAGGCATCGGTGCAGCCGGTCGTACTGCGGAGCGAGCCCGACATCATCTTCCACGCTGCTGCCTACAAGCACGTGCCCTTGCTGGAAGAGAACCCGTGCGAGGGTGTGGCCAACAATGTCCTGGGCGTCATAAACACGGCGCTGGCAGCGGATGCCGCAGCCGTCGAGGATTTCGTCTTCGTATCCACCGACAAGGCGGTGCGGCCGGTGAGCGTCATGGGTGCGGCAAAGCGCGTCGGCGAGGTCTTCATACAGTTGATGGCTGGGCGCAGCGACACCAAGTTCAACGTCGTCCGCTTCGGTAACGTGCTGGGAAGCTCGGGAAGTGTGATTCCCAGGTTCACCGACCAGATCCGCCGCGGCCTGCCGGTCACGATCACCGATGCTCGGGTGAGACGTTACTTCATGCTCACCAGCGAGGCAGTGCAGCTCGTCATGCAGGCTGCCAGTCTCTCGCGCAGCGGCGACATCTTCGTCCTCGACATGGGGGAGCCCGTCTCGATCGAGGAGCTGGCCCGCGACGTGGCCCAGCTGATGGGTGCGTCGACGGGCGGTATGCCACAGGTCGAGTTCCAGTACACGGGCCTGCGGCCCGGTGAGAAGCTCGAGGAGGAACTCCGCATAGGGGAGACCGAGGAGAGGCCGACTGGCTTCCAAAGCATCATGGTAGAGGGCCATAGCAGCTCGCTGAGCTGGGACGAGCTACAGACGCTGCTCGATCGGCTCATCCCGGCGGCCCGGGGCGGCGATGTGGAGGGCACCGTGCGGGCGCTCGCCGAGCTGGTGCCCGAGTATGCGCCCGTTACGCCGCGTTACGCGGAAATCTTGTCTGCCGTATCCAGGGAGTCGCGCTAGCCGGGAGGGGCGGAAGGGCGCCGGGCAGAGGACTGCGCTCCCGGCGCCCCCAAAAGGCTCTTCTATTGTTCTTCTTCGGTCGTCCAGACCCAGGGTATCACACCCAGCGCGCGGAAGTCCACCGTCACCGAAACGAAAAGCTTGATCTGGTTGTAGAAATGTCCGGGCCAAGAGCGTGTAGGATCGAACGGCTCGCCCGGGAGCAGCTCGTCGGGTGCATCGCCTTTGCCCAGGGAGAGCACGCCCAAGGTGAACTCGAGTCCCGACAGCCAGGCGACGGCACCCGCGTTCAGGTCGAAGCCGTCCCACTCGCCGGTGAAGCGAAGGAAGGCGTTCTCGCTGGCCTGGAAGTCGAAGGATACGGCCCCGAACACTCCGCTACTTCGGTTTTCATCCTCGATTTGCGGGTTATCCTCGAAGAAGGTGCCGGTCCCCCAGCCGCCTGTAATCGTCACCCAACTCAGGATGTCACCGCGTCCCGGTCCGACCACGTAGGTGAACACTCCGTAGATCGATGAGGCCTCGAAAATGTCATTGTAGAACTCATCCTCGATACCGTAGCGGCCCAGGTTGGCTGTCGTGAGCTGGTGCACGCCCACGGCGAGGCTGGGGAACGCGCCGCGTTGCCTCACGAGCTGCAGCTTCCCGAAGAAGCTGAACCTCTTTACCGCCCCTATCGTGCCCCCGACCTCCAGGAACTCGGCCAGCGTGATGCCACCGGCCAGCCGGGTCACCAGGTAGTCATCGCCCAGGTAGCCTTCCGGTGAGATGGCGGTGCCCGTCACGAACAGCGAGCTCCTCGCCACGTTGGCGCTGGGGACAACAATGTACCCGCCGCCCTGGTGGAGAGTGTGCCCGAAGATCGGCGGTTCCGGGTCGGGGCGCTGGCCCCAGACCGGCTGAACGAGCAGTGGCAAAGCCAGGACCGCAGCGGCCGTCAAGCCGGATCGTCGGCGCATTTCTGTCCTCCTGATGACCTGTCTCCTGGGGGTTGGGCGGCTGGGAGAGGGGAGACGGTGGCCCTAAGATAAGACGTTGGGCCCCCTTAGGTCAATAGACCTGAGGAGGTGCTGTATATCAGTGGGGGAAGGCCAGTCCTGCAGCCTCTAGCAGGCGGCCCACCTCCACGTACCATTCCTTACAAGGCCCGCGTGCCAGGACCTTGTCGACGAGTTCCATCGAAAACTCGTGGCTCGCCTGTTCACGGCCGCGCAGCACTGTCACGACCCAGGAAGCACGCTCGCCCGAGCCGCGGCGCTCGGCGCGCGTAACCACCAGCTCGTTCGCGGGAATGCCGCGATCCGCGAGCAGCCGCATCACAGCACGACTGGTCGCGCCGGTCACGCGATAGGGGGCTGGCCCACCGTTCCGCTGGGATGTTTCGACCGTCACCACGATCTACCCGCCGGTTGAGGGAAACCTATTTTGGGGAGTTGTTTCAGAGTAGCATCTCCGGGCGCCTCGTGCAAGGCCCGGTGGCCGCCGTGCTTGGCAAACCGCCGCGCCGGTCCTAGCTTTTCGACGGGTTGCCGGGGCTTCTACCGGGAGGGTTTTGCCTGCATGACCCAGCGTCCAGAGACAGTAACGGCGAGCACGGGCATCGAGCGCGATGACGAGGTCGAGGAGATCAGCCTGCTCGAGCTCGCCAATGTGCTCCTCAAGCGGTGGAAGTTGGTGGCGGGGCTCCCGCTGCTGGCCGCCGTGCTGGCGGCGATCGTTTCCCTACTGATACCTGCGAAGTACACCGCGACGGCGACCTTCGTCCCGGAAGAGGAATCGCAGGGTCTCAATCTGCCCAGTGGTATCGCGGGCCTCGCGGCGCAGTTCGGAGTCGCGGTGCCTGGGGGCGGCGCCAACTCTCCGGCGTTCTATGCGGACGTTCTGGAGAGCCGGACGCTCAGCGATGCGGTGCTGCTGGCCGGCTTTGCCGATCCCCGATCTGACGCTGCGGCGGACAGCGCGCCGCTGCTGGAGATTCTCGATATCGACGGAGACACAGAGTCCGAGAGGCTGGAGAATGGCCGCAAGAGGCTGGACACGGCGGTCTCGGTGAGGGTGGATAACGAGACCAGTATCGTCGGCGTGGCGGTGGAGACCCGCTACCCGGTGCTCTCCGCCGCGGTCGCCAACCTGTACATCGAGCTGGTCAGCCGCTTCAATCTCGAGACGCGCCAGTCGAACGCCCAGGAGCGCCGGCGCTTCGTCGAGGACCGCATGTCGGAGGCCGAACAGGAGCTGCGCGACGCGGAAGAAGCGCTGCAGAGCTGGCTCGAGCGCAACCGCCAGTGGGCGGGCTCACCCGAGCTCCAGTTCCAGCACGACCGTCTGGAGCGCCAGGTGACGATCAAGCAGGAGGTCTTCACCACGCTGCGCCGTTCCTACGAGGAGGCCCGGATCCAGGAGGTGAACGACACGCCGGTGATCACGGTGATCGATCGCGCCGTGCCGCCGGACGAGAAGTCGAGCCCCAAGCGCAAGCTGAACGTCATCCTGGCCTTCTTCCTGGGCGGTGTCCTGAGCGTCTTCGGCGCCTTCGGCCGCGAGTTCACGGAGCGGGCGCGGGAGCGGGATCAGGAGGAGTACGACGAGTTCACAACTCGCTGGTCGGCGATCAAGTCGGAGCTCAAGTCGATGGTCACACGAGGCGGCCGCCGGGAGGGCTAACCCGCCCTCGCGAACCCTCCCTTTCGCGTACCCACCAGCCCGCGGCCGGGAATCAGAACCCTGCCCGCCTGATCGCCCTTCACACGGCCGATGATCCGGGCATCGGGGGCACCGGCATTCTGCAGGGTGCCGAGTGCAACGTCGGCGACATCTTCACTCACCACAGCCGCGAACCCCACCCCCATATTGAACACCCGGAACATCTCTTCTTCATCAACGCGACCGGCCTCCTGTATCAAGGTGAAGACAACGGATGGCTCGGGCAGGTCGGTGATCTCGAAGCCGACCGCCGACTCGACCCGGAGCAGGTTGAGGAAACCGTCGCCGGTGATGTGGATGAGCGCCTTGACCGCTTCGACATTCTCCAGCAACGCCAGAACCGGTCGCACGTAAATCCGGGTCGGCTCGAGCAGCTCTTCGCCGACGCTGCGGCCCAGCTCGTCCACCTGCTCGTCCGGCGCGTAGCCCGCTTCGTCGAACAGCGCCTTGCGGGCCAGAGTCAGGCCGTTAGAGTGGATGCCGCTGGAAGCCAGGCCAATCACCACATCGCCGTCGACCAGCCCTTCGCCGATGATGATCCGGTCGAGAGGTACCAGCCCGACTGCGGTCCCGACGATGTCGAAGCCGGAGCCGGGCCGCACGCCGCGGATCATCTCCGCCACCTGGGCAAGCTCGCCGCCAGCGATCGAGATGCCTGCCTCTTCAGCCCCTCGTAGCAGTCCGTCGGCGATCGCCGTCAGAACCCGTGCGTCGGCCCGCTCGACGGCGATGTAGTCGACCATCGTGATCGGCCGGGCCCCGACGCACAGGATGTCGTTCACGTTCATCGCGATGCAGTCGATGCCGACGGTGTCGTACTTCTCGAGCATCTCCGCGATCAGCAGCTTGGTCCCGACACCGTCGGTAGAGATCGCCATCCCCAGGTTGGGGGCGATCTCGATCACGTTGGCATAGTGGCCCAGATCGAGAACGACGGCGCCCGGCTCGCCTGGGACACCGGCGAGGGTGAAAGTGCGACGCACACGCTCTGCTAGTCCCTTGAGACCCGTGTCCTCGCTGACGTCATCCACTCCGGCGCTGCGGTAATCCATCCCGCGTTTGTTCATCGTCGCTCGCCTGATTTTGGGGTTCGTGCTCCGACGGCCGCTCGGAATCTGCCGGGCGGCGCCTGGGTGCACAAGCTCTCAATGGGCCGCGCGTCGGCCTTCCCCTTGCCATATCCGACGATAGGCCATAGTCTTGCGTGACGATGGTCCGAAGCTCCCCCGACCCGTCTTCGGAACCTGGTGGCAGTTGATCGATCCGTTTCACCCAGGCAATCCCATTATGTCTCCCAGGGTATTCTTACTGACGGGCGCTCTCTGTGCCCTGGCGCTCCCGGCATTCGGCCAGGTTCGTGACACTGCTGCGGTCATCCGGCAGTTGCAGGAAGAGGTCCAGAGCGGGCAGATAACGCCGGAACAGATCAGAGCCCGCTTGCAGGCGGCCGGTATCAGCGAGGACGACTTGCGGCAGCGCCTCCGCCAGGCGGGCTACCCGGAAGGTCTGCTGGATGAGTATCTGGGGCGCGAGTTGGCGGAGGGCGTTCCCGGCCTGACGGCAGCGCAGGTCGAGGAGGTGCTGCGGCGCTTGAGTATTCCGCCGCTCGATCCGCAGACCGACAGCCTGTTCCTGGCCGACACCCTGGCGCTGGACAGCCTGCTAC
>JABAOC010010878.1_pt3 | contig 12895 bp, 23 predicted proteins | sample 7062161 | NCBI WGS metagenome assembly JABAOC01 (sample SAMN14538625, study PRJNA623070) | marine sediment metagenome | biome: marine biome [ENVO:00000428]; feature: marine pelagic biome [ENVO:01000023]; material: deep marine sediment [ENVO:00002113] | place: India: Gulf of Khambhat ... | reverse complement strand
CAAATGCTTCACAGACTCGGCGAAGCTTCGCAATCTGACTAGCTTCCATTTGTCAACTCTCCTTCATCTGGTGGTGTCACTATGTAGACCTTTTGCGGAGCCGGCAACTTCGCAATCTTGCAAGCTTCAGCAATTGCAGCATACCCTATTAGGACTGCGTCCGCAACATCAGACTTCTCGTAGCCCTTAGAGAATTTCTTCCATGTTGCCGGATGAACGCGAACAACCTTTCCTGCCTTGGCAGATGCAATGCACGCTCCGGCCGCCTCATGCAACTTCTTCCAGCCTGCAGTAATCCACCTGCTTGGACGTCCAGACTTTGGATTGAATGATGGAGGGATATCCTCAATGACTAGGATGTCCGCCTCCTCAAACTCCTCGCGCAAGACTCTACCAATCTCTCTCAGCCTAGCCTCAGTGTCCAAGCCAGCAGGCATCTTGACAATGCCGGCGTCTGTCAACTCCATGTTCACGTAGGTGGCGTAGCCAAGTTGTGAGGAGGTCGAACCGATTGAAGGGTCGAGTGCAAGGACTGAACCCTCAGTCAGGCGAGTGCAGAAGTCTTCGGTCTTCAATTTTGCAACAAGCTTTGACATCTACTTACTCTCCAAGTTGCAGCTGCAGGTGCCGGTCACGGGCGAGTAGGTTCGCACACCTGAGGCATCGCACATCAGTTGACAGTGTTGCATCATCTCTGCGTGGTCTACGAGAGAGTAGTGACGCGGTCCGACGCATCCTGAAATTAGGAATGTCATTCCAAAAATTAGAATTAGCCTAGTCTTCAATCTTCACCTCCGCTAGGTTATTGCAGATGAGTCCATCACCTGTCAAGTTAATCACTGGTTTGAGCTGCTCGTTCAGTGCCGTAAGAGCCCAACCCAGTACGTAGTCTGCCTCCTCAGCTCTCGCCTCCTCAACCTCAATGATGGATTCATCATGGAAGTCAATGATGATAGGATACCACTCGATACCACGCCTGTCAAGCTCACGGGAGAATGTGTGGACCCAATAGATAAGGAGGTCATGCCCTGTAGACTGACAGTCCCTGTTCACAATATCCTTAACCTTATCCTCATGAACACCAATCGGCCGGCCAATGCCATTAAGGAACCAGCCATCATTCCTTCTCCTCTGCCTAAGTAGCTCCTTCTCCCACTTCTTAACTCCATCGTAAAGCTTCCAGTAGGCTTTCCAGACTTCGAATGCCTCATCGTCTGAGATGTCGAAGCCGTTCAGTCGCATATCTAATCTGTACTTTCGAGGACCCAACCCGTATCCGAAGCCTAGGGAGGCAGGCTTAACCTTCTTCCTTGTAGACTTACAGACTGACTTGACTTTGGAAATCATCTCCGACGTAGGATTCTTGGGGTCATAGCCTGCACCTAGGATGTCATCCTTGAAGCCCGGAAGGTGAGCACCGTCGAACAAATAGACGTCGTTTGGCTTGGCACCCGGTCCATAGAGAGACCAGAGTGCTGGGTCCTTTGAGCGTTCTGCGAGCACAACCTTCTCCAATGAGGTGAGGTCACGCTGAACCCACTTGAAGCCTTTGCGGGCCTTGAAGCAGGAGAGATAGGATTCTGCCTTGGGCTGCTGCTGCAGATTGAATCCGCCCGAACCTGATAGACGATTGGTCAGTGTGCCGGGCACTCTGAATGACGGGTGCAGCACCTGTCTTGAAGTCGTCACATCGTAGGCCGACTGTACATACTGCCGCTGCTTCTCCAAGATATTGTATTTCACAAGCTGCAGACCGGCCTCGCCGAACATCATGAGAGTCTGCTTATCTGTCGCAGGATTGCCAGCCTTAGTCTCCTTCTCCACCGCATAGCCCAGCCGGTCGTAGAAGAGCCATTGCAATTGGTCACCACTGTTGGGATTGAAGTCGGCCTTAGCCTCAGCCACCTTACGCCTAGCCTTCCAGTTCAACCAATTCTTGCTAATCTCCCCGTTCTTCTTCAGCCTCGGCGGTTCCTTCTTGAGGTAGGTTTCCTCGAACTTCGCGGCCTTCCAGCTTTGCACATGCTCGACAACTTCAGGATGCTCAAGGAACTTACGTAGCTCTGCGGCGCACTGCCTGTCATAGTCTTCAAGTACGGTAGCCATCTTCTCCTTGTCCACAGAGATGCCACGAACCTTCTGTCTTGCGAGCAGGTTAAGGAGGTGATTGAACTTCCTGAGGTAGGTAGGCAGTACCCTAAACTTCTGTTCGACAGGCTTCAATACCTTAGCATAGAGCTGGTAGGTCGAATAGCTATCTAAGCAGCAGTAGTGTCCGAGCACTTCAGAGGGGGCTCGCCACATCTCAGCCTTGTCTGGCTTAATCTTCTTCTGCCTCTTCTTATTCAGATTGTCCTTCGACAGATAGTGCCGGTAGCGTTCGTCAGGGGTCATCTCTTCCTTGAAGGCCTTGGAGACTGAACCCTTAACCCAACCATTGGAGACCAACCACTTGTCGAGCTCAACCTCATTGGTCTGCTTCCAACCTAGCAGTTCCTTCTGTGCATTCTTAAGGCCCCAACTCTGTCCAAACCAACCTTCGGAGGCCAACGTCTTGTAGGTTAGGTAGGTGCAGCGATGCCACTTCACTTGCTGATAGGCATCCCAGCCCAAATATTTGAGAGTCCATTGTGCTTCGAAGAAGAGGTTGTGGGCCAACAGCTCCACGCCCTCATCAATTAGGATGTTGAATACTTCAACTACGAAGGCCTGTCTGTCTTGAGGAATTGGAAGGTAGATGGCTGAAGTGTCAGTTGACAATCCGATACCAACTACTCTGTCTTCAGGAAAGTGTTGAGGCTCTGTCCCTTTGGTCTCAAAGTCGAAGCCTGCAAGTCTTACGGAGCTGGAGCGAACCCACTCCTCAACTTCACTAGGCCACTTGATGAGCTTCCAGTCAACGCTGTCGGAAACCTTTGCGGGAGTTAGGAGTGCCAGCTTTGGCGGAGCTGACTCTCTCTTGACATCCTTGTCCGTCGACTGAAACATCTCCTCCAGTTCTAGGATTCCGGCTGTCATCTTCATTCTTAACTCCTTCTAGTTTGCGGTTCTTGAATTTGTTGGGTAGTCCGGGCAGCTGACCTAGTCGCTGCATCTCTTCGTGGTAGAGACCGTAGCCTCCATACTCGTAGTTCATGTGGTTCCTCCTCAGTCCCGGTAGGGACACTCACTTATCGGTCGTTCATCAAAAAACTTTAGTCAAAAGTTGAAACAGAATTGGGCCAGCTTAGTGAAGCTGACCCTCTTAGGTGGTGTGAGGCCGGGCGCGACTCCGGCATGTAGTTGTTAAGACCTGCATCGTTAGGTTTCTACCCGAAAGCTACGCTCCCCTAACTAGCCACTATCTTGGCCTCCCGTCAGCGTGTCTCCAAGGCCTAATTAGTGCATGTGGTTTAAAGTCCCTCAAGCATACTCAGACTACCTAGCTTCCCACGCCGCTCACACACAGGGCCCGCCGAAGCGGGTCCCAACTTAACTAGGCATTGACTGCAATCTTCTTAGCATCCTTCGCCTGATTAGCGAAGACGCCATAGCGTACACCAGCTTCCTTATCGGTACCAATCAGGCCGATGTTGCCATCATTGTAGGTACGAAGGAAGAGTCCGCAGATGTGTTCCGACTCTTCAGAGCCAGCACGCTTGACACGCAGGGTTGCGACTGGAGTGCGAGCACCACGGTTCTCTGGATTTGTCGCAGAGATGAAGTAGGTGTCGTTCGAATCTCGCTCCTCTTCTGGAAGTGGATTCATGAGGAAGGCTCCATACTTGCCGTGCAACTGTGTGAGGCTAGCAATGGTCTCATAGGCACCATTGGCTTTCAAGCCGTCTTCGCCTTCAACCACGCCTACTGACTTAAGAACGATGTCGCTGTCTTCCTTCACAAATGTCTCGATTGAAAATTGTTTAGGGGTCATATTGTCTCTCCAAATTCTAGGGCCGACTCGGCCGGCCTGTGTAACTTTGTGGCCGGACCACCCGACCACTCTCTTAACCTACTACCTATCGGCAGGATTGTCAACAAACTTTAGCACAATTTACTATGCATATGGCGTATACAGGGGTGCCTTGCATCTCGGCGAATTACATGTGCATGGCAACACAAAACCCTACAACTTATTTACTTAACTTCCTAGCAGCTTCCAATAGCTCCGCACCTGTCCGAATCTTCTTGTCCACACAATCTGCTTTCAGTGGACAATAGTTGCACATTGAAAACTTGTCTCGACTTGAGCCAATCTTTGGATTGCGCGGCAGGTCTGGCAGCTTCGCAGCAGCTTCAATCGAATCAGCCATCTCATACCACTCGCGGATTGAAGACCACGTAATGTCTGTATCCTGCCACTCTGCGGCTGCCAAAGTGGTGTCCTTGAATTGCAACCTCTGCTCAGCTCCATGACTGCGGAGTTCGAAGCTCACACAGAAGGGCTTAATGTTGCCGGGCTCCACTTCGTATCTCATCTTTCTCTGCTTCAGCAGTTCGCCAGTAGACCAGTCCTGAATTCGAACATCGACAATCTCCGTCTTGTCTCCAGCATCATAATCCTCTTGAGAGATTCGTGCACGAGTCCAGCCGGCCCCTCTCTTCTTAGGTCTCCACTCGTAGAATCGGTAGTCTACATACTCGGAGTAGGGCTGACCATACTTAGGTAGGACCTTAGAGGCCATCTCATTTGCTGCATAGTAGCTTCGTGAGACGTAGACCAACTCATAACTTTGTAGGCCAAGAGCCCACATGTATTGGGCGGACTGGCACAGATTTTCGTATTTGGGCTTACGCTCCATGATGTCACGAGCAGTCCAGAGAGAGAAGATTCCTTTCTTCTCCACCCCCTTGACCGCCTTACCATCCTTCAGGAGTAGGACTCCGTCCGGCCTGCCAGTCACCCAAGTCCCTTTGGATGTTGCCCAGCGTGATGGCCACTCTTCCTCTTGCGCAATCGTTCCTCCTTCAGCCTCCCAAGCCACACGTACCCTGTCAAAGAAGTAGTCTTCAGATGATAGTCCTCCGTCGAACAGCAGCTGCTTGTCTGGAGTGGTTGGGTCTAAGTCAACTCCCTGTTTGCGTAGCCATGCCTTACGGGGACAGCTTGCTGCAGGCTTACCATCTAGGACGAAGCCTGCATTACCTCCGCGAAGGGTTCCAATCTTCTGCTTCTCACGCTCAGCTGCCTTATCAATTACGTCTTGAAGACCAATCTCGTGCAGCTCGCGTACACTTTTCCTAACTTCGTACATCATAAATCCAAATTAGTTGTCCGTTTGAGTAGCTGCCACGTTGTGGCTGCCACTGAAAGATGTTTGAGATGCCGGCAATGTCATCCACTATTCGGAGGAAAGAGGAGTCTGCAGCATCTCGTAAGTCTTCAGCATCCCATAAGGTTTCAGCATGATAGTGATAGTCGAAGACCTCATCGTCCATGCCCAGCTCCGACTTCATCACAGAGGTCATCTTGTTCTCAATGTGGTCAAGCTCCTGAATCCAGCTGCGCATCTGCTCTTCAAGCAATACACCCATGTAGAAGATGCGTGGCGGGTGGAACAGCAGCTTCGCATGTGGTAGAGCGTAGCGATAGTTGCATTCGACGAAGAACTGGAAGGCCATGCTTGCTGTGATTAGGGTTGAGGCACAATGAAACTTGACGCCCCTCTCCTTAGCTGCATTCATCGCATTGATGAAGAGATTGCCGGCAAGGATTGAGCCGCCCGGCGAATTGATTAGGAGGAAGATTGGCTTGTCAGATTGCCTAGATAGATGGTCAATTTCCTGAATCTGCTGAAGGATGCTACCATCAACTTCCCCAACAACTCGGACAGTACGTAGAGGGTCCACTCTAAGCGTGGTTGATAGGGCATCGCCAGCAACAAGTAGGCAAGCCATGATTAGTAAGTGTCTTAACATTAGTAGTCTCCATTCTAAGTGGGCATTAGTGCCAGCTTGAGTATTACATGTCCTTATGAAGTTGTCAAGCCTCTAGTTCATCTCTTCCTTCTTAGGCTTCTTGACCAGTCTCAACATCTCAGCATCCTCAACTTCAGCCTCAATCCACTCACCTTCTGGTGTAAGTTCTGCAAACTCCTGCTCATATTCTGGATTGAAGGTGTCGCCCGTCTCAAAGTCATACCCCAGTTCATGTAGCTTAGCTTCGGCGAAGGCCAACTTTAAAGAGAGTTCAGCCACCTTAGAGTAGAGGGTGTGGATTGCTGAGGATTCGGTGAGGATGACGGAGGAGGTGAAGCCATACTTCCAAATTCCCCACTTTCCAATGAGCCAATTGATAGATTTCGTAATCAACTTCGTAGTCTCCTATCTTAAGTTATCGCGTTTGCGCGCATCTCCCACCCGATTTTTTCGTGGGCACGCGCAATGTGGGGACGTCCACTAGCGTGGACATCCACCACGGCCCTGTGCAAGTGCTTGTGCTCACTTGCGTCCGCATGTCTCCGCGAACACATTACGTATCGGTCAGTCAGCGAAAAACTTTAGGCCTACAAAGTTACAATTCGGTAAGATTCTGAAGTCCATAACTAATTTCTTAGTCGTGCGCACGGAATTTTGGCGCTCGGATAATGCGTGCACCAAATTAGGCCTCAAGATTTTTCCGCCGTCGCCGATGAGTTTTGTGTCGCCGCTGATGGTGACCTTGAAATCCAAACCCTAACACAGGAGATTTACATGACTCTAAGTGAGGCGCAGCTAAACAGACTAAGCATATTACGTGGCCGCCGAAGTAATCGCACTGATAAGTATCAGCGAATACTGAGTGAGGATATCATCGAGCAAGTGCTGCGGCAGCTAGACTCGAATGGGTTCACGAATGTGACTACGACAATTAAGATGCGCAATGGATTGGGCACCGCCCACTGCATTGAGTTCACCTTACACGATGCACGAATGCCCGTCGATGGTGGTATACTACCAAAGATTATTGTATTCAACTCATATAATGGTGAGTGTAAATGCACCGTCGGAGTCGGCATCTTCCGATTCGTATGTAGTAACGGGCTGATGCTCGGTGACAATTACTTCTCGGTAACTATCCGACACCTAGTCGGCGATACACTACGCCGTAAGTTAAACTCAATCGAGCCCGGCGTTGCTGCTGCACTGGCTGAAATTAATACCGGCTTGCTAAGTAAGGTTGAGCAACTACGTAATGAGCGGCTGACTATGGAGGAAGCTGAGGACACCGTCGAGCAGCTGGGGCTAAGTACTCGGATGTATGAGGACGTGGTGCACTACCTACGACGGACGTGGTCTGGCGTTAGTGGCCGACCCGAGGATGCAGACCACAATATGTGGACACTATTCAACATCGTGAATGAGGTGCAGCGAAAGCGAAGCCGCAGTGAATTTGCCCGAGCACAATTCAACCGCGAGCTACTAACTAAACTAACTGACTGCCTAACTACTGTGCGAAGCGCGGCCTAACCGCCTAACGTAACAGCCTAGCACGCAAGTCATTAACCACACAACGGCCTACCACATTAGCCCCCCAAGTGGGGGCGCGCCGTTGGATTAATTGGAGAACTATAGATGGGTATCGATAGAATATTAGAACTACATTTAAAGTGGATACGAAACGAGATTGACGGAGTGAGGGCTAACCTCTCTAAGGCTAACCTCTCTAAGGCTAACCTCTCTAAGGCTAACCTCTCTGAGGCTGACCTCTCTGAGGCTGACCTCTCTGGGGCTAACCTCTCTGGGGCTGACCTCTCTGGGGCTGACCTCTACGGGGCTAACCTCTCTGAGGCTGACCTCTCTGGGGCTGACCTCTACGGGGCTAACCTCTCTAGGGCTGACCTCTCTGGGGCTGACCTCTCTGAGGCTGACCTCTCTGGGGCTAACCTCTCAAACACAGGTGTACTAGCCTTCTATTTAGGCAGACACCTTGGCTTTGCATACAAATATAATGATGAGGTCATGGTTAAGATTGGCTGTCGTGAAGATACTTTACCTCGGTGGTTAGACAATTACCGAACAATCGGTGAGGATGAGGGATATACTAAATCAGAAATTAATTTATATGGGAATGTACTAAATGCGATTGCTACCAGTATATAGGATTGAACATGCGGAGTCAATTGTGGCTGCTGTAGCAGCGATTGAAGACAAGCTTGCGGCTCGCATTATCTACCTCAAGAGTCAAGAAGTTGCGACCGTATTTGAAGCTCGAGAGATTGTCGAGTCGTTAAAGTTCTCAAAGACGACAACTCGTAAGATTGTCGATGCTCTTGAAAATGCTTGGCTTTTTGAATATGGTCGTCCTGAAGACCGTAAGCGTAACCTCTGGACTTTGACAAATATTGTCAATGAAGTGTTGCGGCGTCGAAGCCGGTCAGCTGTAGCTGAGATGCATAAGAATGTTAACTTGTTCGACCTTGTCGAATCTATCGCTAAGGCTGCCTAGCCCCATAAGGGGCAGGAACTCCTGTTGGTTTTTGGTTGGTCTCCACATGTGGAGGCCAGCCGCATCCACAGAGAATCTTCACCCTCATAATGCGGTCGGGAAGATTAGTCCTAAACTTTTTCGCTGACTGACCGAAGAGTTAGTTGACAGCGACGACAACAACCCTAACCTAAAGGAGTTTACATGTATTGTCAATCTTGTGGCGGTCAAGCCAAGCTCTACCGCATTTCTGCGAAATGCTCAGACCTCTACTCACATACTCACTTGAAATCAGGCAAGGAGTACGATGGCTATGTACCTGATTGGATTGGAGAATTTGGTGACTACGTCAACTTCACAATCTGCCGTCACTGTGGTCAGGTTCAAGGCGAATGGCCCCATTCTGACAAGTCAATGAATCAGTTCAAGAGCGGAAAGGCGGTGTAGGATGACTCAACTGCTAACGCAGAACAGTAAGATGAAGAAGTCTGGAGGCGATAGCCTCCGCATCTTCAACTTCGGTATCCCAGCCCTGATGTCTGCAGATGGTGAAACCATCTGTAAGTTAGCTGGACTGTGCGCCGAAGGTTGCTATGCTCAGATGGGTTCCTACCTCTGGTCTACAACCCAAGCGGCCTATGAGGCCAGACTGGCTGCAACCAAGCGAGACGACTTTGTCGATGTTATGTCCAGCACAGTAGAAGCGAAGCTTAAGACTGCATCCAAGAGGAATCAGAAGTTGGCAATCCGAATCCATGATTCGGGAGACTACTATTCGGCGGCTTACTTAAGTAAGTGGATTGAAGTGATGCGACAGTTCGAAGGTGTAACCTTCTATTCCTACACCAAGATGATTCCCCTCATGCGGCTCATGCGAAAGGCCTCAAAGTTGCCCGACAACTTCGTTGTCGTCTTCTCTGAAGGCGGTAAGTGCGACGACCAGATTGACACTAGTAAGGATAGACACTGCAGAGTGTTCGCCAGCCGCGAAGAACTACTGGCTGCAGGCTACGTAGATGCTAGTGAAGACGACAGTGTCGCCTTCCTAAGTGACAACCACCGAATTGGCTTGGTCTATCATGGCTATTCCAGCAAGCAGTGGACTACGTCCACAGAAGGAGTTAAATGATGTTAGCAAACTATAAGAGAAGTTGGGTGACCGCTCTAAGGAGCGGCAAGTTTAAGCAGCATACAAGCTATGATGGATATGCTCACCATACTAACTGCACCTATTGTGCAGTCGGCGTCCTCTACAAGATTGCCGGATTCCGTAGGAATCACGAAGAGGACTTTGGAATTGGACAAGAGCGCGAGCTGCGTGAGTTGACTGGACTAAGATGTGGTCAAATTAGTAAGATTATTGGAATGAATGACTTATTCCACCAAGATTTCAATCAGATAGCTGATTGGATTGAACAGAATGTGGAGGTGACCAATGGGAGCGTGTGATATTTGGATGGTGGCAAAGCCAAACTTGACCAAACGAGATGCTGCAAAGCTGCTCAAAGAGCAGCAGGAAGAGGATGCCTATCAGAATGGCCATCGTCATGGCTATTCTGGAGACTTCCAAACAGTTGACTCCGTCAAACTAGTTGACAAAGTGTTCGACAACCGCAATGAAGCAGAAGAGTTTTGCTTAAGCAATGCAGAGAAGTGGTTCTATGTTGTGGCAGTTGAAGTCAAGACTTCAGACCAACACTACACCTTAATAGGTGGCTGGGGGGCATGCTGATGAGAGTCTACGTCTATTACAACCTTCATAAACATAAGTGGTCGATTAAGTGTCTTGACTCTGGCCGTCTTTACGGTCGAGTCGTCGGTCACGCCGACCAGTTGCTCTTGAAGGATGCAACCTTCAAGGTCTCAGAGGCTGGCCGTCAGAGAGTTCTCAAAGAGAAGCGGAAGAATGTTCATGCTGGAGTTGTAGGTTACCTACAAAGTCCGCCGTGGCCTTCGATGGATACATCGACTCCGGTGACCTACAACCCTTACAAGTACGAGACGTTCGTCCTTAAGGACGACGAGACGCCAATCCATTCAGCCCCATTAGTATGGATGTCTCACAAGCAAGTGTTCATCTAGGTATGTCACATGGGCAAGTGTGGAATTTCCCCGCTCATAATGCGGTCGGGGAAATTTCTGCTAAAGATTTTTTGAGAGCTGCCGAAGAGTTAGTTGACAGCGACGACGACCCCAAACAAAGGAGTTTACATGGCCCTATCATACAGAAGAAGTGTAACAACATACGTTGACCAACCGATTGGCGTTCCCCTAAGCTTTGGTTTCTACTCTAAAGAGGCGAACCGTGAGATGGGCAAGATAGCCAGCCGCCTCTATGAGGCTTTCGACCGACCTCTTGATGCTCCGCAGCATCACTCACTGACAGCGAAGCTGCACTTTGCTTACGAGTATTTGAAGGCTGCCGATGCACTTCGTAAGAAGTACCCCGAAGGTTATGACACTGCAGTTAGGGAATGTATTTGGTACTTCCTCCAACAAGTTGGAGAGTGTGTCGGCCTTGACTACGACCTATTGGATGACGTATGGAATGAGGTGATGTGGTGATGGCCCTACTAGCATTCCAAGGCTTGCTATTGCAAGCCACCCTTGTCCTAGTTTGGATTACCATATTTGTCATCCTCTTAGGGATGACCCAGCAAGAAGGAGCAGACGATGATGACACCTGAAGACCGCCTACGGCGGATTGTTGAAACACTAGAAAAGTTTAACCGTAAGATGGATGAAACCAGAATGGAGATTGCCATGTCAGATGAGTCAAATGTTGTCAGCTTAGCTGACGCCAAGCGTAAGAAGGAAAAGCGTTCAACCGAGAAGTTGAGCAGAGCGACAGCTCCAAAGGAGCTGGCAAAGCTGATTGCAGAGAATGAGGCTAAGGCGGCAGCCCAGCGATTGAAGCGTGCAAGAGACAACGACAAGGTTAAGCGTAACTACCGGCTAAAGCCGAAGGGGGACAAATGATTGTCGAAGTTAAGATTACCGACGATGGTAATACCATCGAAGTTTACACTGAAGACCGCATCTATTGGCTGGAAGCCAGACACCTTGAGCAATTAGCTTGGTATGCTAATGAGTTGGATTAGCCAGCTGCCGGAGACTCTTAGGAGTCTCCGACTCTACGAATTTGCGCGCATCTGCGAGCCGCCCGACAGCTGGCTACCGGCCCGCCCACAGTAGGCACTAGGCACATGTGGCCTGCTGCCGGTGGCGTGCGTGCGTATGTAAACGTGCGGCCGACTGCCTGTGTGCGTGCGCGTGCGCGGACGTGCGGCCCGCCTGCACCTACATAGAATTTCCTGCGCATAATGCGCTCGGGAAAATTAGGCCTAAAGTTTTTTTGCCGCTTGCCGAAGAGTTAGTTGACAGCGACGACAACAGCCAACAACGGAGGGTAAATGACAACCATAACAAAAGAGAAGATGTTCTACTACTTTGCACCCAACTTTAACTTTGAGTTAGACGCCGACCAGATTGTTGCCGAAGGCTTACGTGTCGGTTTCATAACTCCATCTGCAGAAGCCGATGTTTACATCGTTAATGAGGAGTACGTAAATGAAGATAACTATTGACGAAGTCATCGCCGAAATCGGTAAGCACTTGGAAATTGAAGCCATCTTCGGGTCTGAAGAGACCCGCCCTGAGCGAATGAGAGCGTTTGAAGACCTCCGGCAATTCTTCATCTCTAAGAGAGATGGCACCTTGGCCTGCTATGTCCTTCGGGACCAGTCTCCAGACAGCCCCTACAGTGACAAGTAGGTGTTCTGAGATAACCTACCTAGTCTGTCCAATCACACAACCTCACAATTCAACCAACCACCTTGGCTCCTTCAGGAGCCCCTTCCCTTTTGTACGCTGAACGGCCTTGCGCGCATCTGCGAGCCGCCTGTGGAGTTGCGCGCCTCTCGCAGACGCCTACCGGCCCCCCTACTCGCGCCCGCGTATGCGCGTGTGTGCGCGCCCGCGTGCGTAGGCGTGCGTGCGTGCGTGCGGACACAAATTCACGCCTGCAACTATGCGGAATTACTGGCGAATTCAGATTTTTTAAAGATTTTCGCCAATTTGCCGATAAGCCCTTTGTCGCTGCTGATGGCGACCCCAAACCAAGGAGCTTTTTATGACCTGTCTAATTTGTGGCGGCACTGGCCGCGTTTTCGCCGATGCAGGAACCTTTCAAACCAGCGAAATTATTGAACTTTATGATGATGGTTCAGCCGACGTAGTTTGTGAGTGTAAAAAGTGCAATGATTCTGCAGGGTTGTACAAGAAGTCAACCCGTCAATCGTTGCGTGAGACAAAGAACGAAATCCTTAAGCAAATCGAACAGTTGGAATCAATGCAGCACTACGTTGAGGTTGACACCGCGTTGCTAACTGAATTGTACCGTGACTATGGTAAGGTGACCGCCGACCTTGACCGCCTGTATTACAAGGACGACCAACGACAGTATTACCTACTGGCCGATTGACCAGTCGTTTCAACCACTTGGCGGGC
>JABAOC010005419.1_pt2 | contig 12895 bp, 15 predicted proteins | sample 7062161 | NCBI WGS metagenome assembly JABAOC01 (sample SAMN14538625, study PRJNA623070) | marine sediment metagenome | biome: marine biome [ENVO:00000428]; feature: marine pelagic biome [ENVO:01000023]; material: deep marine sediment [ENVO:00002113] | place: India: Gulf of Khambhat ... | reverse complement strand
TTTCATATTCTTGAAATTGAAATTTCAAAATAATATTTTTTCTCCACAAAGTATTTATTGTTGTAAAAAAAACGCCTTTTGTTTACGGAAAAAATGGAATCCGCAAAAACTTCAGAAGTTAAATATGAAGACATTAACAGATTAACCCTTTCCCAAATTGTCAGATTAATGCCCAAGCCATATTATACTAATGATAAGGGGGATCTCATCATTGAAAAAAGAATATTAATTGAACAAGGTGATCTTAAAAAACATCTTTTTGCTAGAAGAATTTGAAGATATTATGGTTTTAATAGATATTCTCCTAATGAAATATTGAGAAAGAGAGACGTTATACCCAAAGAATTGATTTTGCCAAATGACGAAATTAAAGAACATTTGCGTTTGTATAATCCAGACATTGAAAACTATATTTCAGATGTAGAAATATTTATATTAGATGAGTCACTCACCAACAGAGACTATGCAAATATACAAATAATCGAAACTGGAAGAACGACCCTTATGATCGCTGCGGAAAAAGGGAAATATAATAATAATATCTTAAATACCAATTTTAATATCCAGGATATCGAGGGTAACACGGCATTTCATTATGTTTCCAATTCTTCTATTCTTGACTATATAGGTTATTATATTGGAAATGCCGATTTTAATATTCGAAATAAGGAGGGCAAAACCCCTCTTGTGTACTTGTCATCGTACCATAATATTATACCAAGAGAGATTTTATTAGCTTTTATTGAATTAGGTGATGCCAAAATAGATATAAAGGATAATGGAGGTAATGATATCACAAGTTATTGGCATCCAAAATACTTTACAAAGTATTTATCGAAGAAATTGGGAAAAAATATCGCTCAAAAAGAATTTTCCCAAATTTTCCTAGTTGAAATGGCTGATTATTCTCCAGAAGAAGCAAAGCAGGCAATTTATGAATATTCTCCGGAATTGAATTTTTAAAAGATTTTTATTACTTATTATGTCATTTATTAAGTAATATATTGGACATCTTACTTCCGAAGAAGTTAGATGTTAATGAGTCGGGATTAATGACTGTAACATTTTGCGCAACCAATCCAACAAGCGGCGAACCAGGCAATGACCAGAATGATGATAAAGGCGNNGAGCCATCGAGGTCCATTTTTATCCTGTTTATTTCCATGTTTGTCAACATCATCGAAAGTTTCTTCGATCCATTGGGAAATAGCATTATGAAGGACTAGGCCAAACCAGATGCCTAGAGCTATAACAATGATATAAGCGAAATACCAACGGTAATCGTCAGCACATGACATACCACAATCAGAAGCGTACATAATTGATGTTAAAATAGAGGATACTAATTTTTATAACCAAATTTATTTTAGTCAGATTTTTTCCGAAGATCCCAGAATTTTAGCCAGCTCCGAGGAAACCTCAGCCAAACCCGCATTTATCTGAGTAATGGTTTTTTGGAGACCAGAATTCGTCTGTAGTCTCTCCCTAATTTGACTTTTAATCATGGGGAGTTTACTATTTGCCATCTCGACTTGGTGATCATTTTTAATCCAATTTTCTAAAGTTTCTCTGGCTTCCAACAAAGTTTGCACTTCCTCATTATTTTGGAAAAATTTATCGTCTAATCCCTTTAACATATTGATTAACTTAGTTCTCTGGTCATCTATAGTCTTAATATGAGAAATCATCTTCGACAAACTAATCTGAGTTGATGTTTTGTTTAGTTTCATATATGATTTGGCTATATAATCCGACATTTTATTAGGAGAATGAGAAATTTCAGAAAAAGTAACTAATGGTAAATACATGATATTAGCTGTTTGTTTTTCACTCGAATCAAAGTCGAGTTTGAAATTTGCTTCCTCATTTTTATTTCCCATTTTTCTCATTATACATATCTGTTGATTACATTCAACGGCAACACCGCATACATTTCCATCAATACATTTTAAAGCGCCTTGTTTGACACTATGAGAAATGTCTGATTTTTCTATTCTTTTCATCATTGGTTGATTTTCCCTTATTAAGCTAACCCTTTCAACATCTAATTCCATAATTCCTTGAAATCCATCTTTTGTTCCAATCCTTACAAATCTTATCACTTTTTCATCATTTTCATCTGTAACTATTTTTCCAATCACTGAGAAACCTAACTTTCTTAGATCCTGATCAACTGTTGATAAGTCGTCAAGAGATTTCAGTGTTACAACTGATTCATCTAATGACGATTTAGGCGAAGTAGGTGTCAACGATAAATTTATTGGCGGAGTGATTGGTCGAGTATTTGATGTTAGTGTGATGGTTGGAGTTAATGGTCTAACTTTAGGAGTTTGATCGTTGACCAAAGACCCAATAGGTGGAATAACAGGAGAGTATATCTTTCCCGGTGTTGGAGATAAAGTTCCGGAAGAAAGTACGCTCTCCTGTTTGACAGGAGAGTACGAAGGGATTTTTATTAATCCGGTTGTCGTTGAACTATTCGATCCATCAAAATCCAAAGTTAGCATTGGTCTAATAGAACCATTTAACCAAAGTGGGGGATTGGCCCTTCCTATTACTGCAGATTGGCTATTAAAATTACCTCCCGACATCAAAATCCTTTTCCATATCAAATTTTCTTTTTCATCTTTACAAAAAGTACGTTCGCATGAGTTTACACAAAAAGAAAATTCACCGAGAGGAAGAGCTCTCAGAAGACGAAGCTTTTCTCCTTAAACTCGCCTTAGGAAAACCAGTTAAAAAACATGATGACAATACTGGAACTTTTTTAGCTTTCTTTATCGTCTTTATCATTATTATAGCATTGATTGCATTTTTCTTCTCTAGAGGAAGTGGTGGAGGTTACTTCAATGGTGGCTGGATCTGGATTGCTGGGTTCGCATTGCTGATAATAATTGCGATCGCAGTTTTCGCCAGTAGACAAGATCATCATTAAATATGATTAACATTTCGTAGGATATCCTACCAAATGATTTTTATCGAGGTTAACCACAGTGTGATCCACCCTGACATCCATTTCTGCATATTCTTACACTTTTGGCCGAACATGACTGTAACCCACTGTCAATGGTATTTCTGGTTGTGTATGACCCTCCAGACAAACAGCCTGAATTTCCGTCACCTCCAGATAAAGTATATTTGTATTCCATATCAACAGAACAGTCATTGATGATTGTGACTCTGGCCTTTTTGTTGACATAGCATTCTAAACACTCGTCAGGATCGAATCTAAGCAATACTGTTCGATTTCTTGATGTAACTAAGATGGCCGAAACGGCCAAGACAGTTAGAAGAATCATTTGAATTTGGAAAAATAGCTTGTTAGGTTATCTTTTTAAGAAAGGAATTCAATTTTTACCATCTGATTTCACACAATCACGAGGCGTTTTTCTTCCTCGAACAGATGACTGTGGTTCTTATTTTTTGTACGGTATCACGGCGGGTTGGTCGTCAAATCTTATACTAAGGTTAAGTTTTTTCTCTCGAAGCTTGAGTATAAGGTTATTGAAAGGTTTCTTATGTCTATGTAGGTTAATGGATTTAAAAACCATAAAATGAGTTTCAAAGGCCACATCAAATTGACCTAGTTCTTTAATGTATGGTATAGCTGTTTCTATCACCTCAGCTTGCCAATCTTCTCTAGTAATTATTTTGTCATCATAACAACGACGGACAACTTTGCTCATTTCTAATCGATTGAAGAGATTAAAAATAACTAATTTGAGAAGACCCTTTCAATTTTATTTGCCAGTTGAACCAAGACCACCATCAGATCTTTTGGTCTCGTCTAACTCTTTAACAACCACCAATTTATGGTCACAAGTGCCAATCTTGGTCAGAATGAATTGAGCTGCACGATCACCAATCTTAAAAGTATAGTCAGTGTCAGAATGATTAAAGATGACAACGAAGACTTCTCCGCGATAATCCTGATCACCCACCCCAGCACCAACATCTAGTCCATGTTTCCAGGCTAATCCTGAACGTGGAGCAATTCGCCCGTAATAGCCATCTGGTAAAGAAAAAGCCACTCCAGTTTTGACCAAGGCTCGACCTCTTTTGGGAACAGTGACCTCTTCGGAAACATATAAATCATAGCCGGCCGCTTTTTCTGATCCTTTGGTTGGGACCTTGGCATTTTTATTGAGTAATTTGCACTTGAATTGATGAGTCTTTTCAGAATGTCCTGGTTTTAACAAAGACCTTAATTTTGATCTAATTTTATGACGACAGAGGCAGTTACATCTTCGTCCTTCTTGATATTTACTTAGGTCAAGAAGAGACGATTTTTCAACCACGTTTCTGTTTTTTTGATGTCTAAGGCAACAAGTACAATCTAGAGCACTATTTAGATCTTTATCATTTAAAGATCTGATAATTTTTTCATAGTCATCTACAATTGTACAAGTAATAGGGACTTCTCTTGTTGTTACGCTTTTGCTTTCCATGCTTATTCATCATTATTTTAGTTGAATCATGATATCAATTTTATGTCATTATATCGACCAACATTTAACAGCTCTATCTGCCAAATGTTTTCTTTTCTTTTCATTTTATATTTTATTGATAAGGTGACAAGTTACTCTGTCGCGGTGGGGGCTCCCATCATTTTTTCCATGGCCATCATTGTTTCAAGAACATTTAGTTGTGTTGGATCTGTTTGATCAATATCGCCGGCAAAAATTTTTTTCATTGCTGATACTCGTTTTTCTTCCATGGCTTTCAACTTTTCTTTTACAATATCTGATAATGGAAAATCTTTGTTGAATTGTTGATCATAAAGGATATGAATTAAATTTTCTAAATAGGAGACCTCATCAGGAATAGATTCCAAAGGGTTTCGCTCTGCGCAAATTTCTTGCAATGCTTCACATCCACTAATTGTTGGAGGAATACTTGTGATTTTGTTGCCAGTCACATCAACAATTTCCAATTTAGTCAATTGTCCAATTTCATCCGGAACCACTTCCAATTCGTTATCCATGACCTCAAGTTTTACAAGACTTTCCAAATCGCCAATTGTTGAAGGCAACACTTTTAGTTGGTTACTTGAAACATCAAAATGTTCAAGTACTTTCAATTGACCAATTTCATCATGGATACTTTCGATTTGATTATTTGATAAAAACAAAAGCTTCAAATTAACCAGATTTGAGATTTTTTCTGGGATAGTTTTAATTTTGTTGCCAGTTAAAACAATTGATCCCAACCCTGTCAACTTGAACAATTGTTTAGGAAATTCTTCGAACTGATTTTCAGGAGCAACAAATTCTTTTAGCTTTGATAAAGTAGCAAAAGATTTTGGAAGATTTTTCAACTTGTTCTTAACTAGGCAAATAGCTTCAAGATCTTGAAGCTCACCAATTTCTTCAGGTAATTCTTCTATTCCTTTATCACTAACGTCAAACATTTTTAGAGTTTTATAACCACCGGGTGGTTCTTCAATACCATGTTTGGTAAGAAAAGCGACCAAATTTGGAGAAAGGGCATCCATTAGATTGATTTTCGTTGAGAAATACAAAAAGTTGTTAAGTTTAACTCCAAAGTTAAAAATAGCTTTCAATTTGGGGTGGAGACTGAACCCTAATTTTCAGACCTCATAAATCCTTCATTAACTGGGCAAAAATTTCATCCTGATTTGATGATTGTATGGTCTTAGACTCACGAAGATTTTCAACTACATTCTTTCCATGTTTGCTCAATTTAAATCCAGAGGGTGCCTCACCTTTAAGCAATAATTGTTTATTGGGTAATTCTGGTATTTTATTATCTGTATAGGTGTGTTCATAAATGATTCCGTTAGATTCCGCCATCCATCTTTTACCAGCTGAGAAATGATTTCTAACTATCCTATTCCTGTCAATGAGATAAATAATTTCCGGGAATTGTGATCTGAAAACTCGTCCAGCCACCTGAATCAGCAAGTTAACGCTTTTGATCGAAATGGTTAGAATTAAAAGATCTAATCTGATCCCACTAAAATTTTCACAAGCTAGTTCTTCGTCAAATCCAGTTCCAATCTTCTCAACACTTCCAATTAAAACTTGGGTGTCTTCATAACGATTTTTGGTTCCGACTAGGAAATCATTCTTGATTTTATAATGAGTTAACCATTGACTGAGCATTTTAGCATGATTGACTCTTCTGGTTAGAACTAAGATTTTATTCTTTTTATGATAGGCTGAGACCAAACCTAGTATTAAACTGTTTCTGGCCTTATTTTCAGCTAATTTATTGACCATGTCTGTCCAATCAGTAATATTTTTCCTCATCATATGATTCCACTTCTTTTTCTCAACAACTTCAATTCCAGTATTAAATTTGTAGACGATAAATGGTTTCTGTGATTTCTGAATAACTCTTTGGGTGCCACATGAACTTTCAATCATTGAATATAAACCATCGTCACGATCTGGTGTGGCTGTACAAGAAAGGATATATCTTGGTCTAACTTTGAGCAAGGTCTTAATTCTGGTCTCTGTACAAAAGGTATGAGCCTCATCAATAACTAAAAGACCAACCGCGTCAAGAAATAGTTGTGGAACTTTATCTATTCGTCCAGACATACAAATGATTACATTGACATTTTTGTGTGTACACTTTTTGCCAATTGTCCATACACAAGCATCTGTAAACTTGGCAAAACTTTTTTCCCATTGGTTAATTAAATTGGTTGAATTAATAAGTACCATAGTAACTAAACCAATTGCTGAAGATATATATGAAGAGATGACCGTTTTCCCGAATCCAGGATGTGCTTGTAAAGTAACTCCTCTGTCAGAATTTAAGTGATCTATACATTTTTGAGTAACTGGAAGTTGTCTAGGAAATAACTTCCCAAAAAATTTGATTTTAACCGTTGGATACTTTCTTAAATCATTTAATTTTTTACCAATTATTTTCTCACCATAACTCATTGGAATAGTGATGACCCCTTCAGAAACTTGATAAAAAAGTATTTGTTTAGAGGTGTCACTTTGATATGTTCTAAAAGAGTAGTTATTCTTCTGAGGGACAAAAGTAAGATCAGAAAGGATCTGATCTAATTTTGTACTGTCAAGAGATTTGGAAGAAAACTGAACTGCCATTTGATTATGACAAATTTGAACAAAAAATTCCTTTCATTTTGAGTGAAATCGTCCAAAAACAAAATCAGAATCATTAAAGAAAATGTCAGCTAAATTAAGAATAAGATTTACAACCAACAGAGATATCATACCTGATGATTTCACTGGATATTATACTGGAATAGATGGCCAGAAAGAATATTATCTAGATGGACATAGAGTATCACAAAAAACCTATGAATTAGTTATCCTTTCAGAAAAATTGAGTAAAAAACAGTCGACTATTGGAAAGTCTCCAATAAAACCTTCTGACAGTGTCGACAATCCGATTGTACCACGGATTACCAAACTTCAAGAAAGAGAATCGACTGGTATTACTTCAACAAAAATAAGGCGTGTAACGGACACCAAAAAGTTATCTATTAACAACGCAAGAAAGCCAAAGTTGATTTTAAATTTTGATTCTTACGATGATACTGAGGCTTATGAGAATGTTGATATCAAAACCAGTCACGAATGCCAAAAACATGGGATAAAAAGGTCATCAAATGATCATTTTAAAATATCCCTTATAAATTTGGGAATTGAACCAAACATTATATCTAAAGCTATTGAGATCAAATCAAAGTTGACAACCGGAAGAAAGAAAAACTCCAAGTTATTTCTTCTCTTTTTCTGTATCTATTATGCAAGATATGAATGTGGACTGCATAGTCCTCCACAAGAAGTAGCTCAATTGGTTGGTCTCGATAACAATAAAATTAATAAAGCCTTCGCTACTTATCTACTATCACAAAATTCATACAAACCTCCAAAGATAGAACAAACTCCGGAAAATTTCCTTAGAAGATTCTGTCAAAAAACAAATTTGAATTCTGATGAACAAAAAGATGTCAGAAAAATTCTCGAAAGAATTAGGAGAAAAAACAAGAAAATTTTAAAAGGATGGTTTCCTCAAAATTTTTGTCTGGCGACGATTTTCTATTACTGTGATATTAGAGGGATCAATATAGACAGGGAAAAATATTCCAAAGAACTTGTTAAAGTAACTTGGGCTACATTGAAAGCCATAGTTGACAAAATAAGTTCAGTTGATAATAGCTAGTTTTTGAATTATTATTTCTATTCAGGAACTTTCTATAAATAATTGCCGTAGGAAAAATAACTCGTAAATAACGATGAGCAGTAAGAGTTTAGATATCAAACAAATCAATAGATATAGGATTTTATATTCTTCAATAGAAGGTAGAGAGCATGTGTCTGAGAAAGATATCTTAGGAATAATAAATAAATTTTCTCAGATGGAATTCAATGATGATGAATTTGCGTCGCTGATCCTCCATTTATCTAAGAAAACAACAATCGGAAAACTTTCCTTTAATTTTGATCATAACTTCAAACAATGCTGCAAAAATGGAAACTTTGACTGGTTTAAAAATTGTAATCATGAGAATTTTTTTCAAGAATATTCATTGGCCAATAAAAATTTGAGTGAAAATGAGAAGTTGTCTATTAATTCAATATATAGCTATGAATTTTTATCGATTAAGAAGTTAACATTATACAGTAAAGAGTTATCTGAAACGCCATTTGAAACAGAATATGAACTGATCCAAAAGAAAATTTCCTTGAAAAATAACGACTTTGTGGAGAAATCTCCCGAGTTATTTTTCATTCCCGTATCAAGAGAAAAATTTTCAATTATCAATGTCAATAGGATAATCTGCATGGAATACAGCGGTTTGATCAAGTCCCTTGGTGACAACAATCATTCCCTTCCAGCCAACATATCCGAAAGACTGAACAACAGATTTAGAAAAGAAATCATTCTATATAAAAGTTTTATCTCTCTTTCAAAAAGACCCAGTTAGGCTGAGTATCGCCAGTTTTACACGGACATAAATGGGAGATGAAGACTTAGATGAGCATCCTAACACACCCAAATCAAGGAAGAAACGGAGTTCAAAATCACGTAGAGAAGAGGATTTTTGTTCCCGGGCATCCACAAAAAAGTATAAATGTGAGAAATGCGGTAAATATGATGATGTCCAGCATCATCATTATTCAGATGAAACGGTTGGTCATATCAAGACCATATATGTTATCGCCATAATACTTTGGGGACTGTTAATATGGGCTTGTCATCTTTATTTGACAGATTTGATTGGCTGGATTTTTCTAGCAGCACCACTTTTTGTCTTCTCTATCAATATATCTAATTTAGGAAAGTGTACTAAAGAAGTAGAAGGAGAAATGTTTGAAGGAAATTTTCTATCATTTGCATTTCTGACTGCGGTTATCCTGATCAATTGGGATAAGACATCTGACAAAAGCAAGTTATTTAAATTGTTAATTGTTGCTCTAGTTTTGATCATGTTATCTTTGGTAGATTTTTGGTTACCACTTGATCAGATCGTTTTGGCCAAGCATTTTAGAAGTATTTTACAAACATTTGCATTATTCTTACTAGCTTTTACTCTCTACAAATATTACCTTGATGTAGTAGTTAAATCTGGATAAACACATCATCTCGATCATAATATGATCAAGATGAATAGAGATTATTATCCTCTTAATGATGAATTTCTAGATTCTCTCTTCGGACAATCTGGCTTGTTAGCATACTTATGCCAATTTAATCTGGCCAATAAGTAAGAACTCTCTTAAAAATATGACTACAGTAGTCAAATCTCAAGAGGATGAAATTCAGCCCGGGGACGGTCTAAAACATTTTCGTTCAGGTATAATTATCGTTGAACAAAATGTTTCTCGCAGTTTGACAGAACCAGTAAAACATTCGGAATTAGATCGGAATGCCTCCGATCCAAATGTTTCTCGCAGTTCGACAAAAGTTATTGAAAGTGATGATTTATCCAGCGAATTTTCCTTCAATATTACCAAGCCCCAGAACCTAAAGTCCAGAAGAAGAAAAAATAGAAGCAGGAAAAATTCACTTTCAACTGCTTTGGATCCTTTGGCAAAGCCAAGAAGACGTTCTAAAAGAAGAAATAAAAGAACAGGATCTAAATCTTCTATGGGGAAGACTGCTGGCTTTGCTTTATCTAGTTTATCTAAAACCATTAATGGACAGAAGTGGATCTCCGAGTTGCCACAAAAATTGGAGGAGAACGACGGAACTTTATTTGAGATTGTTAATGGTAAAATAAAAGCCATATATAAAGATGATTTAAACATATTGCAAATTCATTCGTATATATGTGAAAAACTATCCTTAGAGTCGAAAAATATATCTCAGCTGGAAGAAGAACTGAAGAATACTCAGCTTGAAATCAAAAAGCCTCATAAGGCTATTGTAATGAATTCATTATTGACTAAATTGGTTGAACTCATGGGAAAAATTCAAGAATTAAAAACTGGATCAAAATATCATATGTATTTAATGTCGGTTAATCCTTTGATCGAAAATTACCGAAAAATTGGATCTAAATTTAGAAAAGTTTCATTCAGCACAACAGAAAATTCTGATAGTTTAGAAACAGGTACTTCAAAGTCGGGTAGCTCAAGTAAGCAACAAACAAACCATAAAAACATGACAGACTCTATTAGACACACGATTGTAGAACAATATATTGACATTGCCAAGAGATTTGTCGACATTGATTCATACAGAATCATTGATCAAGAAGAAAAGTGTTTCGAATGTGGAACTGATTTATCTGAATTCAAATTTGATACCAATGGTGTCTCCTATTGTCCAGAATGTGGGGAAGAAGTTGTTCAAATAGTTCATTTACCATTTTATTACGATCAAAGCAGGGTAAGTTCGGACAAAAATACCTATAAAGACAGGGATAACTTTATTAATATTTTAAAGAAATTTAAGGGTGAAATTCCTGTGGTAATTCCTGAAGACATGGAGTTGCAACTGGATATATATTTTGTCAAAAATGGTTGTCCAACGGGAAAAGACGTTAGAGCCATGCCATTAAATTCAGATGGAGAAAGCAGAGGTAAATTAACGCGAGCTGATTTGCATGAAGCGTTAAAGAAGACAAAAAATGTTAAATTTTACGACGATGTTAGTGTAATAGCTTCCAATTATTGGGGTTGGAATCTGCCAGTTATCAAAGATTCTGTCGTCGCTCAAATTATAAAGGATTATGACGAATCACAAGAAGTCTTTCAGCAATTCAAAGGAGATAGAAAATCTTCAATGAATACTCATTATAGACTTTTTAGACACTTGTGGAAAAGAGGAATAAAAAGAAATCCAGACGACTTTAAAATGATTAAAACAGAAAAGACATTGAAATATCATGAAAAAGCTTGGAAAAATTTTTGTGACCGACTTGATTGGGAATGGATTCCATTTGAGCAAATTAAATACTATTTTAGTAGAATATAATTATTAGTCTTAATTTTAATCAGATAACAATTAAATTGTTATCTGACTAACTATTATATTAAAGTTTATTTCCATTATTATCAAGTTCAAATATTTTCTGTAATAAATTTCTCGTATGGTTGGGATTTTTTACAGTATTTCCTTTGATATCTTTATGAGAAAAAATTTCATAATCATTCCCTCCTTTATATGTTTTGTCTCCAAAAAAATAAATCTCTTTAAATTTATATTTATTTTGATCATCTCTCAAATATTTCAAACAATAGGTTTTATCCCAACCTTTTGGAAAAACATCGATCGAAATCTGACCTCCAATTGAAAATTTTATATCTAAATCCGAGAACATTTCCTCACATGCTGTGACCATTTTTTCTCGGATTTTGTGAACATTGTCCCATTCTAGAAACTTCTTTCTTTCAGACTGACTACAATTTCTACCTATAGGAGAGACATTGATCATTCCTTTTCTAAATTCAACGAAAGTACCTCTTTTAACCGGTATTTCGTCATCTGGAATTTCTGAAATATACTTAAGAAAATAATTGACTAGTCGTTTAATGTTTTTCTCACCCAATTTTTTCTCGATGGAATTTGTTTCCAGTAGTTTTCCTCTTTGCTTAGCCACAAGACCATTCTCGGAAAACAAATATTCATAAAAATTGGAGGATGACCCTATTTGTTCAAGTATTTTTTGTTCGTCGGATCCTCCGACAACTCCTATAGTATAAACTTCAGATACCTTATCCAAGAATGATCTAAAATCTGGAGTCATTTTTTCTCTAGCTGGAGTGATGGTTCCATCTACGTCGAAAAGTAGGAGAATATTCTTTTTTGTTTTTTTACTGTCAGTGGTTAAAGTCTTATGAGAATCAGAGGTTGCACAATCCATATTTCAAAATCTTTACCGTTTTTATCTCCATAAAATAGTTATATACACTTTATAACTTACATGTAGGGGATTCTTCTGTAGATTCTTCCGCCAAAATCTATTGGTCTAAAATTGATTCCAAAAATTTGCCTTTAAACAATGATAAGCGTTGCTTAACCAAAAACCTCGAAAACTTTAAACGAAAACCGTTAATAAGATGTCGAAAAATAAACCAGCATTCATTAAAATCCAAGATCTTGATCCTTCTAAGCTCAAGGTAAATGCCATTAAAACCAAGGAATTCATCGGTGAAGATGGAAACAAAGGGTCATATAGTACAATGACCCTTTCTTACAATTGGGGAACCGTCGAAAATCCATCCTATATGGAAGTTTTGATTGGTCTCCCTATCCTTGAGGGAATGGTCATCAAAAAGACCAACAAAGGTAAAAGTGGTAAACCTGATTATGATACCTATCAACTTGGAGTCAAGTTGAACAAAGACGATCCAAAACACCAAGCCATCATCAAAAAGTTTGGCGAAATTAGAAAAGCTTTGGCTAAAGGTGTGTTTCCCAATCGAACAGCGTTAAA
>JABAOC010011372.1_pt1 | contig 12896 bp, 12 predicted proteins | sample 7062161 | NCBI WGS metagenome assembly JABAOC01 (sample SAMN14538625, study PRJNA623070) | marine sediment metagenome | biome: marine biome [ENVO:00000428]; feature: marine pelagic biome [ENVO:01000023]; material: deep marine sediment [ENVO:00002113] | place: India: Gulf of Khambhat ... | reverse complement strand
AAATAACCCCTCTTATAAAACCTATCCCATAACCAACATGAACTAAAAGATAGAAGAGAATACTAGAAAATATTAAACTCGGTTTTTTGGTAACTTGAATTGAACTAATAATAGAACTAAGAATATAAATCAGAATAAAGATTGGTATAATCCACAAAGGAATAATACGTAGAAGAGTAAGAATAATTATGAGTAACGCTCCAAGAATAAAACCTGATCCAAAGAGATGAAATATCTTTAAAGTATGAGGATGTTTTTTTACCATTTTTGCTCTTGCTATACCATATCGATACATTTGTCTGAATAGTAATCTAATTGTAGTTCTTTTGAAATGATAAACTTTTGTTTTTGGAGTATATAATATCTTATATCCTTCATTTAAAAGTCGTAAATCTAGTTCAGCATCTTGTCCACACCAAAATGACGGATCGAAATTACCGACTTTTTCAACAACTTTCTTCCTATAGCATGAAAAAGAAATGTGATCTGAAAAACGCTCATCTTTAAATTCAGCATTTTGAACAAAGAGGTTTTTTCCACCCAAAAAACTTGAAAATACAACACCAGCAACTTTACCAATAAAGTTTTGTTTTTTAGGTGAAATATTGGAACAACCAACAGCAACGATTTCTTCTGGTGAATTTAAAAGTTTTAAAGCGAGAATCTTCAGAAGATTTTTTTCGGCTGTCACGTGACCAGAGTAGTTCATTACCATTTCACCTTTAGAATTTTTAATGCAAATATTCCTACCTATAGCAGTATTTCCAGTTGGATTTTTTAATATTTTAATATTGTTGTAATTTTTTGCAAAATTCTCTATGATTTTGTTTGTTTTGTCTGTTGAAGGCCCCTCTGCGATTATTATTTCAATTTTTTCTTTAGGATAATCCAATTGGAGAAGAGAGTCGAGACATAATTTTATTGTCGCTTCTTCGTTTAATACTGGAATTATAAAGGAAACCTTCGGATAATCTATTTTCTTAATCATTTCAATAAACTCAGATATTGAATTATCATATATTTAATTATCTTGATTAAATATGGATTAAATAGTTAAATTGATAAATATGTTATATGTGAAAAAAAACCATATAGTGATTTTGTGAATATTTTAATTAGGTTACATCAGATTTTTTCTTATAACGATAAATTTCTATAACAAAAGTTTATAAGAATTAATTTGAAGGATGATTGATAGATGATATTTGTAGTAAGAGTGCTGTGATTTTAATATGGTTGATCAGAATATAAAAATTTTATTAGTATATAATCATAAATCCAGATGGATAAAAGATGATGTAACAATATTAAAAAAATATTTTGATCTTGAAACATTTTATTATAAGAGAGATAAGAAGAAAAAAAATTTATCTTTCTTGGTTAAAAATTCTGATATTGTTTTTATTTGGTTTCCATCTTACCATGGTCTTAATGCTACAAGACTAGCAAAAAAATATAATAAAAAGTTAATTGCAGTTGCAAGTGGATATAGTGTCGCAAATATACCAGAATTTAATTATGGATTAGCTTCTAAATTTTATACAAGATGGATACCTACATATATTTTAAAGAATTGCAATGTAATAACAGCTGTTTCTGAGTTTAATAAAAAGGAAATTTCACAGTTAATAGGATATAAGAGTAAAATAACAGTAATACCACATGGATTTGATATAGAGAAATTCAAATTTAATGGAAGAATTAGGAAAGAGCAGAAAGTCATCACGGTAGGTAACTTTGATAAAACAAGTTGGAAGCGGAAGGGAATCGATAATTTTATATCTGTTGCAAGGGAAATTCCTGATACACCTTTTATTGTCATTGGTAAAATTAAAGATGATATAAAAAATGATATTCAAAAGATATCTTCGAATGTCATATTTACTGGATTTGTTTCTGATGAAGATTTAATTGATTTTTATAAGAGAGCAAAAATCTATGCACAATTTAGTTTTCATGAGGCTTTTGGATGCAGTGTAGCAGAGGCTATGCTATTTCATTGTATTCCAGTCGTAACCGAAATCGGATCTTTACCAGAAGTTGTAGGAGATACTGGATTTTATATACCATATTGGAATCGGGATGTTGCTGTTCAAATAATATGTAAAGCCTTGAATGTCATTGATAAATTTGGGGTAGAAGCGGGAAATAGAATTGTACAGAATTTTTCAATGGAGATAAGAGAAGAAAAATTGAAAAAACTAATAGATAATATTGTATGATGAATATGAGAATTTGCTTTGAAACTCATAAATTTATACCCATAATTTATACTAAAGTAATTATTATTCAATTTGAAATAATAGCTATAAAGAACTTGAAAATGTATATATGTTTTTATTCGTTATTTCGACTATTGTTACAATTGCTCATACCTATAAGAGAGATAAAATGATTGACAAAAATCATTGGATGGCATATTGGTATCAGATTAAGGAAATACTTGATTGTGATCCAAGAAATGTACTAATTATTGGAAAGGGCGAGGGTGTAGTTGATGAATATTTAAAAAGCTGCAATATTAATATCAAATCTATAGATATTGATCCTAAATGTAATCCAGATATCGTAGGGGATGTTAAGGATCTTAATAAAATTTTTAAAAAAAATAAATTCGATGTTGTTTTATGTGCAGAAGTTTTGGAGCATTTACCATTTAATTCTTTTTCATCATGTTTAAAACAAATTGCTTCCATTTCTCAAAAGTATGCGATTATAACATTACCTTTTAATGGAATGATGTTTTCATTTGGTTTTGATTTCCCATTATTCCATGATATATGGTTAAATATTCCTCTAATTCATAAAAAAAAATTAAATGGGGATCATTGTTGGGAAATTGATAGCGATAAGAACTGTTCGTTAAAAATGATTAGGAATTTATTACAATCTTATTTTAAAATTAAGAATGAGTATTGGTATCCCCGTTTCCCTTATATTCATTTGTTTAAGTTGGAGGTAAAAAATGAAGGATAATATTTTAATAGTATCTGTTTTTATCTGAGATATCATTTCCGAACATTAAGATATATATTTATATATATTAAACTAAGCAACAAAAGTTAGATCGATAAAGAAAATATTTGAACAAGGTTTGGACATGAACTATAATAATGAAATAAAACAAGAACTGACGAATAGCATAAAAGTGAAAAAACTTCTATCTATCGATGTTATCAATAAAGTAATTTCAATTATAATAAAAGCGTATAAAAACAATAAAAAAATAATCTGGTTTGGAAATGGGGGTAGTGCAGCAGATGCTCAGCATTTATCTGCCGAATTAGTTGGTAGATTCCAATTAAATAGAAAACCTCTAAATTCGATTTCCTTAACAACTAATATTTCGCTTTTAACAGCGATATCAAATGATTACTCATTTGAAAGTATATTTTCAAGACAAATTGAGGCATTAGTTGATGAGGGAGATATTCTTATTGGTCTTACCACAAGTGGTAAATCACCTAATGTGCTTAGAGCTTTGGAAAAAGGAAAAGAACTAGGGGGCATAACAGTTGCTTTTACTGGAAATAACATCTCACAATTGGAGAAATGTGCTGATTATATAATATCTGTCCCTTCAGATGTAACCTGTCGAATTCAAGAAGCGCATATAACTATCGGACACATCATATGTTTTATCGTAGAAAAGGAATTTTTTGGTGAAAAAGGTGAATAAAGCGGTGTTCTTAGATAGAGATGGAACAATAAACAAAGATAAAGGTTATGTTTATAGAGCAGAAGATTTTGAATTTATTGAGGGTGTGATAGATGCGATTATATCTCTTAATAAAAATATGTTTAAAGTGATTGTTGTGACCAACCAATCAGGAATTGGTCGTGGTTTTTTTAGTGAGGAAGATGTAAAAAACCTACATGTTTTTATTAATTCTGAGCTTCGGAAACATAATGCATGGATAGATAAATTTTATTTTTGCCCACATCGTCCTGATGAGGGATGTGATTGTAGAAAACCAAAAATAGCATTATTCAAAAGGGCAATTAAAGATTTTGACGTTGATATTAAGAATTCTTTTATAATAGGTGATAAAATCAGTGATATTCAACCTGCAGAGCAACTAAGTTGCAAGGCATTTTTATTAGAAGAACCACAAAATTTAAAATTTGTTGTAAATAAAATATTGGGGCGGGAAAATTGATAATTGTTACAGGTGCTGCTGGTTTCATAGGGAGTGTTATGGTATGGAAATTAAATCAGGAAGGTATCGAAGATATTTTATTAGCCGATTCTTTGTATTCAGATCAAAAGTGGTTGAATTTAAGAAAAAGAATTTTCAATGATTTTGTTGATAAAAATGAATTGTTCAATTGGATACAAAATGCAAAAAGAATTGATGCAATTATACATCTTGGTGCTTGTACGGATACTACAGAAAAAGACGTAGATTTTTTAATTGAAAATAATTATTTGTTTAGTAAAAAATTATGGAAAGAATGTGTAAATAAAAAAATACCTTTTTTGTATGCAAGTAGCGGAGCAACATATGGTGGAGGGGAAATGGGTTATTCCGATAATATTGATTTAATTCCTAAACTAAAACCATTAAATCCATATGGTTGGTCAAAACAACTATTTGATAGATGGGTTTTAAAACAGGAGAAAAAACCAACTTATTGGTACGGTTTTAAATTCTTTAATGTTTATGGCCCAAATGAATATCATAAAGGTCAGATGGCAAGTGTGATATTTCATGCGTTTAATCAGGTAAAAAAAGATAAAAAAATCAAGTTATTTAAGTCATACAAGGAAAATTATAACCATGGTGATCAAAAGAGAGATTTCATTTATGTTAAGGATATAGTTTCTTTAATGTATTATTTCTATAAAAAACATCCAGAAAACGGTATCTATAATGTTGGCACAGGAAAGGCAAATACCTTTAATTCTCTAGCAAAAGCTGTATTCAATGCTTTAGATGAAGATATCAACATAGAATATATTGATATGCCATCAGGTCTGAAAGATCAATATCAATATTTTACCGAAGCAAATATATCTAAATTACAAAAAATTGGTTATAATGATAACTTTTATTCGTTAGATGATGGAGTTAAGGATTATATTCAAAAATATTTAAACTCAAGTGATAGATATTTATGATATTTGGGGGAATTATTTGAAATCAGCATTAAGGCAATTCAGTCAACAAAAAATTCTTGTAATCGGAGATTTGATGATTGATGAATACGTATGGGGAAACGTTGAACGAATATCTCCAGAGGCACCTGTCCAAGTAGTGGACGTTAATAAAGAATATTATAGGTTAGGTGGTGCTGGGAATGTAATCAATAATCTTATTAGTCTTGGTACTAAAGTCTTTATCAGCTCGGTTATTGACAAAACCGAATTTGGAAATCTAACATTAATAGAACTGGAAAATTTAAAAATTTCAACAAAAGGTATATTTAGAGAAGGAAAAAAAATATCTAGTAAAAAAACAAGAATCTTATCGGCATTTGGTCAACAATTACTTAGAATAGATAGAGAGACAAGAGAGCACATTAGTAAAAAATCAGAAAATAATATTCTGAAATATATTGATTCAATTATTGATGATATAGATGCTATTATTATATCTGATTATATGAAAGGTGTTTTAACACCTTCCCTGCTCTCAAATATAATAAAATTAGCAAATAATAAAGATAAACCGACTATTGTAGATCCAAAGGGAAAAAATTTTCGCAAATATTCAAAAGCAACAATAATTACACCAAATAAAAAAGAGGCTTTTTTAGCATCAGGAAATAACACTGATGATGATTTGCTTATAATCGGAGATAAACTCATACACGAGGTTGATTCAAAAGCTGTATTGATTACGCTTGGAAAAGAAGGTATGATGCTATTTGAAAAAAATAAGAAACCAGTAAATATTCCAACTCAGGCAAGATCGGTGTATGATGTCACAGGAGCAGGTGATACTGTTGTTGCAACATTAGGATTAGGCATTTCTTCAGGTTTATCTTTTTCCGAATCAGCCAAAATTGCGAACATTGCTGCAGGAATTGTAGTTGGTAAAATAGGTGTATCTACAACTACAATACAGGAAATTATGGATTTTGAAACCTCATATAAACTAAAATCCGATATCCTTCATTTTATAACAGATGAAAGGAATAAAGGGAAAAAAATTGTTTTTACAAATGGATGTTTTGACATTCTTCATCATGGACATGTCCAATATTTACAAGAGGCAAAGAATCTTGGGGATATTCTTGTTGTTGGTCTAAATAGCGATGATTCAATAAGACGTATCAAAGGTAAAGGTAGACCCGTTATTGATGAAAAAGGAAGAGCAATTATGCTATCAGCACTTAACTGTATTGATTATATATGTATTTTCGATGAAGACACTCCATTAAATTTAATCAAGAAAGTAAAACCAGATATATTAGTAAAAGGCGCAGAATATAAAAAATCTGAAATAGTCGGACAAAAGTTTGTTGAGGGTTACGGTGGACGAGTAGAATTGATAAATATGGTTGAGGGTGTTTCATCAAGTAAAATAATAAATAAAATAAAAGAGGCGGTCAAATAAAAAAATTATTTTCTCCCTCTTCCGTCACAAAGGTTTTAGTTTGTAGTAGTACGGGCATTGGAAATATGATAATGTTTATTCCTTCTCTTTCTGCAATAAAAAAATTTTTACCAGATGCACAATTTACATTTATCTATACAAACAAATCATTAAAAGATGTTTTTGAGGGTACTAATATTTTTGATGAATATATTTTACTTCGAAAAAATATAGTATCACTAATAAAAATAATATTTAGAGTTAGAACGATAAAGTACGATTTAATAATAAATTCACTTTTTAGTAGTAAAAATCCTTTGGCAATGATTTCATTATTTAGTGGAGCACGTTTTAAAGAGGGTTTCGTAAGTAGCGAAGGATATCAGAACTTTTATGGATTTGTATATAACATTCCAGTAAAAATGAAACCAATACAACATGAGATAGATAGACGATTAGAATTAGCATATGCCCTTGGTGTAAAAGAAAATGATATTGATAAAAAACCATATATTGTTTTAAATAAGAAAAACAAGCAGTATGCAAAAGAATTTTTCAAATTAAATAACATTAAAGCAAAAGATAAAGTTATAAGCGTTAATGTTGGTTGTAGTTTAGGGCAGAGATGGAAACAGTGGAGTATAAAAAAATATGCGAAACTTTGTGATATACTTCTTAAAGATGGTTTTAAAATAATTATACATGGCTCTCCAGATGAAAAAGAAATGATCGAGGACATGATTAAGACTATGGATGGTCAACCAATTGTTGCTGCGGGAAAAACATCAACAATTAAAGATGCTGCAGCAATCATTGAAAAATCCGATATTTCTATAAGTAATGATAGTGGTCTTATGCACGTTGCCGTTGCAGTAGATACTCCGGTAATAGCAATATATGGTCCAACCGACTATGAGAGAACAGCACCATTGAAGCATACTATAATAAGAGAAGAATTGGACTGTAGCCCTTGTTACAAATTGACAAAAGTAAAAAGATGTCCTTATGATCACAAGTGTTTTGCAAATATAACAGTTGATGATGTTCTTAAAAAAGTATATGAAGTGATTGGATAAAGATAAACATTGTCACACCAACTTTTCCCCCAATATTCAAGAGAGTAGGTAGATTTGTTGTAAATAACTAGTCGATTTGTTAAAAAGAAATATTTTAGATTTAGATATTACTTTAGCACACTATAAAAGGGCTTATATCTTCCTATTAGAAAAACAAAAATAATTTTTTTAATATTTACAATTTTGATGCATATTCCATGAGCATTTCTATGATTATAAATAATTATTAATTCTTTGCATTGATAATATCAGCATTGACTATATTACTCACCGGCTTTAATTTAGTTTATTCTTTTCATCTTATTATAAACACCTAAGAATTTTCTTGTTATTGCTTCTGGAGAGCATTCTCTTATTACAGTCTGCCTTCCCTTTATTGCCAACTTTTTTCTCAACGGTTTATTATCAATCAACATTTGTATATTTTCTGATAATTTTTTTGATGTCATCGGATATAATAATATACCATCTTTTCCTGTTTTGAAGATGGTAGAATAATAGTTATTTCCTGTTGTAATAAAACAAAGGCCACTTAAAACTGCTTCGTAGATTACCCTATCTGTTGTTTTCGGTAATATTGATGGATGAATAAAAATATCTTTATCTTTATAAATTTTTGGCATTTCAGAATAACTTTTTTCACCTAAAAGTTCTATTGGATTTTTTGGTTTATATTTATTTATCAAATTTATTACCTGTGATTTACCCTTTCCAACAATAGTAAGAGAAATATCTTGCTGTTTTTCTAGTAAAGAATAACTTTCTATAACCTTTCTTATCTCTTCCCCCCTTGTTGGACTATAATTACCAACGTAAAGTAGGTTTACTGTGCTCCTATCACTGTTTGACTTTATGCATTTAAAATTCGTGTCTATCATTGAGGGAATAACTGTAATTTTATCGGATGGTAAACCATCTTTTATCCAATCATCCTTAAACACTTGAAATAATGTTGTAAAATGTTTAATATTTTTTATATATCTAAAAAGAACCTTATTTCTATAAAATTTTGGACTCAAATACTTATAATTATAAGTACTTAGAGATGGTGAAAAAACAATCCCATTTAGTGTGGCAATAGAATTAATGTTATATTTTTCCGTAATTTTACCTATACATGGAGTTAAAGTCATATTATAGGTATGAAAAATATCATAATCATCAATTTTTTTCTTTATTTGCCTATATGCTTGAATGTTTGCCAATATCTTCGATTTTGATAACGAGTTTCCAAAGGTAATAACTTCGACATTAATATGTTTTTTCAAATTATCTACTAATAGTTTACAACTTATTTCTCCGCCACCGTGAATAATTGGGGGATAGAACTGTGTGACCATTGCAATCTTCATTTTATATTCCTCTCAAAACGAATATTTAATTATTCATTAAACCATAATCTTTTATCTAAGATTTTATAAATTGTTACATTTGATGATATATCTTTAAAAAAGTAAAACAAATGCATAATTATCTCGTATATATAGAATTTTATTTTTTTTATCGTAAAATATGATCGGTTCATCAAGAATAATCACCTTTATACTTTTTATCTTTTTTTCTTTTATCAATTTCTTTATTACAATTTAAAAATTAATAATCATTAAATGTTAAATCTTAACTAGTATTAAAAATATTTTTCATCATAAAATAATTCAAAGATAAATCAAAAAAATAATCGATTTTATCTTTAGAATGAAAATTCTAAATATTACTTAGATATTTTTTTAATTAATAGAAAATCATATGTATAGAATCTAGTTTATCCCCTTCAATCATATAAAATAATTTGATAGATATATTAGATGCAATTTAAATAAAATTAATAATTCAAATATAAAGGAGCTGATAAGATTACATTACCAGACTTTATAATAGTAGGAGCTCCAAAATCTGGCACAAATTCATTGAGAGAATATCTACGTACCCATCCAAATATCTTCATGCCATCAGGTGAAGTACATTATTTTGACAATAATTATGATAAGAAATTGAAATGGTATGAGCAATTTTTCGAAAAAGCAGGTGACAAAGACATTGTTGGAGAAAAAACTCCAAATTATATGTATGATAAAGATATTCCTAATAAAATATTTGAAATTAATCCGAAAATGAAAATTATTTTTTTATTAAGAGATCCAATTGAAAGGGCATACTCTCATTACTGGCATCATAGAAAAGCAGGAAGATTAAAAAAAAGTTTTTACGAATTAATAATAAACGAACGTGAAAATAAGTATATTACAGAATGTATTGAATATAGTAAATACTCGAAACCTATTATGAATTTTAAAAAGAGATTTTCTGGTGAACAAATACTAATTTTAAGAACTAACGATTTGAGAGACAAGCGAGTAAAAATAATGAAACAAGTTCACAGATTTTTAGGAGTCCATGAATTCATACCAAAAAATATTGATCAAGAATATAATGTGGGTAAATTATCTAGATCACAGTTATTGACAAAAGCTATCAAGAAATTTGACGTAATACGTGATAAGAAAAATCCATTATCATATATTATTGGATTGTTATCAATGTGGAATCAAAAAAAAATACTTGAAAGATTTTTTCGACCAAGTAAATATTATTCAGAATTAAAAGTTAAAAAAGATAAAACCTATCCTCAGATGGATAACAAAACACGAAAAATACTTGAAAAGGAATTAGGAACTGAAATTGATTTTTGGAAGGACATTAAATGAATCGAAGGGAAATCGAAGATTTACTTATACCATTTGTCCAAAAGCATATCACTATTCAGAAGTTGATTAGATTATTTTGGAATATATGGTCAATATTCCACCCTATTAAGGGTGTAAAAATAATGGAAGAAAAATGGGATTACTTGATTATCCTTGATGCTTCTAGATATGATTATTTTAAAGAATATAATTATATAATTAATGGTCAACTTCAAAAAAAGTTGTCATTAGCATCATGTACTTATGAATGGTTAGAAAAAAATTTTGCAAATAATTATTTTCATGATACAGTTTATATTACAGCAAATCCTAGAATTCATACAGGTTGGTTTAAAAAATGGATATTAAAAAATGAAAGTCCATTTTATCATGTTGAGGATATTTGGAAATATGCTTGGAGTGATGAATCCGGAACGGTAACACCAAATAGTATGACAAAATGTTCAGTGAAATTAATAAAAAAGTATCACAATAAAAGGATTATATTTCATTATCTTCAACCTCATCCTCCATATATAGATCAAAATGGGAAAAAAATTATTATATCAAAATATTTAAATCCACTTAGAAGGGGAGAAGTAAGTCGAGAAGGAGCTGAAAATGCTTATATCAGAAATTTACAACTCGTATTACTCGAGGTAAAAAAATTAATCGAACATCTCAACGGAAAAATTATAATTACATCAGATCATGGAGAATGTTTTGGTGAATGGTTATTATTTTCTCATCCTGGAAAAACATATGTAAAAGAACTTATTGAAATACCTTGGTTAATTATTGATAAGAATGCTAATGAATCAATCAAACTAAGCAGAAGTATTAGAAAATTTATACAAAAAAGTTCTGTGAATGAAGAGTAATTTAAAAAAGTTGCTAGCAGATTATATTATTTTTTTCTTATCTCTTCTTTCATATATGTTGACAATTTCTTAATATTAATGGCATCAATAAAGAAATTAAAATCCTGTTTGGAAAATTCTTTAAATAAATAAAGAATTCCTAAATAAATACCAAGACCAAAAAGAGCAAAACCTAGCAGATAATACCACCTTGTAATTAGTTCAATCATATTGTATGTGTAAAGCATTAAATTAAGGATAGTTGCCATAATTATTGATGCTAGAGCATGCAATAAGATTTTTGAATACCCTTTTATATTTGTTAACTTCCATGCAATAAATCTGCTATATATTAATCCTAAACCATAAGAAATGACTGTAGCAATGGCTGCTCCTTTTGCCCCCATCCCAACAAGAGTTAAACCAAACATCTGAATATCTTTTGGAATTAAAAGTATATTTAAAAAAACATTACTACAAACCATAATAATTACGCGATTTCTAGATAGTTTGGGTCTATTCATCCCTAAAAACTGACTCTGATATGGTCTTTCTAAAGCAACAAGTAATGCGAAAAATGGTAAAATCTGTAATATTGGAATTGCAGGTAACCATTGAGATAATAAAATCGCTACAGTAGGCTCTGCGAGTACTACCATTCCAAATACCATAGGAAAAACAATCATACTCAAATATCGTTCTGATTGAATTGTTAAGCGTTTGATTCCAGGCATATCATTTTTAGAATACATATGAGAAATAGTAGGAAAAAGCAACATTCCAATAGCTATTGTGAAAACGTTGATAAATCTTGAAAGTCTAAAAGCAGCAAAATAATAACCTACATCTGCAGCAGACCAAAACAACTGAATTAATACTTTATCGATATTTGTCATAATTACAGTACTAGAAACAACGATAATCATAGGTAAAGCAAATGTGTAATAGCTTTTGAAATAATCTCGGGAAGGTTTTTTAACGGGATAACCACGGAAAAAATATAGAGAAAAAAGTAAAAAAACTATGTCTCCAGCAATATAAGTTAAAACAAGTGCTATTGCTCCAAATCCTGTTAGCGCAATATATATTGTTACGATAACTCTAATAAATGTTTCAAAAAAAAGCGGTATCTCAGCTTTAGCAATCTCCTTCTTTCCTCTAAAGGTGTTTATGAAGGTTAACGTAAATAAGTGAATAACCCAGTATCCTATCATTATGTAAACTGCAGTCTCATGAGTGGAGGTTTCAAAGCCCCTATTCATTATCATTTTCCAGAAAAATATGGCAGCAATTATAATAACAGTCATTAAGCTTAAAAGAGCAATTTTTGTAGTTATTGAAGCTCCAATACATCTACCAAGATCTTTTCCTTCAGATACCCGTTTAATATGTGCCTGATCAAATCCAAACTTTCCGAAAATTGTAAACAACGCGACAAAACTATATGCAAAAGCCATAATTCCATAAGCTTCTGGACTCATATAGCGTGCGATAAAGTAAAGTGCAATATATCCTAGAAGAGCATTAAAGATATTTACAGTTATAATTAATGCTGATTTCCTCGCAATCATCCTCGATTAATATATATTTTTATTTTAAATAGATATGTAAAATCAAATACTAAAATTTTATATTTTTTTTAATATCAATATTTTTCTAGTTTTTATCTTGTTTTTTTAGTGTAAAATCAATGGTTGTGGGAACACATGGGAAATACCATCCAGCAAAAAAACG
>JABAOC010026981.1_pt4 | contig 12898 bp, 26 predicted proteins | sample 7062161 | NCBI WGS metagenome assembly JABAOC01 (sample SAMN14538625, study PRJNA623070) | marine sediment metagenome | biome: marine biome [ENVO:00000428]; feature: marine pelagic biome [ENVO:01000023]; material: deep marine sediment [ENVO:00002113] | place: India: Gulf of Khambhat ... | reverse complement strand
TTTAGACCGAAAAAGTCCCTCTTAACCTTTGGGCCATCCTTGGCCCCTGTAATATGACCATGTGCTTTAGCAGCCTGCTCGGATTCTTCCCACCCAAGCTCCACAACATTAACAGCACTCCCTGTCTCATCAACTTCAATAGTTCCTAACATATCACCAGTTAAGGTCAGATTTACATTGTCCTTTGTCTTTCCTGCCGCCTTAAACTCTAAAGAATCTTGATATTCTTTAGAATATGGAGCTTTTAAAGCTTTGCCTTTTCTGTCCACCCTTTTACTTTGAGTGTTTTCAATTATTTTATCCAAAAAAGCTTGGCCAAGAGCTAATTTAAGATCCCTTTGGCCTTTAAAATCAATTCCAAAAATCTCTTTTAGATTAAGCTTCAGCTTCGGATTGTTGTCCGTCAGAACCCTCGTCTGACCCTTGGTTATTTTGGCCATCTCTTATATTCTCTACCAGCGCTAGCGGGACTCTTATCCTTTTATCATCTTCAATTTCTTTTAAAATCTCTTCAGCCATTTCCTCGTTAACTTCTCTCAGCTCCATAATGGCTTCCTTTTTAGATAAAAGCCCCATTTTTAGTAATCTTTCGACTGACGCTTCTTTTTCTTCCTTAGATTGTTCTAAAGTTGGCTTTTGATACTGAATTTCCATTTCTATATTCTCATTTAATCGAGATACATTGAATTTCTCATCTAGACCATCTTGAACACCTTGAAAAAGATTCGACCAATCTCTAATAATATTGAAAATTTCATTTTCTGCATTTGCAAAAACATCCATATCCTCTTCAGTGGCTTCAAACTTTTCAATCATGTGCAAAAGCCTATCAACTCCTGAATTAAATCTAGGCCCTGCTTCGCTTGAAGTAATTGTCCCAGTGTCTTGACCTAGCGAAGATAACCAAATGTTTATAGTTTTATCTAAAAGACTCATGGACCCTTGAAGGTCAGGAGAGGGAGAAACAAAATCAAATCTAGGAGTTATCTCTGGCCTTGCGGGATCAATCTTCATAAATAAAACATGATTTGGACCAATAACCATGTTTTCAGGCTGTTTATCTGCTGTTACCACAGCTTGAGCATATCCCTGTAGTCTTGAGATATTAGCCACATCAGACAACATAGCACTAAACTCAATGCTAAAATCTGTGACACCAGAACCAGAACGAACAAAAAACTCATAATCTTTATCACTAGAAATATCAACAAAAGGAAGCCGGCCAATGGGGTTTTGAATAAACTGAACATCAGAAACTATCTCCCCTCGCCCGTCCATAATGAAATTTATCTCATCAGTCCAAACCTCAAACCTCTCAAGTCTTGACTGGTAATCATCCTCATCGGCAATTGTTTCATTTATTTTATTGGGAATAGCGGAAGTTGACTCATTAACTATTTTTCTCTTTCCGTCTCCCGTTCCAGGAACTGTGTTTTGAAGAAAATTAAATCTATCCATTGTGGAAACAATATAGGCAAAAGGCTGTTCTGGATCCTCAAAATCAGGTATCACATCATACATCTGGCGCATCAGTGGTCGCAGTTGAATCTTGCCTTTTTTTGGAACAATTTGAATCGCCACCTGACCATTTGCCAGCTTGAAGTATCTGTTTGCAAGCTTCATTTTAGTGTTTACATTATTAATTGAATAAATGTTTTCTAATTGCTCAAGCTCCCTTTCAGAAGCATTTGAAAAGTTTCTTTCAGGAGATTTAACATATAGACTGGCTTGCTGGTCTATAATCCGCTTTGCAATATTAATCCCTTTTATCTTTCTCATGTCATCTACAGTTTTAGATGAAAACTCTTCCTGAAGTTTTTCAATAATGAATCTGTCTTGCCTTTGACGATAAATCTCATGCCTTTTTAAATGTTCGTTTTTTCTATCTTTATTATCTTGAGATTTAATTTCTTGTATGATGTCTTTTCTAATACTGCCATTTAGTAAATCAGGGTTTGCCATTTATATTTATCCTCCGTGATAAATAAAGATTTATTTTCTTAAGGATTTAAGCCAGTTTTTTAAGCGGTTCCAAAGACCTTCTTTGGCGAGTTTTCTGCGTCGTACGACCTCGGCCAGACTCTTTTTCTTTGCTTTTTTTTTTGCTACCTTTTTTTTTGCCTTTTTTGCCATCTTCATCCTCTATTAAAACTCTATTAAATAACTCTTCTAAATATCTAATTTCACTATCAACGTAATTCATCTTGGAATCATCCGAACATCACTGGAATGACTTAAAATAGGGCTTAAATAATAAGACACATAGCCTAAACAGTCTGAAATATGAGTTAAATCTTTTTGTGCAGTATCTGGCAATGTGGACCCTTCCTTGTAGCTCACTTGCTCTAAGTCTCTAATTAGTTTAACACATTTGGGATCTATAACAATGCGTCCCTTTTCTAAAAGATTATTGACAGTGTTATATCTGTCAACTCTAAAAGGATTGCCGTGGCCAACTATTTGAAATCCTTTATCTCTTAGAATATCATGGTCAGATACTCCGCCAGCCGATGATCTAAGGGCTTTCCCTGTGGAGTCCGGCACAACCTTCCAGCCGCGACCAAATCTCTCACCCATCGTATCACCCATCTCATAAGTATCGCTAGACATGAGCCAAATCTCATCCAAACAATATAAAACATTATCTACATATTGACACACAATGCTAGTCATTGGATTTACGTTAAAGTCGTTTCCGAAATAGATAGGATGTTTGGTGGATTTTATAATTGGCTTAACGTGTATAGAGCGATCAAAAGCATAATATATGCGCCCAGAAGTAATGTTAATGAACTTTCCCTCAACTTCTTGTTGATAGACTTTTTCATCATAAGACTCCTTTAGGGATTTAATATAAGTTTCGGGGAGAAATAAATTATCGTGTGAAGTGGCATTTATGACATTAAAGTCAGAAGAATCAGAATCGTGAAAGTAATCATAAAGATAATTAAATCCTTTTGGTGTGGTCGTAATCCTAATTTCCAAAGGCCCTCTTTTATCCCTAAGTCTACCCATAAGCATATCAAAAGCCTCACGTTTTGCATAAGCACCTTCATCCATCCAAGCGTATCCAATCTCTATCCCTCTTATGGGGTCATAATTATCCAGAGACCCGCAGAAAAGCTCAGACCCATTAATATTTAAAATCCCTTTTTGTTGGTTGTATTTATATGACTCATTCATCTGATTGAGGAAATTAAAAACGGATCTTAAAGTAACATTATATAATTGTTTGTAAGTCATCGCAAAAATTCCACCCATTGCGTTTGGGAAAGCTCCTGAACGATTGTGAATATAAGCAGAACCCGCATAGGTTTTACCGGATCCAACGCCGCCTAAAAGAAGTAAAAACTTAGAGCTTGAAGTTAGGAATTTATATTGATGGTCAAGAAGGCTTATCTTTGATGTTGTGGTATTCATAAACTCGCTTAGTTTGATTTGAAGATCCTGAATCTAAATCTTTTTCAGCCTGGATCTGGGCAATAGCATTATCATACGCTGCCTTAGATCCGCATATAAACTTAAGGGCATCGAATTGTTTTGGATGTTTATCGTTTAATGCAATTTCAATCATTTTTTCTTTACAAGCCTTCCACTTTTCAAATGGCCAAGGTTCTGATTTTTGAACTTCCCGAAGTTTCTTATTTATTGCGAGTTTAGTTTTTCTATCTAAAAGTTCACGTTTTATAGTTAAGTTTTGTTGATAATCGTGATTTCCAAATAGCTCTTTTTCTTCCTCTGGAGTCAGGCTAACACCAGAAGCCATAACCTCAATGTAAAGCTTTTGCTTTTCTGTTAACGTGTGAAGATATTTCTCCATAACCCTAGCATTGTAACATAATTAATGATTTAACGCAGCACTGTATCCAAATTCATCAAAAAGCTCGTCTGCTTTAGACTCAGCATCTTGCACAAAATCAATTAATGCTAAAAGATATTGAGCTGGTGTCAAAGATTTATCGCACTTTATATGTAACGCAATGTGTTTCTTATCTTCATCATATTGCAGAACAAAAACTAATTCATCATTATCTTTAAGGTTTCCCATTATATATATTCCATGTGTTTTATGTGTGTTTTAGGGATTACTATTGAACAAGACACTCTATCCTCATGTTTATCCACATTTAACGAGACTATAAAAGCTTCTGATGTTTCTCTAATCAGTTGTCCAACTGTTGTCACGGTATCAGTTCTAAATAAATTATTATCCATTGGGTCTGACCATTCATCCACTGAATGAGCATCTTCCCATTCTATTCTAACTAGAGTTTCTTTATCCATCTTCCACCCTTATCTAAAAACATAGGAATAAAAGTCGGAACTCCATTTTTTATAATTCCGCATCCAAGAATGGGTTTATATCTAAGTTTTTTGCCGTATCTAAAAGCGTAAGCATCTTTATCTATTAAGCAGCCAGCATTGAAACCAAATATAAGACGATCATGGCAAGCAACATACTGAATACCGGCAAAAGAATGTATGTGGCCAATAACTGTACTTCGCATATTCTGGACGGCTGCTTTTGTGTGTGCATATTGTCCTGATAGTCCTTCTCCGTGTTCATATTTAACCCCATCTATTATCCAGTAATCTCTCCATTCCCATCCTTTAGGAGCCTCAAGAAATTCTGAATATGTTTTCATAAATTTTTGTGGTAGACCTACATCAAAAGCGAGTTTTAGCGGCCTGACTGTATGATTAGAAGTACATACCTTCATCTTTGGGAAGAGATTATAAAGTTTTTTCATACAGCCAATGGCCGCCTCTAACTCATGGCCAGGAGAAAGGCCATCGGGATCCGAAGTATACTTTTTAGAAAAAGCATGGAAATCAACCTCGTCCCCTAAATGTATAAACTCATCTGGTTTATATTTTTTCTTAACAGCTTTTAAAAAAGAATAGCAATCCTGATGATGAAAAGGAAATTGTGTGTCTGGAATAATCAAGACAGTCGCGTTCATTGGATTTAAGGATAACCCTGAAGTGGCCCAAAGCAAACGGACCAATGGCTAAAATTTAAGCAGAGTCTTTTTCTATGTAACATTTCTTTTTTTTAAACTCTTTCAAGTATTTAAGAATTTTTCTAGTATTTTTTATGTTACATTCTATGTTTTCTCTAGCCTTGCAGTCTTGTGTTTTGCATTTAATTGATTCCATTAGGGAACACATAATGATTTCTGATTCGGAGTCATGTTTTTCGATTCGTTCTTTTAGGACTGTGCAATTATCTGTTTTTTTTGCATAAACTGGTAAACATAAGAATATTACAATTAGAAAGCGCATGAGGTAATTGTATCATAAAAAAGCCCCAGACCTAAATTATTAATAGGTCTAGGGCAAACAACAAGGATTTTACAAATTATGCCTGCTTTAATCTTCCTCTATTTCTTCATCAATTTCAATATCATAGTCATCATTTCTGTGATGTTCGTCTGGATCTATGTCATGGAATGGCTTTCCTTCAAATCCACATTCTGGGCATTTATCGAAGATTCTGTGGTCATAGTGGTGGCATTTTACACATTCGTAATTAACACTAGACATCTAAATCAGCCTCATCGGATACGGCAAGAAACAAGATAATCACATGATCTTCCACGTCCATAATAAAGTTTAAGGCGTCTGCCCCATCTTGAAAGGCAAACATATCAAATCCATCAATGCACTCTACTCCAACAATATAAGTTTCCATTATTTTTCTCCCTTTGCTTTTGCAATATGAAATTCAAGATATTCCACCCAATTCTTTCCTAATGGTTTCTGCTTTATTCTACATTCATTTATTCTATAAAGAATAGTTTCCAGAGCGCAAAGCATATCGGGAGCAGCCTGAATCAGACTTAAATCATAATTGTCCGATAAATACTCTAAAAACTGGTCATGTCCTTTATGGCTCATCTCATATCTCCTTGTTATTTCTTTAATATAAGACAAAACGTAATACAATGCAAGTATTATTATTCATTTATCGGCAGAATATAAGAATTACTTAAAAAGGTCTGTGATTGATACAGCCCCACCGCCAATCCCGCCGCCTATTAAAATCCATAGGATCTTATTTATTAGCTTGTGGGAAGTCTCTAATCTAGCCAGGCTCAATTGAATCTTATACATTTTCTCATCTAGAGAATCTAGACGCTTTATCTCTGCCAAGACGTGTTTCTTCCACTCATGCCACCCATTGCTTTCCATAAACTCAGGATAACATAAAATTAGACTTCTAAACTCACTAAAATTATCACAAAAGCTAAAGTGAAAAATAAACCCATTACAAATATAAATTCAGATGATGTTAAGCGGTCTCTCATATATATTGACCCCACCACTTAACTAAATCTAAACCAACTCTTTTGCCATAGACCTGAAGTCGCATCTTTATTCTCTCCTTATCCTCAATTCCATCAATTAATGGCCATACCAAAGCACTCTTATACTTTAAAAACCTAGTCACTATCAAATAATTTAATATATCAGTCTCATCTTTCCTGAAATATCTCCATATTATTGAAGAAATAAGAGTCTCAACATCTGATAGGATAAGTAAAGGATACAGAGGATAAAGCCTAAGGCCGCGCACATACAGGCCCAGAAACTCAAAACCTGCAATATCAGGGAGCTTCCAATTATAGTTTCTAACCGTTCCATCAGACCTGTAAACTTCTCCATGATTATCCCTTGTAGATCCATTCCTTCTAGTATTGTAGAAAAATCCTAACCTTAATATATGCGGCCATAACATTTTTAATATGTCCTGCCAGTATCCATAAATAGATAAAGCGCATAAAACAGACGTTAACTGATCTCTTGAGCCCCTATCTAAATCAGACCACCACCCAGGGGAGGGATGCCTCATGTATCTCCAGGGGAATTTATCCTCTCTATAAGACACCAAACAAAGCTCTAAAAACCTTGTTTTTTTACTACCACTCAATCCTATAATAAAAGATCGCATAAAAGAACGCTGAACAGAATCACCAGGATCCTCATTTTTACCAACAATTAAACCTCTACTGTCCATTTCTGACATTATTTCTTTCTCTTGCAATGACCACCGGAGGGATCAAAGGGATCCAATAAATTCTTACAAATCCAAATGGCCACTTTAAATTTATAACCATTACTTGACAAGTGTCTACTAAGTCTTGATGTAAAAACAAACTCTCTTGGCAGTTCTAGAAATAAAACTGTGCCCACAATTAGGTTAAATAAAATATCTAAAACATATCCCACGATAAGGATAGGGTAGCCAAAACATTTAGCAGCATTGGGGAGTGTTCCTTTATCTCTTGCTCTTTTAAGATTCATAACAGCTAGGTACATAGTCCATAAGGTTATAAATAAATATATCAAAAACAATATAGCCATTTAATCTCCTTTTAATGTTTACACTAAACTATAAACTATAAACCTCTAATCCCATATATGCTTCTTTCCATGTTCAGGCCAGTCGTAGTCAGATAAAGGCACAATTCCTTTTGTCTCACCACAAGATGGGCATACGTCCTGCGACACAGTTACACAAAAAGGCCCTTTGGGCACCACGGCACCAGCTTTTATAGAACACTCATGGCACATTGGCTTTTCTGGCATTTTGTCGCTCATTTTATACATCAGCCTCATTTTGTCTAGATTGAGCACTAAATCTTCTCATCTGTGATTTAGAATTTATCTTAGTCTTTACCCACTTATCATCATCGTCATGGTAAATGTGCATGGCCACATATTCACCAATCATATAGGGCTCTAGCTGGCCACAGTTCCACCACATACCGTAAAGTATTGTGCCAGTGGGAACATCGAATATGCGAAGCTCCTCAATCATCACGTCTTTGAATTTAATGTGCTTCCAGAATGTTTTCATGGTTTGTTTCCGGTTGTGAAGTCATAGACGTAATTAACGTGACCTTTTGCCCCTAATATTCGTGGCATTTCAATAGATGCTATTTCACAACTTTTATTTGCCTGAGCTTTGGCTCTAGTTTTTATTAATTTATCCATATCTAAAAGGCTAATGTAATGCGTGAATACTGATTGTAGGCAGCATTTGCATGGTGATCTTAAGTGAATATCATTCATCAACGGTCTCCGTTTTTGTCAACGCTCATACTTCTTTTTAAGGCGGCGATATTCTTTAAATTCTGCTATTTCTTTTTCTGCATCTTCATCAAACCAAAGCTCGCCACCAAGATATTGTCGATTAGGACTTTTAACCCAGCCGCAGTCGAGGCATTTTCTTGCTCCAGCTAAATGCGGCTCCCATATTTTGGTCCGCTCATGCTTACAATCTTTCACTTCTCATCTCCGTTTTTGTCAAAACTCAGTATTGCCTTGATGGCAGTTTGCCACAGCGGGCACACCTAAGATAATGGTACTTATCTGGTCGCCATTTATGCCCGAATATTTTACAAATTAAATTCTTCATACGCCTTCAAATGTCAAAATCGACTACTCACATATATACTTTTTACAATTTGCCGCATTCCACTTAAACCATCCAAAACTTGCCGAATCAATCATTATCTGCCGAAGTTTACACTAAACTATAAACCTCTAATCCCAAACGTGCCAAATCAACCATAAATTCATTGCATGATTATGCTTCACTTCTCTCCCCTATATTCTTTGAGTGCTTTCTCAGCAAAATTGTCTTGATGTTCGCCCACGGTTCCCTCAATAAAACCACAAGCCCACTCCAAAGCAGCGGCCAACTTATCGGCGGCGGCCTTTTCTATGACGTGGATAGAATGGCCAGGAGGATTATATTCAGTAACACAAAAAAAACTATCTTCCTCTAAATCTCCAGCTATCCAAAACTCTCTCGGCTTCATTCATTCCCCTTAAATTTTTTGTAGCGGGCTAGGGCTTTGCGGACATGATGTATATCTGCGTCCAAGTGCAATTTACACAATGGACTTACATTAATTTCTTTAAACGATTGTTCCGCCTGTTCCAAAGCCTCTGCCAATGCCTCGGCCTCTTGTTCTAATTCTACAATTTTTTTAAGGTCATCGAAATGTTCCTTTTCAATTCTAGTTTTTAAAACACTATTATTCTGGCACCACTCATAAGCCCAGTCTGCTATTTCTCTTAAAGGCACTGCGGCTGGTGCGCTACCAGACACTTCGGAAATTACAGCCTCAACTCTTGAGACACCAAAAGTCTTACATAAAACATCGGTTATTTTTTCTTCCCGCGCCTTCTCGAAGTCAGTCATGGCATTTTCCAAAAAAAACAGATAATAAAAACACTAACCACTACAGCCAAGGCATATGTCTGCGCATCTGTTAACTCACTCACCGTCCGACTCCTTACTTAACTCTTTCATAAGAGCGTCTGCATATCTGACAGAACCCTTTGCAACAATATCTTCCCCTACATCACAAGAAGACAACATCCCCTGCATAGCCAGCCCAGCGAAGTATTCTCGCTTAGAGAGGTCGCCTGCATAACCAACAGGCAATTTCTTAACTTCATCAGGTGAATAAACACCGTCTAGAAATGCTGATTCGTCTTTATTCATTCACTATCCAATTCTGTATAAATATTTATACACTCCAAAATGCCTCCGCTAGAAGTGGGCCATTGTTTTAGATTTCTTTTTCTTCACTGACATAATATATCCGTTTTAACTTTCATTGTCTCAGTCTCAAAAGATAATTCACCCAAAGCCTCTTCTAAATCCAAATCAATCTTGCACTTTCCCTCTAAGCAAGTAGCTGACCAATCAGTCCTGTTAAACTTACCCTTTAAATTACTCTGAACAACTACATTGCCCTTTAAATCCTTCACATTGGCCTGTAAAGATCCACCACTCATTAATAAATCAAGGTGAAACTGAGGTGAAACACAAGCTACTAATAACATCGCTGGTAATGTATACATTTTGACTCTCCCTATTTGTTATAATTTCTGATTACTTAACATTAGACCTAGACCCACAATATGGACATTTCTTCTCTTTTACAAACTTAGCTAAAGCAGCCTCAACAATTGAAGAAACATTAAAACCCACCTTCCTGGCACGCTTAACCAAAGACTCATCTAACCTAAAACTATGCACCTTTTTCAATCCGTACTCCTTTTTGAAATATGTTATAACGTAACACCAGGCGTAATACAAAGGGTTTTGTTAAATTCAATTAACAAATTGTCAACGGTAGTTTGGGCAAAAAAATAGGCTCTAACTACTGTCAACCCTCAAAACCTTGTCAGGAAATAACACAAAAGAGTCTTGAAATTTCTTGAAAAGACTTAACTACCCGTAATCATTTGTAAATATCGAAAAGACCTAAAAATCTCCATTGAATAAATATAATTTCCCTAGAACTATGCGTTTTCACACCGCTTCTAGGGAATGAATACCATTGACCAAATGGGATTTACGATATTTACAATTAATATCAATGACTTAGGATATTTTATTCCAAATCCCAGATATACTGAGTTGGGTCATCCCACTCACCATGAATAGCAGGACTCGAAGGCGGAGGATAAAGCGGATCCTTACCCAATAACTCCCTAAATATCTGTACTCGATAGGTCCTATAGAAATCCCCAGGCTGTATCATAGGAGTCATAAAAGAAATGGCCGATTGACTTGTGTGGCCACGATCTAAAACACAATGACCCAGCTCATGGTAAACTAAAGCCTCTCTAACTATTGGCTCGAGCCTCTTCCATATCTCAATATCAAAAGCCACTTTCTTCATTTTAGTAAAACCGTCATACCAAACCTGACAATATCCAGCCACACAACCGCCGTTAGGCTGACAGCTATTAATAGCCTCCATTGTGATCTGAAAAGGAGCTGGCCAATACCCATCATAATGATCGTCGAATTGTTCCACATAGAACATCATCTCCTTAGTGCCGTTATCAGGCCCGTCAGGAGGTGGCTCCTCAGGAGGAGGGTAAGGAATATGTTTACAAGATATGGCCAATAAAAAAGCAAATGCTAATAAAATCCCTCTCATAGCTACCCATCCTAGAAAAGTGTCCTTACAAAATGTTCATAGTCTATGATACACCATATCAAGAATATTATGAATGAGATTATGATTAGAGTTATTTGGACTTTTTCATCAGACCACAGTTATTAAAATAGGGATTTAACAAAAGGTATCAAGTCTAAGATTGCCGAAACAAGACCATAGGCAAAGAATATAAAGGCAAAGATCCCAAACATAGTCATAGTGGATTTTTTAGGCTTAGTTCCAATAAGCTTTTCTAAGTCTTCCACTCCTTTCATCAATATCTCTTGCTCCATTAAAAGAAGTTCTGTTTTAGACCCATCAAATACCACTCTTTCACCATTAAGATGGCCAAGAAGTGGGAAGAAATGATCCTCTTGCCTTTTAAAAGCAGGGTTTTGATAAATCTTAGATAATGCATCTGCTCCATGCACAATTTTAGTAGTCACTTTCCTCATCCCTTTCCTCCATCTTCTCCATTACATAATCAGCCGTACTAAAGGCTAGGTGAACAGCAGCTTTATAATTTTCTTCACGCCCTATAAGGCCCTGTAAGGCGCTTAAAAAGACTTCCCCATAAGTTATGAGCCCCGCATGGTTTAAAATCAATCTAGGGCCCTTTCTGTTCGTCTCATTTGATTTCTGACTCAGCATCTAAATCCCTCATTTCCCGATATAGCTTAATTTTCATTTGAAGCTTCTTATTTTCAACTTGAGAGAGAAATTCCCAAAATATATCACAGTCACCAAATCTCTCAGCAATTGAGTGTTTCAAATTATTCAGCTCGTCAAAAGTGCTGCACTCAGACACAAGTTTTGCCAAAACTAACTCCAAACTCTGCATGATTCGCACTTTTAACCAGCATTCTCACCGTGTCAACTCTTCTGCTCACGCGTTATAAGTGGCATTATATTCGATCTGAGGGTTTTGTATTACGTGCAGGACGAACTCTGAAAAAGTTTGTCCTGGCACTTTGTTGAATGATTTCCAGCATTTAAGTCCCCAGCAGGACGCAGGACGAACTTTTCCCGTACACTTTATTTTCGTAATATTTTAAAACTTTTCCCTTACCAGCAAAAATATAATGNNTAACTATAGGTAATAACAAAGGAAACACCAGGACGATATACCTCATTTATCGTCCTGAGCAGGACGAACTTCATCCTGCTTAATAAGCCGCAGTGTTCTAAAATGATCGACTTTATAATAGATATTCCCACCTCTTCTGAAGCTCATTCCCTTGGTTTTTATTATCGACTGGACCTTCCTCACCGACATTCCATGCTGGATAGCTAGGTCTTTCACCATTGGCGCACATTCATAGGCTTTTAGTTCTTTTTCTTCCCCTACGCCATGCTGGCCATATTTGCCGTGATAAAGCAGGGACATTCTCTCCTGGAAGTCATCCATCATAATTATGTCTGGGTCATCTGGAGTCTTTGATTGGATATATTCGGACATTTCGGATCTTGATTTGTCAGAGGCTTTATAATTCTGAGCTGCCATGTGTTTCATTTGGGCTAGATATTGAAGGGATTGCCCTTTTTCGTAGTCCCATGAAAGCTTTTCGATCTCAAAAATCACATAACGCCTGTTTCCAGTTGGATCCCTCAAGATGTCGTCCACATTACACGATGCTATAAATGAGCATCGGTATTTAACAAACTTTGCTGCCCGATCATACGGAAACCGAACATATTCTGAGTCTCTGGTGATAATGTCCTTTAAGGTAGAGACAGACATTTTAGACGTGCGATCAAACTCAGCCACATTACAGATAATGGAATGGGCTGTTTTCATAGATATATTTTGTTCAGTATCATTTAGTTTAATGTTAGAAAAGTAAAGGTCCAGACCTCCAAACATTTCCTGAATTAACGTATCTTTACCGATCCCTTGGCCACCGTTTAGTATTAAAAGCCAG
>JABAOC010024757.1_pt3 | contig 12899 bp, 13 predicted proteins | sample 7062161 | NCBI WGS metagenome assembly JABAOC01 (sample SAMN14538625, study PRJNA623070) | marine sediment metagenome | biome: marine biome [ENVO:00000428]; feature: marine pelagic biome [ENVO:01000023]; material: deep marine sediment [ENVO:00002113] | place: India: Gulf of Khambhat ... | reverse complement strand
GAATGCACTCTTATCCCGGACCTATGATCTTTCCAATCAAGTAGGTGCTTTCATTTCGTCGATCAAAAGGAGAATTAGAAGCCAATCCGTCATCCGTCATCAATCATCCGTCATACTCTTAACATGGACAACAAGATTATCATATTACCGGAAGACCTGGTGGACAAGATTGCCGCCGGCGAGGTCGTGGAGCGTCCGGCTTCGGTGGTAAAGGAGCTGGTGGAAAACTCCGTAGACGCCGGGGCGAAGAACGTAGACGTAGAGATCAAGAAGGGCGGCATCAAGTTCATCCGGGTCACCGACGACGGTACGGGGATGGACGAAAAGAATGCAACCCTGGCATTCCAGAGGCACGCCACCAGCAAGATCAAGGACGCCGACGATTTGTTTCAGATAGCCACCCTGGGATTCAGGGGGGAAGCTCTCCCCTCGATTGCCGCCGTCTNNAAGCCCTCCCGTCAATCGCCTCGGTTTGCTTCCTGGATATGCTTACCCGGACTGCAGGAAGTCTGAGCGGGACCAGACTGAAATCTGAAGGTGGCATGATAAAAGAAACCAAGCAGATGGGATCGCCGGTGGGAACTTCGGTGATCGTCAGGGAGTTGTTTTACAACGTGCCGGCGCGCAGGAAGTTTCTGAAGACGGTCTTGACGGAGACCAGGCACATAATCGATCTGTTGACCCGGTTCGCCATAGCCTATCCGGAAATCTCTTTCAAGCTCAAGAGCGACGAAAGGGAGCTTTTCAGCTTCGGAAGGGCAGCCGATCTGAAGAGGAGAATCACAGACATCTTCGGGCAGAGCCAGATCGAGAAAATGCTGGAGATAAGAGCGGGTAAGGATAAGCCGGTAATCGCGGGTTTTCTGGGGAAGCCCGAGATAGCCCGGTCGAATCGGGCTGAACTCTACCTCTTCGTCAATCGAAGACCTATCGTCTCACGATCGCTTTACCACGCGGTGCAGTCGGGGTACGGAGAGCTGCTCCCGAAAGGGAAATTTCCCTTTGCCGTGGTAATGATTCAGATCGATCCCAAGCTGGTCGATGTTAACGTGCATCCCGCCAAAAGCGAGATCAGGTTTGCCGATGAGAGAGGCATGCATGACCTGGTCTATACCACGATCAAAGAGTCTCTGACCTCCTCCCGGGTAGTATCGGAGTTCAGGGCCGAGAAAGAACAACTTACGCGTCCGGGCCCCAGGGCCACGGAGGAAGGGAGTCACCCGGAGCAGAGAACCGATTTCACGGCCGAAGTGCCTCATCCGGTGCAGCAGCCTCCATTGGCCGCGCGGCCCGAAGAAGAGCAAGAGTCGACTCAAAGGACATTCCTTTCCGATACCCCGGATAAGGTGATTCAGCCTTCAAGCGAAAAACCACCGAAAGTCGAGCAGGATAAGGAAGCTAGACCGGAGAGAAAGGTGAAAGCAGAGATAACCAACCTCTGGCAGCTTGCGGATACCTACATACTCTCCCAGGTTAAGGGAAACCTGATGGTTCTGGATCAACATGCCGCTCACGAAAGAATCCTTTACGAGGAGGCCTTGAGGAATCTAACAAAAAGCGCGGCGTCTTCTCAACAGGTTCTGTTTCCCACGGTCCTGGAGCTGGCTCCCAAGGAATTTCAGATTCTGGAGGAACACAAGGACCTAATCTGCAGGTTGGGATTCGACATAAAACATTTCGGCGGACGGTCGATTCTCGTCACGGNNGAGGTTTTCCTCAGGGAGATCTTGGCCCAGGTGGAGGAAGAGGGAAGGCAGGAAAAAGACCGGGTGAGAGTGGTAGCCAAGTCCTTCGCATGTCACGGATCGGTCAAGGCAGGGGAGAGGCTATCTCAGGAGGAGATGCAGCATCTGGTGAAACAGCTCTTTACCACAGAGGAACCGTATTCCTGCCCTCACGGTCGACCCACAGTTATCAAGCTTTCTTTGGAGGAGTTGAATAAGAAATTCGGAAGGAACTAGCTCAGAGATCTGCGGGGAACTGATCATTTGACTTGCTCCCCGTGTGCATAGATTGGGCGGGAGATTATCCCGCCCGAAGCGTATACGTGGTTTGTGGTTTACAGTTCAAGATCCATGAGAAAAAGAGCTGCCGCGCGTCGCTGATTCGTCGCGATTCATACACAGGATTGCATTATGACATTGTCCGTGTGGATTCGCTCGGAGTCTCTGTTCAGATTTCGCACAGGATGTGCTCTCGGAACTGAAAGATTATGAAAACGGACGATAAGGTGCTGGTCATACTGGGGCCTACATGCGTTGGGAAAACTCAAGTCTCCCTTAAAGTTGCCGATACAGTCAAAGGTGAGATAGTCTCCTTCGACTCCAGGCAGGTCTACAGATTGATGGACGTCGGAACTGCCAAACCGACGAAGGAGGAACAAGAACGAGTTGCTCATTATTTGATCGACGTGGTATATCCGGATGAGAAATTTACTGCTGCAGATTATGTAAGGAAAGCCAGACAGGTAATCGACGAAATAAGGGCAAAAGGCAAACAGCCCATAGCGGTTGGAGGTTCAGGGCTTTATCTTAAGGCCCTGACGGAAGGATTCTTTGAAGGCCCCAAGGCGGACGAAGAGATAAGAAAAAAACTCAAAGCGGAGGCTCAAGAATTCGGGGAGCCTCATCTTTTTGACCGGCTCAAGCAGGCGGACCCGCAAGCAGCGGAGAGAATCCATCCCAACGATCTGGTAAGAATCGTCCGGGCCCTGGAGGTTTATGAGCTCACAGGAAAACCGATCAGCGCCTGGCAGCGGGAAGGACGTTACCTGCCGTTTCCCATGGGCTTCGTCAAGATCGGCCTGAACCTGGACCGGAAGAAATTGTACAACAGAATAAACCTCAGGGTGGACCGGATGGTCTCGGCTGGGCTTCTGGAGGAAGTCAGGGCGCTCAAAGAAAGGGGATTCACTCCCGAGCTGAAGGCGTTGAGAACGGTCGGATATCAGGAGCTGTTCGACTATCTGGAGGAAAAGTTCGATCTATCTACCGCCGTCGAGAAAATTAAGTTGAACACCAGGCATTATGCCAAAAGACAGATGACCTGGTTCAGAAAGGACAAGCAGATCACCTGGATGGATGCAGAGGATGAGATGTTGATTGAGAGAATCCTGCACTGCTTCCACGCTGGTTAGGGTCTGTCTGGACACGCGCGATGTTATTCTGAAGCGTCCGCATTCGGGGAGAACCGACGTTCCGACCGTGCTGAATACTCCGAATAGCGGAGTCACAAGCTGAGTTTCAAGATGGATTAAAAGACTTCCCATATTGGATTTTTCGGACGTGGTGGAAAAAAGACTTGACAGGTTTTTGTGAATGTCTTATATAGCAAGCACTTATAATCTCCCGGCGGGTGTCGGGGTCTGATCAGCTCGGTCTGCTGATCCATTTAGCACCTGCCGGCCGATTTCGGAGGCAAAAATGTTCAGAGCAAGACTGCTGGTCTTTTTCATACTCACGCTCTCTGTAATGGCTGGCTGTTCCGGCGCGCTGATAAAACCCAGGGTGATGACTTCACCTCCCGCAGGGGAATCCGCTGCCCCATCGACGGGATCAACGATTGATTCCAGCTACTCCCCCGAAGTCGCCGCCAGAGACGAGTTCGAAGAGGTTGAGTTGTATTACGCACTGGGCGTGGCGGCCAACCAGGATGGAAGGTGGCTCCAGGCCCAGGATCACTTTGAGGAGGCACTGGAGCTTCTGGCAAACCTCGATATCGAAGAGGGGGATTCGTCTCGAGAGGCTAGGTTCGAGAGGCTGCTCAACGAGATAGCCGAGGACTACAGGATCACACTGTTGGGGTTGGGCGTTCTTTCGGGCGAAAGCTCCATATCGGCTTTCCTGCAGCGTTTTGAGAACGTGGAGAACTTCAAGGCGCTTCAGAAGGGAATGGAGGTGGGTGAAGTTGAGCCTGGAAGCGGAAAGGTCACCTACGACATGCCCATCGAATGGAATCAGAGGGTGGAGAATTCCGTCATCTATTTCCAGACCGTGGCCAGGCAAGCCTTCGAAACCTATCTGAAAAGATCGGGTAAATACAAAGACCTGATGCAAAGGATTCTCAAAGAGAAAGGGTTGCCCGAAGACCTGGTGTGGTTGTGCCTGGTGGAGAGTGGCTTCAATCCCAAGGCCTATTCCTGGGCCCGGGCCATGGGACCATGGCAGTTCATCGCCGCCACTGGCAGAAAATACGGGCTGAGGAGAAACTGGTGGTATGATGAGCGTAGGGACTTCGTCAAGTCAACCTATGCCGCGTGCGACTATCTGATTTTCCTCTATGACAGGTTTCGGTCATGGCCTCTGGCGCTGGCGGCTTACAACGGGGGAGAGGGAAGAGTGGATAGAGCCATCAGGAAACATAAGACCAGGGACTTCTGGAAACTGAAACTGAACCGCCAGACTGCAAACTACGTGCCACTCTATATGGCGGCTACCATCATTGCCAAAGAGCCACAGAGATACGGTTTTGATACCGAATATGACGATCCGATCGAGTTCGATGTAGTCAAGGTGAATCAGCCCATGGACCTGAAGAAGATCGCCAGCAGCCTGGGAGTTTCTCCGGCGGTTCTGACCGAACTCAATCCTGAGCTCCGGCGCGGGATTACACCTCCCAACTATCCGGCATATCCGCTGAGGATACCCATCGGTAACAGGGAACTTTTCGGTCAAAAGTTCAAAGGCTACGATGCCAAGACCAGCGGCCTGTTTGTGGAGCACAAGGTCACCAGAGGACAGACGCTTTCGCATTTGTCTCATAGGTACGGGGTGCCGATCTCGGCCATAATGGAGTTGAACGGCCTGACGAACAGACACCGGTTGAGCATTGGTCAGCGGCTTATCATCCCTACCAACAAGCAGTCAGTAGCCACCAAGAGCAGATCCAAGTCCGCCTCTTCGAAGAAGGCGACGGTAAGACCAAGCGGTACCTTCACTTATCGGGTGAACAAGGGCGACAATCTCTCGGCACTGGCGGCCAAGTTCAACACCAGCGTGAATGAAATAAAGCGTCTAAATAACTTGAGGAGTTCTCACCGGATTTATGTCGGTCAAAGATTGAGGATGCCGGGAGTGACAGACGGTGCCGGGGGGCTTTTCAGACAGCACGTAGTCGCCAGGGGAGAAAATGTCTCGTATCTGGCCAAGAAGTATGGCGTCACGGTGTCGGCCATTCTGTCGGCCAATAACTTGAGCAGTCAGAGCATCCTGCGAATCGGCCAGCATCTTCTAATACCGGCGTCTTCAGACGTGACTTTGGAGACCTACGTGGTAAAAAGGGGAGACACCATCTCTCAGTTGGCTCTCAGATTCGGCAGCAGTCCGGGAGACATAAAGAAACTGAATGGCTTGAACAATCCTCATCGCATCAAAACGGGACAGAGGCTCCGGATTCCCTCACGAAACGGAAACGGGGGGCGGCAGGAACAGGGAAGGTGGATAACCTACGTGGTCAGAAGGGGTGACAGCCTGTGGGAGATAGCCAAAGCCTTTGGGGTGCTGATGGAGAAACTGATCCAGTGGAATAACATCAGATCGCCTGCCAAGCTTCGGGTGGGAGATGAGATCAGGATATTTACCCCTAACTGAGGCAATATTTTAACTCGTTGTTGCGTATCCTGTTATTGGACTTGATCAATCCGGGACTGTGGGAGGAAGAAGATGGCAAAAAGAAGCGACGTGGTCATTGCGGTAATAATCGTTGCCAGCTTTCTGATCATTTCCGTTCTGACCCTGCTTGCTTTTATCGGGCTTTCGGAGGAAGGGTACGTTTTGCTGGGCGGCTTGGGTGAGAAGGTGGCCATCGTGGAAGTACACGGCGTGATTCGGAATTCCTCTGATGTGATCCGGCAATTGAGAAAGTACGGGAAGGACGGTTCCATTCCTGCCGTGGTGCTGCATATCGACAGTCCGGGGGGAGGTGCGGCCGCTTCTCAGGAGATCCACGAGGAGATCAACAAGCTGAGAGAAGCCGGAAAGAAGGTGGTTGCTTCCATGGGCAGCGTGGCGGCCTCGGGCGGATACTACTTGGCCTGCGCTGCCGATACCATCGTGGCAAATCCGGCCACCTTGACCGGAAGCATCGGCGTGATCTTTCAGTTTCCGGTGGCCGAGGAATTGCTGCGAAAAGTGGGGGTCAAGTACGAGGTGGTCAAACGAGGCGAAATCAAAGACATGGGGTCCCTCGACAGGTCCATGACCCAAAGGGAGAGGGAGTCGCTGCAGTCGGTGGTGGATGACACCTATGAGCAGTTCATCGGGGCCATCATCCAGGGCAGGAACCTACAGAGGGAGGAAGTGTTGAAAATCGCGGACGGAAGCATCTTCACCGGAAGTCAGGCCAAAGAACTCGGCCTGGTGGACGAGCTGGGCAACCTGCACGACGCCATAAAGATAGCGGGTGAGATGGTGGGAATCGAAGAGTACCCCAAAACCATAAAGGAAAGAAAGAAAAGAATCTCCTGGTTCGACGTCCTGACGCAGAAGCTGGCCGACCTACTGGAGTTGGACCAGAGCGGAACCATGATGCCCAGGCTGGATTATATCTTTAAATAGTGAATGCTGGGAAGGAGACGGCGCTTTTCAGATGCCCATTTACGAGTACACTTGCAGGAGCTGCGGCTGCCAATTCGAAGTTCTCCACAGAAGCAGCCGGGAGACGAAACCAGCCTGCCCCAAGTGCGGAGCAGACGAGGTCGACAAGCTGTTTTCGGTCTTCGGCTTCTCTTCCGGAGGAAGCTTCGTCTCCTCCTCCACCAAGGGAGCAGGCTGCTCGGCCTGCAGCTCACGAAACTGCAGCAGCTGTGGATAGGTATGCACACTCAACTGCACAGCGGACGGCCGGGAAAAGCAAGAAGCCACTTAATTGGATCCATTAAAGGAGGTGTTATATGACCAAAGCGGATTTGGTTGAGGCGGTGGTTGAGAAAACAGGCCTTACCCGTACCGACGTGGCGGTGGTGGTGGACAAGCTGCTGGAAGCGGTAAAGGAAGCGCTGGAGAACGGTAAAAACATCGAGATCAGGGGATTCGGCACCTTCAAGATAAAACAAAGAAAGGCTCGGAAGGCGCGCAACCCCAGGACCGGGGAAGAGGTTCCGGTTCCCGATCGAAAGGTCCCGGTCTTCAAACCGTCCAATGAGTTCAAGGCCGTGATCACCAAGCTTCCGCTCGACTAAAACTCGCGCAGTCATCAATAACGCTAGCAGATGGTGGTGGTATGCCCTGTGGAAGAAAGAGAAAACGACACAAGATAAAGACTCACAAGCGAAAGAAAAAGCTTAGAGCCGATCGACACAAGAAGAAGACGCGGTAGCCTTGAGCATTGCAGACGTTCAGATGATCTTTGTGCTCTCAGACACGCACATTCCCGAACGTACGAAGCGGCTTCCCCGAAAGCTGTTGGACCAAATCAGACCGAAAGATGTGATCTTTCACGCCGGAGATTTCGTCGGGTGGAATGTTTATCAGCAGCTGGCGGATGTGGCCAGGCTTTATGCCGTCCGCGGGAACATGGATGATGCCAAGATAAAAGAGCTTCTGCCAGAGAGGATGGTGGTGGAAGTTGCGGGTAGGAGAGTAGGAATGCGTCATGGATCCGGCCCCTCGGCCGGATTGGCCGACAGGGTCTACCAGGATTTCGGAGAGAGTTGCGACGTGTTAATCTTCGGGCATTCCCACGTTCCGTTCAACAGAAGAATGGGAGATACCCTGGTTGTCAATCCGGGGAGCCTCTCATGGAACATGGCTCCCCCTTTCGACGCGACTTACGGGACCCTGACCATCGAGGGCCGCGACGTCTGGGCCCAGATCCATGAGCTGAAATAGAAGGGGCCGGTGGCCATTGATTTAAAAACGTCGATCCCAGACTGAAAAAGGGAAATTCCTGCCCCTGTAGCTCAGTTGGATAGAGCAGCGGCCTCCGGAGCCGCGTGCACCCGTTCGAGTCGGGTCAGGGGTAGTTGAAAGCTGGTTCGCGGTTCGCAGTCCAGAGTAACAGAGAGATAGAGCATCCAGCCGCAGGCTTTCCGCCAAAGGCGGACCTGCCCAGGGCAGACAGCCTGCGCGATTTGTTTGATGCGGACCGGATATTGATAGTGAGAGGCCGTCGATAAGAGTGGAATCTGGTTAGACAAGCATGAAATGGTCTGAGTACTACATACCAACCTTGAGGGAAGACCCGGCGGAAGCCGAGATAGCCAGTCACAGGCTGTTGATGCGAGCCGGTTACATTCGAAAGCTGTCTGCCGGCGTATACAGCTATCTCCCTTTGATGCAGCGGGTGTTGCTGAAGGTGACCCGCATCGTCCGTGAGGAAATGGATGCGGCCGGGGCAGTGGAGATACTGATGCCGGTGCTTCATCCGGCCGAGCTGTGGCAGCAGAGCGGCAGATGGGAGACTGTGGGCAAAGAGCTGATGAGAGCCAGGGACCGGCACGACCGGGACCTGGTCCTGGGCGGCACCCACGAGGAGATCGTCACCTATCTGGTCAGGGGGGAGCTGAAATCGTACCGGCAGCTGCCGTTAAATCTGTATCAGATCCAGACCAAGTTCAGGGACGAGATCAGGCCCAGATTCGGCTTGATGAGAGGGCGGGAGTTCATCATGAAGGATGCCTATACTTTCGACAAGGATGAGGAGGGTCTGAAGGTGAGCTACCGGAAGATGCTGGATGCATACAAGAAAGCGTTTGACCGATGCGGGCTTGAGACCAAAACGGTGGAATCCGACACGGGCGCTATGGGAGGCACGGCAGCGCACGAATTCATGGTCATAGTGGACACGGACGGCGGAGAGAACGTGATATTTCACTGCGACAGTTGCGACTACGCGGCAAACATAGACAAGGCCAGCTCGCTTGAGCCGGGGTCGATGGGAGAGGAGAAGAATTCGCAGAAACCGATGCAGAAGGTCGCCACTCCGGGAGCCAAGACGGTAGAGGAGGTGACCCAGTTTCTGGGGGTGCCGGCGAAGAAGCTGGCCAAAACTCTGCTCTACCGAACGGACGGCAAGATCGTTGCCGCGATGATCAGGGGGGACAGGCAGATCAATGAAATCAAGCTTAAGAATGCGCTTGGCTGCATCACCCTGGAGATGGCGGATGCTCAGACGGTTCAGAAAATCACCGGAGCCGCTGTCGGCTTCGCCGGGCCGGTGGGCCTGAAGGACGTGAAGATAGTGGCGGACGAGGAGATTTCCCGGTTGAGAAACTTCGTCACCGGAGCCAACCAGGATGACTACCATCTAGCCAACGTCAACATCGGACGGGACTTCCACATCCATCAGGTGACGGAGATCCGGTGCGCGCAGGAAGGTGAGATATGTCGCCGCTGCGGGAAAGGGACTCTGTCCACGTCCCGGGGAATCGAGGTGGGGAACACCTTCATGCTGGGCATCAAATACAGCAGGGCACTGGGTGCCACTTTTCTGGACGTCGACGGGCAAGAGAAGCCGTTCATCATGGGATCCTACGGCATCGGCATAACCCGCACCGCCCAGGCGGCGGTGGAGAGGTTCCACGATGAGAAGGGCATAATCTGGCCCGCCTCGATCGCACCTTTCTCCGTTGAGATTCTGCCGCTCAACGTAATGGATGAGAGGCAAAGAGACGTGGCTTTCCAAGTATACGAGCAGATGAAAAAGGGCAAACTGGAGGTGTTGATCGACGACAGGAACGAGAGGGCCGGAGTGAAGTTCAACGATGCCGATCTCATCGGACTGCCTCTACGGGTAAATGTGGGCGCCAAGAGCCTGAAGGAAGACAAGGTGGAGTTGTGCGTGAGAAGAACAGGAAACACGGTCCTGGTACCTAAGGAAGCTGCTGTGGACAAATGCAGGGAGTTTCTAAATGACCTTTGAATCTGAGCGGGGATGGATTCGAGGTCAACTCAAAAGAGAGTAGGATAACGGAAAAAACGGGGCAGGGGTGGGAAGGAGCATTGGGAGAGGGGAGGGGAGTGATTTTTGTGTTGATTTTCCTAAGGAGGGGTGTTAGATTAAGATGGTTAGAGTGGGTTCAGCCCACTCTTTTACATAAATGTTCACGTATAAATAAAGTTATGAGCTCAATAGCGGAAATGCTCAGAGAGAGACTCAGACCTCTGGTCGAGGAGGACGGCCTGGAGATAGTGGATCTGGAATTCCCCCAGGCCGGATCGGCATCGGTACTGAGGATCTATGTGGACAGGGTCGGCGGCGTGACCGTGGGCCAGTGCGCGAGTCTGAGCAGAAAGGTCAGCGATTTTCTGGATACGGAGGATCTGATTCCGGGCCGGTGCACCTTGGAGGTTTCATCCCCCGGTCTGGAAAGGCCTCTGGCTGCCAGCTCGGATTTCAAAAGAAAAATAGGGGAGAAGGTGAGGGTGTTTTTTACAGAAGAGATGGATGGAACCACCGAGGTGGAAGGAAGGATCAAGGATCTGCAGCAGGAGAACCTTATCCTCTTAGAATCGCCGCGGGGCAGAGGCGAGAATACCATAGAACGAATCATACCGCTTGAGAAAGTGGCCAAGGCCAAGATCATATTCTAGCGGAGGGATCGGTCGATGAATTACGAAATCTTAGAGGCGCTGAGCCAGATCACCAAGAATAAAAACATAGAGATGGATTTCGTGATCGAAACACTCCAGAACAGTCTGATCCAGGCAGCCAAGAAAAAATTCGGCAATGCGGACAACATAAAGGTGGACGTGGATTCAAGTTCCGGCGAGATAAGAATCACGGCCGTCAAATCGGTGGTGAAAGAGGTGGCCGATCCCAATATCGAGATCGGCCTGGGGGAGGCCAAAGAAATAGACCCGGATGCCAAGTACGGAGACGAAGTCGCGGTCAAGGTGGGATTCGAGGAGTTCGGCAGAAATGCCATTGCCGTAGCCAAGCAGATCCTGATCCAGAAAGTGAGGGAGGCCGAGAGGGAGAGGATCTACGAGGAATACAAGAACAAGATCGAAACGGTAGTCACCGGTGGCGTGCAGCAGATCGAGAAAGGTCACATCATAGTGAACCTGGGCAGAGCCGAGGCAGTTCTTCCCCCCAAGGAACAGATACCGAAGGAAAGGTACAGGCAGGGAGACAGGATCCGGGCGCTGATTCTCGACGTGCAGAAGAGCATGAAGGGCCCGCAGATCATTCTCTCCCGGGCCACGCCGGATTTCGTCAAGAGGCTTTTTGAATTGGAGGTTCCGGAGATTTACGAAAGAATAATCGAGATCAAGGCGGTGGCAAGAGAGCCCGGGGAAAGATCCAAGATAGCGGTGAGTTCCATCGACGACAGAGTCGATCCGGTGGGCGCCTGTGTGGGGGTTAAGGGAACCCGCGTCCAGAGCATCGTGAGAGAGCTTTCCAACGAAAGGATAGATATTGTTCCCTGGAGCGCTAACCCTGAAGCCTTCGCCACCAGAGCCTTGGCGCCGGCCAAGGTGGTTAGCATCGAAACCTATCACGACGACAACAGCATGACCATCGTGGTGGAGGACGACAGGCTCTCTTTGGCCATCGGCCGGGCCGGACAGAATGCCAGATTGGCGGCCAAGCTTACCGGCTGGAAGATAAACATATTGAGTGAAACCGAATACAGGGAGCAAAAGAAGCTGGAGGATCAGCTCAAGATCGACGTGAGCGAGTTGCCCGGGGTGGGGAAGAAACTCAAGGAGACGCTGAACGCGGAGGGAATCGAGACCGTTCAGGACCTGGCGAGATCCAGCGTGGACGATCTGACCCAAATAGAAGGGATAGGATCCAAACGCGCGACCTCACTGATCCAGAAAGCGAAAGAGTATCTGAGTCCATCCCGAACCGAGGATTGACGCGACTGATACGGTGACAGCCCGGGCTTGGCACGATACCGGGAGGGGTCGGGCCCAGATGTGTCACGGCTCAGGCGGAAGACAGTCCGCCCGCAACTGATAAATTTCTGAAGTAGAGGTATTGGCTTTGGCGAAAAAGAGAGTATACCAGCTGGCCAGAGACTACAAGATCTCCAGCGAGGCCATGCTGAGCACCATCAGAAAGCTCGGCTTTGAGATAAAAAGCCACATGAGCGCAGTGGACAATGCTGTGGCCTCTGCCATCGAGGAAAAGNNAACATCAGGGAGCTGGGATTCCAAATAAAAAGCCACATGAGCGCCGTGGACGAGAAGATGGCCGCCGCCATCGAGAAGAAGTTCCAGAAGGAGAGGGAGGCGGTTGCGGAAGAGTACGCAGAGAAGAAGAGAAAGCTCAAAGAGAGGAAGAAAAAGGAGGAACAGGCTGTTACTTCCGCGCCCCCTGCCCAAACGGAAGAGGTTAAACTCCGGCGAAAGGAAAGATTCAAGAAGCTGGAGAAGAAAAGGCTGGAGGCCCGAAGGAAGAGGACCCCGTTCGTGAAGGGCAGGCACGAGAGAAAGATAGACCGGGCCGAGGTCGAGCAGAGCGTAAAGAAAACTTTAGCTTCCATGGAAGGGGTCCGCCCTGCCAGACGATACAGGAAGAAGCTTCATCCCGAGCAGGCGGAGAGAGAGGGCCAGCCAGCCAATCTTATCCGGGTGACGGAATACATCTCCGTGGCAGAGCTGGCCAACCTGATGAAGGTGAAACCGGCGCAGGTGATCTCCAAGTGTCTGGAGCTGGGCTTCGTGGCCACCATAAATCAGAGACTGGACTTAGACAGCATCGAGACCATCGCACTGGAGTTCGGATTCGACGTGGAGACGGTCAAGGAGATCGGCGCGGAGGAAGCAGAGGAGCCGGATGTTAAAGAACAGATGAAGCCCAGAGCTCCCACTATCACCATCATGGGTCACGTGGACCATGGAAAGACCTCGCTTCTGGACCATATTCGAAAGAGCAACATAATAGCCGGGGAGTCGGGAGGTATCACCCAGCACGTCGGTGCGTATGAGGTGGAAGTGGCTGGCGGAAAG
>JABAOC010011381.1_pt3 | contig 12901 bp, 10 predicted proteins | sample 7062161 | NCBI WGS metagenome assembly JABAOC01 (sample SAMN14538625, study PRJNA623070) | marine sediment metagenome | biome: marine biome [ENVO:00000428]; feature: marine pelagic biome [ENVO:01000023]; material: deep marine sediment [ENVO:00002113] | place: India: Gulf of Khambhat ... | reverse complement strand
ATATCACTGGCGGGTAAGCCGGATATGTCCCGATCGTCATACAGGATACGGCCCTTTTTTGAAGCCATCAGTCCCGAGATCGACCTCAGCAGGGTTGTCTTCCCGGCCCCGTTGGCGCCGATAATGCTGACGATCTGCCCATCCTTAACAGAGATGGAAACCCCTTTCAATGCTTGGATAGCGCCATAGTAGGCATTGAGGCCATCTAGCTCAAGCATAATCGAGATCCTCGCCTAAATATGCGTCGATCACCCGCTGATCCATCTTCACCTCCTCAGGCGAACCCTCGGCAATCTTCTGCCCATAGTTGAGTACCAAGATCTCATCAGAGACTTTCATCACAAGGTCCATGTCGTGTTCTACCAGAACGACAGTCGTACCCTGATCCCGGATTTTATATATGAGCTGGGCTGCCCTCTCCGTCTCTGCTTCGTTCAGCCCCGATGCTGGTTCATCCAAGAGCAGGAGTTTGGGTTCTGTAGCTAGAGCCCTGGCCACTTCCAGCAGTTTTTGTTCCCCCAGGGGGAGGCTGCTTGCGCTCTCCGAGGCCTTTCTGTCCAAACCGACAAAGATCAGCCATTCCATGGATGTTCTCAGGATGTCTTCTTCTTCGGATTTCACCCCGTGAAGACGGAAACCAGCACGGAGCATCCCTGACCGCGTTCTACAATGGCGACCCACCATGACGTTTTCCAATACGGACATATTTTTGAAGAGCTCCACGGTCTGAAAGGTGCGGGATACCCCCATCGTGGCTATTTCATGAGCCTTCAGGCCATCGATCCTTTTTCCATAGAACTTGACCCAACCTCCTGTAGAGGGAAACATCCCGGTGATGACGTTGAAAAGGGTGGTCTTGCCAGCGCCGTTGGGGCCGATGATTGCCTTGATCTGGCCCTTCTCCACCTCGAAGGTGAGGTCGAAAAGAGCCATGAGCCCGCCGAAGGCCTTCTGCAATTCCTTTGTCTCTAGAATCATGTCGCTCAATGGGTGACAACCCCCTTTCGCCGTCGGGCGGTCAGGGATTCCAGCAACCCGATGAGACCCCGGGGCAAGAAAATCGTCATCAACAGGAGGATTGCTCCGTAGGCCAAAAACTCAAATTCCTCAAGGAAATGAAGCCATTCGGTGCCCAACAGTGTAATAACCCACGTGCCCAAGATGGCCCCCCAGATATTGGCCATCCCCCCTCCCAGGATCACCATGATCAGCAATTTGATGGAGAAAAAGAGACTGAAAGAAGAGGGGCTGACGAAGTTCATATAGTGGGTATAGAGACTGCCGGCAATGGAGGCATAGACGGCGCTCATTACAAAGATCTGAATCTTATAATTGGATGTGTTGACTCCCATGGCGTTGGCCGCATCCTCACTTCCGTGGATGGATCTGAAGGCGCGGCCGATCCGAGAATGGATGACGTTGATGGAAAACAACAAGATGAGGAGAACGATTGTCCAGACGAAAGCGTAGTATATGATGTCGCTCTCTAAAGGATAACCCGCGATAGAGATGCCCGGAATGTCCGAAAAGCCCGACGGCCCGGCCGTCATCGTATCCCATTCGTTGAAAACGATAAAGATGATGATACCGAAACCCAGTGTGGCCATGGCCAAGTAGTGCCCCCTTAATTTAAGAGAAGGCACTCCGACAAGGTAGGCGATGGCCGCCGTCAATAGAATCCCGATCAGGAAGGCGACCCAGGGGTTGAATCCGAATTTCCCCGTCAACACCGCCGAGGTGTAAGCCCCGATTCCAAAGAAGGCAGCGTGTCCCAGTGATATCTGACCAGCGTATCCCATAAGGAGACTGAGGCCGATGGAGATTAAACTAAAGATCCCCACAAAGACCATGATATCGAGATAGTGCTGGATTCCCTCGATGTGGGATGCGACAAATGGGAAAATCGCCAAACCGCCAGCAAAGAGAATGAGAACTTTATGATCTGGTTTCATGAGATCTCTGGCTTCAGAACCGCTTGATCTTCGTGACCTCAACGCTCCCAAACAGCCCGCTTGGCTTGATGAAGAGGACGACCAACAAGACGATCAGTGCTGCCGCATCCTTATAGCCGGAATGCACGAGCCCGGTAAAGAGGGATTCGATAATGCCCAGGAGAAACCCGGCGAAAACGGCTCCACCGAAACTTCCTAACCCCCCCAGTACAACGGCTCCAAACCCCTTAATGGCCAACATCGGCCCTCGGTCGAACTCCATCAAGGAGATGGGGGTAATGACGATCCCGGCAATAGACCCGATGGCTGCGCTCAGTGCGAAAGAGAGCAAAACCATCATCTTCACGTTGATTCCCACCAAGGTTGCTGCCTCGGGATTATCCGCACAGGCGGCCATCGCTTTTCCGATGATCGTCCGGCTGAAGAACAGGTTGAGAAGGACGACCACGATGGCCGTGATCCCGAGTACCCAGAAATATTGGGGTTGGACCATGGCCCCCAAAATGGAGATAGGGGTCCTTCCGGAAAAGGCTGCCAGGTCGTAAGGGTCTCTTCCCCAGACACCCATAGCGATCCCCTGAAGGACGATAGACGCGGCGATGGTGATGATGATCAATGTAAGTACAGATGCACCCTTTAGAGGATAGATGGCCAACCTCTCAAAAAGGGCCCCAACGGCCGTCACGATGATCACGGTGAAAATGAAACCGAGGGCCAGTGGAAGCTTCAAAACGGCCGAGAAGAAGACCATGATCAATCCGCCTAGCATGACAAACTCGCCCTGGGCAAGGTTAATTACTTCGGTGGCGTTATAGATAATATTGAAGCCCAGGGCCACCAGAGCGTAGATGCTTCCCACGGTAATGCCCGTGAAGATATATTGGACGATCTGGTCGGTAAGGGTAATCTGTTCCAATTTTCTGATTGTGGGGTAAAAAGGAAGAAACTGGCCCACCTATGGCAGGCCAGCCTCTACTCTGTCCATTGATCAGCGGGCAGTGGCAAGGGCCCAATCCCCTCCCTGGACCGTTACCATCTCAAAGGCATCCTTGGTCAACCCGTTGTGGTCCACTGGGGAAAAGTTGAATACCCCATGTTGGCCGACGAAATTCGTCTTATTCTCCAAGTAGTCCCTGATCTTTTTCTTGCTAGGCCCAACGGTCTTGAGGGCATCGGCAAGCAGGTAGAAGGCGTCCCATGCATGACCACCAAAGGAGGAAATGGGTTCGCCGTATCTCTTTTCGTAATCCGCGTTGTATTGCATCGTCACCTTCTTCTGGATATGAGCTTCGGGAAGAAGCCGGGCGATGTTGGTTGCTCCTAGGGGACAGTAGACGCCTTCGGCTGCACCGGCTGCCAACTGGATGTTTTTCCGGCTTCCAAAGCCGTGGCTCTGGTAAAAGGGAATATTGGTCATCCCGAGGTCACGCCAGTTCCTTATGATGGTGACCTGGGTCGGGCCGATGCTCCAGCCAATAATGGCCTGGGCAGGAGTTCCCCTGATCCGCGTGAGCTGGGCCGTCATGTCGGCGTCCTTCGGTCCGAACTTTTCATCGGCAACGATGACCATGCCGTAATAAGGAGCCAGCCTGATAAGCTCCTCTCGGCCACTGGCGCCAAAGCCAGTCGTTACGGTGAGGATAGCGATCTTGCTGATCCCCTTGAACTTCATGAAGTCGTAGATCCTTGCCACGGCATGGGAGTCCTTCTGAGGGGTTTTGAAGACCCAAAAGCGCTCCTTCTCCGTGGTGGGATCGGTCACGATCTTCCAACTCGCGGCAGCGGAGACCAAGGGGATCTTGTATTTCTTCGCTAGATCAACCACGGCCAGCGAGGTACCGCTCAGCGAAGGGCCGAACACCGCAACAACCTTGTCCTTCTTGATCAACCGGGTAACCAGGAGCCGACTCTCCGTATCGTCGCCCTTATCATCATAGATCGTGACCTCCACGGGGTGACCATCGATCCCGCCTGCGGCATTTATCCGGTCGACGACCATTTCCGTGGTTTTTTTCTCAGGGTCTCCTAAGAAGGAGGCTCGACCCGTAACGGAAAATACTGCTCCCAACTTATAGGGCTTCTTTTCCGCGGCCATGACCGGAATCGTAAAAGCCACAATGAGTGAGACAACTAGCCACATTAATAGCAATCTTCTTATCATTTTGATCCCTCCCGTTTTAGGAATTAAAACTTCGCGTACTACGGAGATTTTGAATATCACCCCCTCTCCTCGGGGATTTTGTTGCCTCGTTAGGCATGGCAGATCTTCCACCGCGTCGGAGCAACACCACCACCTATGCTGCCTGGGATTGGGTGAATAATTTCGCGGAATGCACGAGAACCCCCATTTTGGTGGCCGCCACTAAGATCATCGGCCAAAAATAACATAGTCTCGAGAATTGTCAAGGGTCTTGTTTCAAGAGTTTGCGGCAAGATCGATCTGTTTTTCGGCAGGATGAGATTGAAGGGATTTCGATTCGTTGAGCTTCACCGAGACGACTTTGGTAATACCGGGAGATTCCATGGTGATTCCATAAAGGGTGTCCGCCATTTCCATCGTCTTTTTGTTATGGGTGATGAGAATGAGCTGTGACCGATCAGAAAGCTCCCGAACCATATCGAGAAATTTCCTCACGTTGGCGTCATCGAGCGGGGCATCTACCTCGTCGAGTAGGCAGAAGGGGGTGGGCCTGTATAGAAAAAATGAAAAGATCAATGCAATGGCCACCAGGGCCTTCTCTCCTCCTGACAAGAGATCGAGACGTCTGACCCGCTTACCAGGAAGCTGCGCGAGAATCTCTATCCCGGTATTGAGAACATCTTCCTCGTCTGTCATGACCAAAGCCGCCTTCCCGCCACCAAATAGGCGCGGGAACAGGGCCTGGAATTTTTCATTCGTCCCTTCAAAGGCCTTAAGAAAGCGTTTTTTCGTGGTCCGATCGATCCGGTGGATCGCCCTTTTCAGCTGGCCCAGCGAGACTTTAAGATCCTCTTGCTGATTGACCAAGAAATCGGCTCGTTCCTTCAGGTCCTCGTATTCCTGGAGAGCCACGAGATTAACCTCACCCAGGCTGTCAAGAGAGGCCTTGAGATGGGCCAAATTGGTCTGCCCAGGAACTTCCCTGGTTCGAATCTCTTCTGGTAGGGGCGAGACCCGGATGTCGATCCGATACCTCTCGCGGATGTTCTCTACCACATGATTGAGGTTCAAATGGGTCTCTGCCAGTTCGAGATTCTTCTCGTGGATTTTTTTCCTGAAATCCTCGAGTCGAAGTTGATCTTGACGGCTCAGGTCCTCCAGATTCTTCAGTTCCTTCGATTTAGCCTTCAGGCTTTGCTTTTCCTGGGCGAGCCGCTCCCTTATGCCGTTCTGTTTCTTTTTCCAGTCCTTGATTCGAGCGTCAACCTCGAGAATTTCCTGTTTCGTCTTGTCGATCGCTTTTCTGTTCTCCTCCAAGATCTCCAGCCTTTTGGAGACCTGTGCCCTGAGGTCCTTCTCCTGCTCCTCCAGAGATTCGAGATTTCTCTGTGCGCCTTTTCTCTTTTCCTGCCATTCAGCAATTCTCACCTTTACCTGAGTTATCTCCTTATCCATCGAATCCTTCTGACTTTGGGATTCCTCGAGTATGCGTCTTACGTTTTCGATGGTCTCCCTCTTTGCACTGACCGAACTTGCGAGATTTTCGATCTCCTGCTTCGCCTCGAGGCTCTCCCTCTCCACCTCCTCGATCTGGCAGTCTAGCTGGTCTCGTTCAAAGTTGAGAACCTCCCTCTGCTTCTCGTCATTCTCAACTTCCCGTGCGAGTTCCTCGATGTCCCGGTTTATGGCCGCAAGATCCAGAATCAAGGTCTGTTTCTCTCTCTTTTTCGAGTCGAGTCGGAGGCGTAACTCGGCAAGTGTCCCCCTTCTTTCCTCAAGGTCCGCTCTGATTTTGTCGAGTTCTGACTGGCCCTGGATGACCTGGCTGGTGAGGCTCTTGATGCTGCTCTTTCGCTCTAGAATCTGCAAAGCCTGGCCGTTCCGACTGCCGCCGATGATGATTCCTGAGGCATCGATCACCTCTCCTCCAAGAGTCACGAGAGCGTGGAAAGGTCCACCGTTTTGCCATACCTGGATTGCCTGGTCCAGGTTGTCTGTTAGCCAGGTGTCAGCGAGGAGCAGCTCTCCGATGTGCTTGTACTCAGATTTCAATTTGACGTGGTTGAGGAGAGGGCCGATGACCCCCTCATTCGACTTGAGGGTTGGCGATATTTGGTTATCCGGACTTTTCAGATCCATCGGAATCAGGCCGATCCTCCCCTTTCCTTCCCTCCGAAGCAAATCGATCGCCTCGATTCCATCCCTGTGGTTCTGCACAATCAGGTATTGCAAACGATGGTCGAGGGCGGCGCTCACGGCGACTTCATAGGGTGGTTCTGTCTCTATGATGTCGGCCACCAGTCCCCGGATACCCCCGAGCTCCGACTCCTTGAGGCGCATGACGGTTTTTACCCCCTCGTCAAATCCCTCAAAGCTTTTCTGCAGCTCCTCGAGAGACCGAAGCTTGGACTGCGCCATTTGATGCCGATGATCGACAGTCCTCAGATGAGATTCATGTTGAGCCAGTTTCTCGTCGAGGGAGGCAATCTCCCGTTCAAGGGCCTCAGTATCTTCATCGCATTGGGTCTGTTTGTTTTTCAACGATTCTCGGGCTGCCTCCTTTTTCACCAGTGAGGACCGGTTTGTCTCGAGGCTTTCCCTCGTTTGCTCGATCTCTTGGATGTTGCGTTCCTTTCGAGCCTTCACTTCCGCCAGAGTTCGGCCGCAAAAGTTGACCTGATTCGTTCTCTCGGATTGTTTGGAGAGTAACTCTACGAGATCGGCTTTCTGATCTTCGAGTTGCTGGGAAGCCTCTTCCCAGCGTCGATGAAGCGTTTGCCATTGGCCGCTTTTTCCATTCAATTCCTTTTCCTGGTGGATGATGCTCTGCCCCAGGCTCGTGAGTTCCTCCTGAAGATCGGATCGTTGGTCTTGGGATGTTCGGAGCTTGGCGTTCAATTCATCGATCTCTGAACCGTATTGTGTATCCAGTCGGTTTAGGTTTGTGACTTCTCGATTATAGGCCTCAATTTGACCCTCCTCTCGATCAATGGATCCTCGAATTTCATAGATCGCCCGCTCAGTAGAACTGATTCGTTCCTCCCATTCGGCGCACTGTGCCCTCGAGGCCCGTATGATGGTCTCCCTTTCTTGGATTTGGGCCGAAAGGGAGGCCTCATCTTCTTTCAAACGGGCTAGGACTCCTTCGCTCTGAGTCTGCTCTTGGACGAGCCGGCTGTATTCGGTGTGTGCGAGAAGGAGTTCGCCTTCACGAATCTCTTTTCGGAGCTGTTTGAACCGTTCAGCCTTCTTCACCTGTTTTTCCAGGGATCGAATTTGACGGCCAATCTCGCCAATCACATCCTGAATGCGGAGAAGATTCTGCTCAGTGTGTTCCATTTTGAGCAGGGCCTCTCTTCTCCGTTCCCGGAATTTTGCAATACCGGCAGCTTCCTCGATGAAGAGCCTTTTTTCCTCAGGTTTGGCATTGATGATGGCCTCTATCTTTCCCTGCTCGACCAGGGAATAGGCTTGATGACCCATTCCCATATCCAGGAACAGGTCCACGACGTCCCTCAATCTGCAAGGCACCTGGTTGATGAGATACTCGCTCTCACCGGACCGGAAGAGGCGACGGCTAACCATGATCTCATCGAATTGCTTATACCTCTCCGGGCAACCATCATCGTCATTAGCGAGAATCAAGTTGACCTCGGCCATCCCCAGAGGCTTTGCTCGGTCTGCGCCTGCGAAAATCACGTCTTCCATGACCTTACCCCGGAGATGTTTGGCGCTTTTCTCACCGACAGCCCAAAGTATGGCGTCGAGGATGTTACTCTTGCCACATCCGTTAGGACCCACAATGGTTGTGATTCCGGGGGGAAAAGAGAAAATCACCCGGTCGCAAAAGGATTTGAACCCGTGAATTTCGAGGGATTTTAGTTTCATATCCCGGCTTCCCTCCAATCCCGAACTGAACCTGGCAAATGAGAATTTTTCAGCACAGCCTTGACCCCATCCCATGCTTTTTGACGGACGCAATAGCCCTTTCCAACCTCACCACCACTTCACCCTTTCCAAGAATGTCCATGACCTCAAAGAGGCCTGGACTTGTTGTTCTCCCCGTAAGGGCAACACGGACTGGCTGGGCGATGTTGACCAGCTTAAGTCCCATCTTTTCGGCGAGATCTCGGAACAACGCCTCGAGTCTCTCTGGGTTGAGGTCCTCCATGCCTTGAATCTGTTTATTTAACGTTTCAAGAATGGTGAGGGTCTCTGGTCTGAGAAACCTCGCAGCAGCATCTTCTTCGTATTCAACGTTTTTACGGAAACAGAATTCGGCCTGGTCGACCAGTTCAATCAGAGTCTTGGCTCTCTCCCTGAACGTCTCGATGATTCTGAAGAGTTTTACTCCTTTGTCGACGGCGTATCGTTTGGCTTTGATAAAAGGAATAAGCGAATCAGCAAGATCCTCTGGGCTGCACGCCTTCATGTGGTCGCCATTGATGGCCCGAAGCTTTTCAGGATCGAACATTCCAGAGGACTTACCCACATTCCCCAACGAAAACTTGTCTATCATGTCTTCAATGGTGAAGAATTCCTGGTCCCCATAGGACCATCCCAGTCTCACAAGGTAGTTGACGAGGCCTTCGGGTAGATAGCCCATTTCCCTATACGCGAGAACGGATTCAGCTCCATGGCGTTTGCTAAATCGCTTCCTGTCGGGCCCGAGTATCATAGGTAGGTGGGCAAATTCGGGCAGGGGATACCCCAGGGCCTCGATGAGAAGCATTTGTCGCGGCGTGTTGTTCACATGGTCATCACCCCGGATCACGTGGGTAATAGCCATGGTCACGTCGTCCACCACGACCGCAAAATTATAGGTCGGCATTCCATCACTTCGCAAGATGATCAGATCATCGAGCTCCGAATTTTCGAAGACGATCTTGCCTCGAATCAGATCTCGGAATACGGTCTGTCCCTCTTGAGGACACCGAAACCTCACGGCATGAGGGCGATCAGGAAAAGGCGGTCTGGCTTCCCGACATGTCCCGTCGTATTTGGGTTTTTTCCTCTCTCTGAGGGCCTGGGCTCTCTTCTTCTCGAGATCCTCGGGGCTGCAGAAACACCGATAAGCATTGCCCTGGTCGATGAGTTGCTGAACATGGCTTCGGTATAATTCCAACCGCTGGGATTGAAAAAACGGGCCCTCATCCCAATCCAAACCCAGCCACTTCATACTCTCGAAGATTGCATGGACCGCCTCTCTGCTCGAGCGAGCCACATCCGTGTCTTCGATCCGGAGAACAAAGCTCCCTCTGTGATGTCTGGCGAAAAGCCAGTTGAACAGTGCGGTCCTGGCTCCCCCAATATGAAGAAAACCGGTGGGGCTCGGAGGAAAGCGGGTTCGGACTGCTTTATTCCCGGTATCCATATCCGTCTTCGACATCAGTGTTCCTGCCCGATAGGGCTGAGACTTTTCGTTTGCCGCCCTCTCCCGGCAAAGGAAAGAAAACCCTATCTCCGCGTTCTCTGCGTCTCTGTGGTGAGACCATGTTCTGCCGAGCAATTGAGTCTGAAATTTCTGAACATATATCTTCTTCGCACGCACGAGCACATTCACTGACAGAATCGGTGTTCATTTTTTCGTGGAAAAATCGAACCGGGTCTGTGTGCCGCTCGGCTGATATTTCGATTCTTTTAGCCAGCTAATGATGTCGGTTTTGAGGTAGCGGTATTCCCTGCCAACCTTCGCGTATGGCAGGTTGCTCTCTTTTCGTAGCTTCCAGAGGGTTGTTCTGGAGACTCCGAGAAACTCCATCAAATCTGATTCGTTGAGGATTTCCTTATCCTTCAGCTCCATTCCATGCCCTCTTTATTAGAGCTGAAAATGCCCTCTTTTCTTGAAGATCCAAAAGTCAACCGGTGACGATGACAAGTTTCCCCATTTCCGAGGGGATATGTCAGAAATGCTAAAGATCTCTTAGGATATTTCCAATTTCTCAAGTAGGAGTCCCCTGTCTCTTCGCGCCTAAGCTCACGCGGTGACCCTCTTGGGATTCGCCGGCGGGGAATTTCTGCCCCTTCCGCGCTCTAAAGGCGCGGCTTTCCCCTTCCTGCTCACCCTCGATGGGTCCCCACCGCTTCCGCAATGTCGCTCAGAGACAAGGGGCCCCTCAAAAATGGGGGAACTCTTCGTGACTATTAGTTGTTTGATTCAATCTTTTCTTCCGAATCACGATTTGAAATTCTCTCGGCGTAGAGGCGAGGGAAGGAGCAACCCCTCTACGGATTGCCGCTTGTTAACACAACTTAAAATATATAAACAAACATAATTCCAAAAAAACGAAAAGTCAAACGCTTTTTGATCCTTGACAAGATGGGCGGAATGTGGTAGCAATCTGGTCCATCTTTGCAGACTCACCCACCCCATAAATCCTTTAAAATTAGCAGCTTATCTTAGGTGCGTACAAGATGATTGAAATCAACCAAAGTCTCATTATCCAGATTGTGAATTTTATCATTTTCCTGTGGATCCTGAACTACCTGATTTTCAAGCCGATTGTAAGGGTTCTTAATGAACGCCGTGAGCGGATCGAGGGACAGGTCGAAAAGGCTCGAGACATGGAGGCTGAAATTCAGAAGAAGCTCGAAGAGTATGAGGCAAGAATCCAGGATGCCAAGGGCCAGGCGGCAAACGAAAAGGAGAGGTTCCGAAGGCAGGGTGAGAATATGGCTAAAGAGGTTCTCGAAAAGGCCCGAGCCGAAATGGCGCGGGATATCCCCATAATCCGAAAACAGATTGCTGGTGAAACCGAGCGCGTAAGACGTGAACTCGAGCAAAGGGCTCAGGAAGTGGCAAGAGAAATCGCCTGTCGCGTCCTTGGGAGGGAGATCTGATGACGGGGAGGATACGCCCAGGAATGCCCGGTGCTGGAATGACTGGAATTGTGATTCTTACCATCGCTTTCTTGCCCGGATGCGCCATGGTTGAGCGAATCACGCACGACCCATGGCTGAGTTTTGCCTTCAAGGTGGTCAATTTTTTGATTCTCATGGCGATCCTCTTCAAATTCCTCTCAAAACCACTCGGGAATTTTCTCAAGAATCGCCAGGCCAAGGTTAGGCAGGCCTTGGAAGACGCTGAAAAGGCCAGAGCTGAGGCTGAGAAGAAGATGGGGGAATACGACAAACGACTCGCCCGGATCGATAAAGAGATCGGGGAGATCCATCGTGTTCTGAGAGAAGAGGGGGAGAATGAGAAGGTGAGGATTATTCGCGAGGCCGAGCGAATGGCGGAGAATATCAAGGAACAGGCTCGCTCCACAGCACAACAGGAGATCCGTCAAGCCCAGCGAATTCTCAGAGAAGAGATGACAGACCTGGCGGTGAAAATGGCCGAAGAGATATTGAGGAAGAGCATCAGCAAGTCGGACCAGAAGATGTTGGTGGAAGAGTATGTCGCCAAGATGGAGACGCCATCATGACCAAAATGACGATTGCCAGGCGCTACGCAAAGGCCCTGCTCATTACCGCGAAGAAAGAGAAACGCATTCAGGAGATCAATGATGAACTGGCATCTCTATCTGTTCTAATGAACCAGGTCAAGGCATTTTGGGAGGTGATCAATAACCCGCTGTACGATCTTGATCGACGGCAGAAGGTTCTTGAGGAGGTTGCACGGGTGACTGGGATGAGCCCGGTCGTGGTCGGACTGCTCAGACTTCTTCTGGTTAGGAATCGCACGAGATATCTTCCTTTAATCGTATCGGCTTATCAGGAAATGGCCGATGAGGCACTTGGGCGCATTCGGGCCAGAGTTTTCTCTGCGGTGGAGCTGACAAAGGAGGAGAAAGAGAAGATCAGGAAGAAGCTCAGCAAGTCTACGGGAAAAGAAGTGATTCTTGAGACGATCCAAGACCGCTCCCTGATTGGCGGTGTGGTGGCCAAGGTCAAGGGTTTGGTTTTGGACGGGAGCCTCAGGACGCAACTCACACGAATCAGAGAGAGCCTGGCGAGGGGGTAGTTTTATGGAGATCAAGGCTGAAGAAATCAGTCGCGTCATCGAAGAACAGATCAGAGGCTACGAACGGGAGATCGATATCAGTGAGACGGGGGTGGTACTGACCGTCGGTGATGGGATTGCCCGGATTCATGGCCTGGAGAAAGCCATGGCAGGAGAACTCCTGGAATTTCCCCATGACGTTTTTGGGATGGTTCTCAATTTGGAGGAGGATAACGTCGGAGTAGCCCTCCTCGGAGAGGATTATCTCATCAAGGAGGGAGACCTGGTTAAGAGAACCAAACGGATCGTCGAGGTTCCCCTGGGAGATGCTCTGATCGGCCGTGTGGTCAATGCCCTGGCTCATCCAATAGATGGGTTGGGGCCTATAGAATCGAGTGAGTCTCGGAGTATGGAAATGAAGGCTCCTGGAGTCGTGGTTCGGCAACCGGTCAAGGAGCCGCTTCAGACAGGGCTCAAGGCGATTGACTCGATGATTCCCATCGGTCGAGGGCAGAGGGAGCTGATCATTGGAGATCGGCAGACAGGGAAAACGGCTCTCGCATTGGATACCATCATCAACCAGAAGGATACAGATGTAGTCTGTGTCTATGTGGCTATCGGGCAGAAAAGATCCACCGTGGCCCAGGTGGTGGACAAGCTGAGAAGCTTTGGCGCCATGGACTACACCATTGTGGTCTCTGCCACAGCCAGTGAATCGGCTCCAATGCAGTTCATCGCGCCCTATGCGGGATGTGCGATGGGTGAGTATTTCCGGGATAATGGAAGGCATGCCCTCTTGATCTATGATGATCTTTCAAAACATGCCTGGGCGTATCGGCAGATGTCACTTCTCCTGAGAAGGCC